>ENA-ORBV01007557-ORBV01007557.1-microbial-mat-metagenome-genome-assembly--contig:-NODE-7557-length-18640-cov-4.412703_pt1 | contig 18640 bp, 16 predicted proteins | sample MGYA00237777_ERZ505514 | MGnify/ENA primary metagenome ERZ505514 (study PRJEB26160, sample SAMN06269048) | microbial mat metagenome | isolation source: Oligotrophic lake microbial mat | place... | reverse complement strand
TTTCAAGCAGAAGACGGCATACGAGATTCGCCTTAGTCTCGTGGGCTCGGAGATGTGTATAAGAGACAGCGAGAAGGGGAAGAACGAATCGAATGTTCATACGTGGATCCTCAGATGCCGGCCGCGCCAGTGCGCAGCCGAGAGAGTAGTTGTGTCCGTTGGAGCGTGCGATCGATCAGGGCCCGCTCGTCCACCGCACCACCGGTGCGCTGGAGGAGTTGCACGAGCACGGTTTCGAGATCTTCCAAGAGCCGACGGCGGACGGCATCATCGCCGGCGGGGGAGTCGAGGAGCAGCCGCGTATTCGTCAGCATGTCGCGCGCCCAACGACCGGTGAGGGAGTCCATCGCGGCGTCAGACGGAGACGCGGCGACGACGCTGACCAATGCTTCTGCCCGTGAGAGGTGATCGCGTGAGACGATCTGCATCGCAGCGTTCGGCTCACCGGAAAGTCCGGCGTCACCCGCAGTGCCAGTGCCGGAGTTGATGCGACCCGCCACGCGAGTCACGATGCGCGCCGACGGGACGTCCATGCGTGGCCGCACGGGATCAGCGGGTGCGACCGCGAGGGTCACGAGGGCGCCATCTGGCGCCTCCGCCGACGAAGCGGCGCCCTGAGTCGATGCGGCCGACGGCGTTGCCAAGCCGTCCGACTCTCCCGTCATTGCGGTGGCAATCTGTGAGGCGAGCTCGGTCACGGCGGCGTCGCGCTGCAGCGCGTACCGACCAATCCCGATACCAAGCAAGAGCGTCGCGGCCAATCCGATCAACGAGGTGTAGCGGAGTTTGGGCGTGTCACTCTGCGCCGGAAGCGTCCCGATGACACGCGCGCCACCCAGCGGACGCACCGTCGCATCGCGCTCGGCCGCGCGGCTCGCGCGAATCGTCTCCCACAGCTCCTCGCGCGGCACCTCGGCAGGCGGCGTGTTGTACGCCTGCGCCTCGCGCTTCAGGAAGTCCTCAAACCGTTCGTCACTCATGATGCCCACTCCCCTGCAAAGTCCGACAACTGGTCGCGCAGCCGAGCACGGGCCCGGGACAACTGCGCCTTGGAGGTACCGGCCTGGATTCCCAGCGCCGAGCCGATCTCTTCGTGCGTGAATCCTTCGACATCGTGCATCACGAACACCGTGCGATACCCATCTGGGAGTCCTTCAATGGCCCGTCGCAATCGGAGCTTGAGATCAGGCTCCGCCTCCCGCAGTGGGGCCATCACCTCCGGCAGTTCATCGCCGCCGATCTCTCGGCCATGGATGCGTTGCACTTTCTTGAGCCCGTTGAGAATCACCGAGGTGGCGATACTGTGCAGCCAGGTCGAAAGGGAGCTGTCGCCCCGAAAGTCGCCGAGCTTGTCGAAGGCTCGAATGAAGGTGTCCTGCGTGAAGTCGCGGGCGAGCGTCTCGTCCCCGGCCATCCGCCACGCCAGCCGATAGATGCGGTCGACGTGCGCGTCGTAGAGCCGGCGCTCGGCGCGTGGGTCTCCCCGCAGGACTTCGGCAATGAGTTGGGCGTCTGTCACGGGGTGGGGTCTGCGCGGTCCGGACTTGTGAACACCCTAGAGACAGCGGGAGGCGCCAGAGGGTTGCGTGGGCTACAGCACCCGGCCCTTGAGGGCCATCAGCAACGCGCGCACCTGGGCCGGCGACGCCGCACGGGAGGGGCTGAGCTCGAGGGTGCGGATCAGGGTGTAACGCTTGGTGAGCGGGAAGTATGGGGGGCGCCGCGCCGCGCTCTGGCAACGGTCGGGCGTACCGGCATAGCGGTAGCCGGTACGCGTGAATGAGAAGGGCCCCAATGTGAAGGGCGCTGAGAGGGGGCGGAAGTCCCGCATGACCATCGCCCCGGTAATGGCGAAGCAACCGCCCGGAGCGCGAGCGATTTCCGAGGCGTCCCCCAAGGGGCACGGGAGGAACTTGTACGAGAACAGCGGACCGACAATATGGCTGTTGTCCGCGACGCCGACGCTCCCCTGCAGACTCATCAGGTTGGCCTGCACGGTGAACTGCTTTTCCGAACCGAGGTGGTAGGTCGTGTTGGACCAATGCGTCGCGTACCGCAGGCGCGTGATGGGACTGTTGGCCACCAGCACATCCGCCACGGCGACGAGCCCCAGTTGATCACGGCAGGCTTCAATGCTCGGATCGTTCGGGTCCACCGAGTAGCGGAGTGCGTCCACGATGGTGATTCGCGACGAACTGAAGAGGGTGACGTTCCCCGCGACGGTACCGCTCACGAAGGAGTGTCCGGTCACGCGCACCACACCGCGCGACTTTGTATTCGCCGCGCTCTGCGTCGGCCAGAGATACGGTACCTCCGTGGCATTCCGGACGGTGGCGGAGACCGTTGCCGCCGAGCCGGAGAAGGTGCGCCATGTCCCGAGGGTCGTGAGCGTACCGGCGCTACAGGTGGGCGAGATCGGCGGCGAGTTGTTCGAAGCTATCTCCACGAAGGCGCAGGTGCGCACGCGTGGAGTGAACGTGGTGTCCATACCGCCGTAGCGCTGTGACGCGCTCCGGCCCCACTCGACGGAATCCGCCGCCGTTCCAGCCAGCGTGAAGGCCGTCGTCGAAAAACGCTCGGCCGGCATCAGGAATGGACTCCCAGCCGGATGGCAACGCGCCGTCGGTAGCGTCAGGATCTCGTACACCGCCCTCAGACTGTAATCTCGCATTCGATTACGGATACCGTTCGTCGTCGCGGGGTACACACCCCCTGGAGTAATGCGAGAGAGCGCCCACGCCGCGCGGTGCGTCGAGACCGGAATGAACTCCCACCGACTCACCGTTGGAATCCAGTACGCAACGCCGCACTGATTCTGAATGATCGCGCTGTCCCACGCAAAGAAGTCCGGGACCTGCGCACCAAGGCGCGCGGTGTCGCCAATCGAGAGATCAAACACCTTAAGAAATCCCTCACCCTCCTGCACGGTGCCGTCGGCGTTGGCGTCCACGGCCACGAATTCGATGCGGGTCCCGTTGGGCGCCGCCACAGAAGTGATGGCGAGATTCGCCGTGTCACCGAGGGCGATGGTCCTCGCGTACGTGGAATCCGCAGGGTACTGAATCCGCGAGACGGTCGCCGTATCGGTGCGGTAGGTCGCGGCACCCGTGAACCCCGTCCGCGTGGTCACCGAGTCCGCGAACACCGGCGCATCGGCGCTCCGCCAGGTCTCGTTGGTGTGCACCGGCCCGTGCACCGTCCCGGGGCCGAAGGTCAACGAGGAGGAAAAGCGATCGGCGAAGATCGCGTAGCGCGAGAAACTCTCCCGCCGAAGGTCCATGCGTAGCACCAGCCTCACGCCGGTGGCATCGTAGGCCTGCGCAATCAGGCTCACGTAGGGCAACTGCCGCCCGGTGGTGTCGCCAGTGACCGAGCCGTACACGTTCACGGAAACTCCAGGAACCACCGCGTTGCTTGCGTCTCGCACCTGAAAGCCAGACGCGAGCGCCTTGAAGCCGGTGTCGGGAATGACCAGCATCGTGTCTCGGATCATGCGGCCGCGAACGGTCTCGAGTGCCGCCTCGGCGGCCAGACGGTAGAGTCGCTCCTTGTCGTAGAACCGCGAGAGCAGTCCCGCACTGGAGGACATAAAGATCGCCGCCACGGCCAGCGCCGCGACGGCCAGCGTCATGAGGAGCACGAGAATAAGGGCAGAGCCCCGCCGCGCGCGCATCATGGCGTCACCGTGATCGCGGCGGTCGCACCCGACGAGGCAACGCCTCCGCAGGAGATCGCGCGCACGCGGTACGTCATGGCGCCATTGTCGCGCGGCCGTGCGGTGTCGAAGCGATACGTCGCCACCGCCGTCGCCGGCACCGCGGCGATGGTTCGCCACACGCCCCCGAACTGCCGATCAATCGCGTAGCGGCGCACCGTCCCCGCCGCGACATCCGCAGTGGAGGCTGTCCACGCGAGACGCACGCTCCATTTGTTCGTCGAGTCGGCATTCGTGTTGGTGGCGAACTGTCCCGTGGCCGAGAGCCCCGTCGCGGCCGCCGGCGTCGCCGCACAGGCACTCGATGCAGTACGGAACGGCTGGAGATTGACGCGCCAATTCACGGTCCGAATCACATCCACACCCTCAATACGATTCCGGAAGAATCCCGACGAGCGAATGCCGACAGTCCGGATCCCCGCGATAGAAGTCGAGTCCCAGTACAAGGGCAGTCCCGACGTGATGCGCTGCGCCGTGTCAGCGACCGTGCGGAAGTACGAAAAGAAGCTCGAGTCCGCTGGCACGTGGATCCCGCGCACGACGATTGTCGAGTCGCGTGCGTTGACGCGTCGATACAGGACGTACACGTCCGTGCGACCCGAGATGGTGTCGGGTCGCAGGAAGTAGCTGATCGTCTCTACCTTGCTCAGTCCGGCTGCGGGATCCGCGTAGTCCACCGTGGGATAAGTGCGACTGGTCAGCGGGATCACCGCCGCGTTCGCCACGCGCCAAGCTTCCGTCAGCGTACTGGGCGCGCCGCTCTCCACCTCCTCCGCGCTCGCATCGGTGGTGTCGGCCGCCAGCAGGTTTGCGCTGAAGGCGATACCCATCGGTCCCGCATAGACGAGCATCGGCTGATTGCCGACCTGCGTCGCTTGACTCAACTCACGATCGATCGCCCGCTGCGCGTAGCGCGCCAGTTGCTCCGCATCCATGCGGCCCGCGTTCGCGCCGAGGGCCCGCGACTGCGCGCGCACGAAGGGGAGCGTGATCGCAAAGACCGCGAGCGTCAGCGTCACCGCCACGAGCAACTCGACGATACTGAACCCGCGCCGAAGACGCGGGCGCCGGACGCCGGTCATTGCCGCACGAGGATGGCGGTCTTGGTCATCGGCGACTTCAGCACGGCGGCGTTCACCGTGACCGTGACGGTCACGTAGTCGAGCGTATCCGTGGTCGTGCGAACAGCCTTCGTCGTGCGGGTGTAGCCCGCGTAGCCAGACATCGAGGGATTCGCGCTTGAGGAGGCACTGGTCTCGCTCGTCCCGTTGTACGTCGTGACGAGCGTGATGAACTTCGTGTGCCCCCGCATGACCTGCACCCGCCCCGCCGCCAGATCACTCGCAATCGCGAGATTCGCCGCATTCCGCGTTGCCCGTGAAAACTCGTGCCCAAAGCGCGACAACGCGAGCATCACCCCGGACAGGATGACGAGCGCGAACAGAACCTCAATGATCGTCATTCCGCGACGAAGGGAGAGCTGGGAGCGGGGCATTGGGGAAATCTATAGTCGAAAATGGGCTCCTCATCAGACGCCCCGCCCCCCCCTCGCCGTCACATCGTGATATTGCCATTTCTCCGCGCACCTGCGATATCCAATGGCATGGCCACCCTCGCCGCGATGCTCACCGACCCCAAAGCGCTCCAGCGCCTGGCCTCCGCCGTTCACGAGGAGCACACTGTCCTCCATTGTGATAGCTGGGAGTCCCTTGAGGCCGCCTGTCGCGACGAAGCGGTCACCTTGGCCATCCTCGACCTCTTCGCCGAGGGAAAGGCCCACTTCGACGTCATCCGCCGCTTGAAGCTCCGCGCGGAGCGCCTGACGCTCGTCGCCTATGTGACGGTGACCCCGGACAACTCCCGCGACCTGTTCGACGCCGGACGGGCGGGACTCGACGGCTTGCTCATCGCTGGCCAAGATGACACGCCAGCCGCCTTCCGCGCCGTCCTGGAACGCGCCGAGGCGCGCGGCGTCGCCCAGATGCTCCGGCCCCAAGTGGCGCACTTCCCGGGCGCCGTGCGCGACGCCATCATGGTCGCCGTCACCCGCGCCCATCTGCGACTCACGGGACAGCGCCTCTCGGAGATCCTCCGGGTCTCAAAGCGGGCCCTCGTGGCCTCGCTCGCGGACGCAAAGTGCCCGCCCCCGCAAAAGCTCATCACCTGGGGACGGCTGATCGTCGCGGCGCAGATGCTTGAGGACGAGAAGCGCACCGCCGACGGCATCGCCCGACTGCTCGACTTCCCGTCGGGCTCCGCCTTCCGCAACACCTGCCAGCGCTATGTGGGCGCGACCCCGCAGGAGATTCGCTCAAAAGGCGGGGCGAGCTGGGTGGCGAGCCGCTTTGTCTTGGAGTTGGGCACGAACGAAGAGACCGAGAGCGATCTCTAGGGGCTCTAGTAGTCCCGTCGGCGCCACGCGCCGGTGAGCCGACTCCAGAACGCCGTGCGAGCCGTGGCTCCAGTGATCGCCAGTGCACGCAGGTCCATGTCGCGGCCGGCGACCGTGCCGATGTACAGCACCACGTCCCCCGAGAGCGCCCCATTGGGCCCAATACGGATGGCGCGCTGCAACGGGTTGCCGGTCTCAATCACCCCAGGCCCGGTCAGATAGAACTCGGCGGCCCCGTCAATCGACGTCGTTGGTGTGAGAAACTGCGCGCCATCGAGCCCGCGATACGTCACCGTCTCGCCGGACGACGCGGTCCCGTCGTTGTCGGTATCGAGCAGGAGGCGCACCCGCTCGTTCACGGCATCGAACATCACCTGCACATTCACGTTACGCGTGATGGCGGTCTGCTGCGCGCCAATGAGCACGTTCTGGAGCATCCGGATGTTCGAGTCCATCTTGTAACTACTGGCGCTGAGCCGCGAGATGGCCCAGCCGGCGACGATACCGATCAGGGCCATGACCATGAGCACTTCGATCAGCGAGAAGGCGCGGCGGCGGCGGGGCACGATGCGGAATCTATCCGCAGAGGGTACGATTCGGACATGCTGATTATCGGGCTCACGGGCAATATCGGCGCAGGGAAGTCCGCGGTGGCCAAGCGTATGGTGGCACTGGGGGCGCATCTCGTGGACGCCGATGTCCTGGCGCGCGAGGCGGTGGCCCCGGGCAGCCCGGGCCTCGCCGCGATCGTCGCGCGATGGGGCCCCGCGATGATCGCCCCCGATGGCTCGCTCGACCGCTCCGCGCTCCGGCGCATCGTGTTCGGCGACTCGGCGGAGCGCGCCGCGCTCGACGCCATCGTGCACCCCGAAGTTGCGCGTCGGCGCGAGTCGGCCGTCTCGGCCGCCCAGGCCGCCGGCGCGAAGATCGTGGTCTGTGACATCCCGTTGCTGTTCGAGACGGGCCTGGAGAGCACGATCGATTGCATCGTACTCGTGGAGGCGCCGGTCGCCGTCCGGCGCGAGCGGCTGGTGCACAGCCGTGGGCTTTCGCCCGCGGACGCCGATGCGATGATTGGCGCCCAGATGCCGAGCGAGCAGAAGCGAGCCCGCGCGTCGCACGTGGTGGACAACAGTGGCACGCTCGCCGCACTGAAAGTCCGCGTGGATGCGCTCTGGAATACCCTCAGCGCCGAAGCCGCACGCGCTTGACCCTCGCGCTCGGTGCGGGTAGCCTTCGTTCCAGTTGCAGGTGCGCCATCCATCACGCCCAAGTCCCCCGCCCGGAGCTCCACGTGTCGTCGATCCCCCAGGACCTTCTCTACACGAAGGACCATGAGTACGTGAAGAAGACCGCCGACGCCGCGGTCGTCATTGTCGGCATCACCGACTACGCGCAGGGCGAGCTGGGCGACATCGTCTTCCTCGACCTCCCGGCGAAGGGAAAGAAGATCGGCGATCACGAGGTCTTCGGCACGATCGAGGCGGTGAAGGCGGTCTCCGAACTCTACGCGCCGCTCGCCGGCGAAGTGGTCGACGTGAACCCGAAGCTCGATGGTGAGCCGGCGCTCGTGAACAACGATCCCTACGGCGATGGTTGGATGATCAAGCTCAAGGTCTCGCCGGCTGCACTCGCGGGGCTCATGGATGCGGCTGCGTATGGGAAGTTGCTCGGCCAGTAAGCCCGGGTTCCCCGAAGTGTGAAAAAGGCTCCGATCCCTCATGGGGATCGGAGCCTTTCTTTTTACTGCAACTGATTCCTACGATTGATCACAACAGAGGCACAGAGAACGGCAGCGCGCTGATTATGCTGCCGTTCACCCTTCAGGAACTCTTTGGATGGAACGACGGTGCGCGCTGTCAGCCCCCTCTGTGCCTCTGTGCTATCAGGTGCCGTACGTCTTCAAGCCTGCACGTACTCCTCGATCGGCGGGCACGAGCACACGAGATTACGGTCGCCGAATGCCGACTCCACGCGCCCGACCGTCGGCCAGAACTTCCGCTCGCGCACCCACGGCAGCGGAAAAGCCGCGCGCTCACGCGAGTAGCCATGCGTCCACGTGTCGCTGATCACGACTTCCTGCGTGTGTGGCGCATGCATCAGTGGGTTGTCCTCACGGCTCAGCACGCCACGCTCAATGTCCCGCGCTTCCTCGCGGATCGCGATCATCGCCTCGCAGAAGCGATCGAGTTCGGCCTTCGACTCCGACTCCGTGGGCTCGATCATCATTGTGCCGGCCACCGGGAAGCTGACCGTCGGTGCATGGAAGCCGTAGTCCATCAGGCGCTTCGCGATGTCCTCAACCTCGACCCCCGCCGACGCCTTCAGCGGGCGCGTGTCGATGATGCACTCGTGCGCCACCCGGTCGTTCTTTCCCTTGTAGAGCACTTCGTAGTGCCCCTTGAGCTCGTGCGCCACGTAGTTCGCGCTGAGAATCGCGACCTTCGTCGCTTCGGCGAGCCCTTCGCCGCCCATCATGTCGATATACATCATCGAGATCGGCAGGACCGACGCGCTCCCCCACGGCGCCGCACTCACCGCGCCGATGCGCTGCTCACCACCGAGGTCCACGACCGAGTGACCCGGCAGAAAAGGAGCGAGATGCGCGTTCACGCCGATCGGGCCCATGCCCGGGCCGCCGCCACCGTGCGGAATGCAGAACGTCTTGTGCAGGTTCAAATGGCAGACGTCGGCGCCGATGTCGCCCGGACGGCTCAGCCCGACCATCGCGTTCATGTTCGCACCGTCCAGATACACCTGGCCGCCATGCTCATGAATGATGGCGCAGATGTCCTTGATCGCCTCTTCGAACACCCCATGCGTGCTCGGATACGTCACCATCAACGCGGCGAGATCGTTGCTGTACTGCTCGGCCTTCGCGCGCACATCTGCCACGTCGATGTTACCGTGCGCATCCGTGCCCACGACCACCACCTTCATTCCCGCCATCACCGCCGAGGCCGGGTTGGTGCCGTGCGCCGAATTCGGAATCAGGCATACCGTGCGATGTCCCTGGCCGCGCGCGCGGTGATACGCGCGGATCACGAGCAGTCCAGCGTACTCTCCCTGCGAGCCCGCGTTGGGCTGCAGCGACACGGCGGCAAAACCCGTCACCTCGGCCAGCGCCTTCTCGAGTCGATCGAACATTGCGAGGAATCCCTTCGCCTGATCCACCGGGGCGAACGGGTGCAGCCCGCCGACCTTCTGCCATGTCACCGGGAACATCTCGGCGCTGGCGTTCAGTTTCATCGTGCAGCTGCCGAGTGGAATCATTGAGTGCGTGAGCGAGAGATCGCGCGACTCCAGCTTCCGCATGTAGCGCAGCATCTCGGTCTCGCTGTGATAGCGCGAGAAGGTCGGGTGCGTGAGGAAATCGCTCGAGCGGCGGAACCGTTCGTCGTAGCGCGCATCGACCGACGTGGCGAGTGCCTCGAGATCGAGCCCGTGCGGGACTCCGGCGTTGAAGGCCGTGAGCAAATCGCTCAGATCCTGCACCGAGGTGTTCTCGCCCATCGACACACCCAGCGTCCTGCGATCGACCAGACGGAGATTCATTCGGAGCTTTCCAGCGGCCTTCACGATCTTCCGGAAACTGCCGCCGACCGGCACGGTGACCGTATCGAAGAACACGCCAGCCACCGGCTCCATGCCGAGCTGGCGCACACCCGCCGCGAACACCTCGGCGCGGTGATGCACGCGGGTCGCGATGCGCTTCAACCCCTCGGGGCCATGCCAGACCGCGTACATGCCCGCGATCACCGAGAGCAGTACCTGTGCGGTGCAGACATTCGACGTCGCCTTCTCGCGACGGATGTGCTGCTCGCGGGTCTGCAGCGCCATGCGCAGCGCCGGCTTGCCGGACGAATCACGCGAGACGCCAATGATGCGCCCCGGGATCTGCCGCTTGTACTCGTCCTTCGTGGAGAAGAATGCGGCGTGCGGACCACCGAACCCGAACGGCACGCCGAAGCGCTGCGAGTTGCCGACCACCACATCTGCGCCCCACTCGCCCGGCGGGGCGAGCAACGTCAGCGCCAGAAGATCCGACGCCACGATCACCAGGCCACCAGCCGCATGCACCTTCTCGCAGAGCTCGCGGTAGTCCTCCACGGTGCCCGTCGTGTTCGGATACTGCAGCAGCACACCCGCCGTGCTCTTGTTCGGCTTCATCTTGTTCGTCGCCACGAGCTTCACCGACACACCACGCGCCTCAGCGCGCGCGGTCACGACTTCGATCGTCTGCGGGTGACAGTCCTTGGCGATCAGGAACGTGTCGCGTCCATCCTTGCCGACGATCCCGTGGATCATCGTCACGGCTTCGGCGGCGGCGGTGCCTTCATCGAGGAGCGAGGCATTCGCGATCGGCAGCCCAGTGAGATTGGTCACCACGGTCTGATAGTTCAGCAGCGCCTCAAGGCGCCCCTGCGCGATCTCCGCCTGGTACGGCGTGTAAGCCGTGTACCAGCCCGGATTCTCGAGAATGTTGCGCTGAATCACCGCGGGCGTGTGCGTATCGGAGTAGCCCATGCCGATGAACGAGCGGCGCACTTCGTTCGCGCTCATCTCCGCGCGGAAGTTGGCCAACGCCTCCTGCTCGGACTGCGCGCCCGGGATCGCGAGGCCGCGACGAAAGCGAATGTTCTCGGGAATCGTCGCATCGATAAACGCATCGAGCGAGGGATAGCCGAGGGTGGAGAGCATCTCGGCGATCTCGGTCGCGGACGGACCGATGTGCCGACGAATGAAAGTGTCGGGCGCGGGATGCGCGGACGCGGAAGCGGACACGGAGGGACTCCTCAGGGGCGCGTGGCCCCGGGGTACCGGAAGCGGAAGGATCGGAATGAGAGCGGCCGGCTGGCGGTCGGCGCTGAACAAGAAAGTTAGTCGGTCCTCCCCGCATTGCGTAGATTGGACTCGTGAGAGGTCCGTCCAGCTTTGTACCTCCATCCTTCAACCTTCATCCGCATGTCTTCCGCTCGCATCGAAGTCGCCCGCTCCGGCGTCAGCCTTGGCTCTGCGCTCGCCATCGCAATCTCGTGGAGCGTCAACAAGTCCGTGCTCTGGGCGCTGCTCCACGGTCTCCTGAGCTGGATCTACGTCGTCTATTACGTCATCGTCCGCTGACGGTGCTCGCGGCCCGCTGGCGCTTGCTGGACTCCGGCGCGGCCGATGGCGCGACGAACATGGCGACGGACCACGCTCTGCTCGATCGCGCCGCGACGAGCGGTGAGGCGGTGCTCCGCATCTATGCGTGGGCGCGCCCGACGCTCTCGTTCGGCATGCACGAGAAAGCCCGCATTCCCCGAGCCCGATTTGAGGAGCAGGCCGTGGACGTCGTCCGTCGTCCCACCGGGGGGCGGGCCCTGCTGCACCATCGCGAAGTGACGTACAGCATCAGCGCGCCTTTGAACCCGACGGACGGCCAGAATGTCGGCCTCAGCGAGAGCTACCGCGCCATCAATGCCCTGCTCCGCGATGCTCTGGCTCGGCTGGGTGTCGCCGCGGACGAGGCACCCCGCCGCGGACGGGCCAGCTCGCCCGACGGCGCCCCCTGCTTCGCCGAGCCGAATGTCGGTGAGTTGATTGTGGACGGGCGCAAGCTGGTGGGGAGTGCGCAGCGTCGCGACGAGCGCGCCCTCCTCCAACACGGCGCTATTCTCCTGGGCGACGACCAGCCGATGATCGCTCGGCTCCGCGGCGATGCGTCCCTGGCGGCGCCACCGGCGGCGACGCTCGTGACGGCACTCGGTCGTGAGGTGTCATATGGGGAGGTGCGGGATGCACTCGTCGCGGCCCTCACCGCGGCAGTGGCGGACCTCGTGACTCCGCTGGACCCGGCATCGCTCGCGCCGAGCGTTGCGCAACATCTATTGACCTATCGTTCTGACGAGTGGACGTTCCGGCGTTGAGCCTGTGACGTCCGCGCGTTCGCGCCCCCTCTCTGTCCAGAGCCTTGTGATGCGTCGCACCGTTCCCTTGTTGATTGCGCTGCTCGCCGCCTGCGGTGGCGCGGACTCCGCGCGCGGCCCTGTCGGGGGAACCGTCATCATCGCGGCCGCCGCGGATGCCGATGCCATGCTCCCGCCGCTCGTGCGCACCTCGCAGGGGCGGTTGGCCTCCGAGCTCTTGTTCGATCGGCTCGTGGAGATCGGACCCTCGCTCAATACCATTGGCGATGGCGACTTCCAGCCCCGTCTCGCGAAGAGCTGGGCGTGGAGCGAAGACTCCCTGCGCATCACCTTCACGCTGCACCCCGACGCGAAGTGGCACGATGGACGTCCCGTGTCGGCGGCGGACGTGCAGGCCGGCTACCGCGCCATCATGGATTCGGCCAACGGCTCGAATCTCCTGGCCGATCTCGCCGACGTGACTGGCATCGTGGAGAATGCCGATGGGACCGTCACGATCGGCTTTGCGCGCCGCGCACCGGAGCAGTTCTACGCGGCCTCGCTGATCTTCCCTCTCCCGGCGCATCTGATGCCGACGGACTCCGGGGTGACGCTCGCCACGAGCCCGCTCGCGAGGAATCCCGTCGGGAGCGGCCCCTTCAAGTTCGTGCAGTGGGAGCCACTCGAGCGCTTCGAGTTCGCGGCGGTAGAGGATCATTATCGCGGCCGCGCGCGACTGGATCGCGTCGTCGTGACCATCACGCCGGAGCCAGCCACCGGACTCGCCCGCATCTGGGCCGAAGAGGCCGATGTGTGGGAACTCCTCCCCGCCGGTGACGTGGCCGAAGCGCAGCGGCACCCCCATGTCCGGCTCGTCAACGCCAACGCCTTCGACTACGCGTTCGTCGCCTTCAACTTCCGCGACGCGCGTGACCGCACCAAGCCGCATCCCCTCTTTGCAGAGGCGGCGCTGCGGCGCGCCATCAGCATGGCGGTGGATCGTCGCGCGGTCGTGCAGGCGATCTTCGATACGCTCGCGCGCCCGCTGAGCGGCCCCTTCGTGCGGGCGCAGTTCACCGCCGACACGACCATTGCCCAGATCCCACTGGACCGCGTCGCCGCCGCGACCCTGCTCGACTCGCTTGGGTGGAGAGTCGATGCCAACGACGGACTCCGCCGTCGCAACGGCCAACTGCTGACCTTCACCGCACTGATTCCGGGCTCGAGCCGCAATCGCGAGCGCGCCTCGGTCTTGATCCAAGAGCAACTCCGGCAGATCGGCGTGGCGATGGAGATCGAGCGCGCCGAGAATCGCACGTTCACGCAGAAGCGCCAGGACGGCCAGTTCGATGTGGTGTTCGGCGGATGGCTCTCCACGCCGAGCCCGCGGGGACTGCGCAGCACGTGGGGGACCTTCGGCGACGACGGCTGGGGAGGCCAGAACGATGGGCGCTACTCGAACCGCGCCTTCGACGCCGCGGTACAGCAGGGATTAGCGGCCGGCGATCCAACGACCGCGCGCGCGCACTTCCGCACGGCGTACCAGACCATCGTCACCGATGCGGCCGCGCTCTTCCTCTATGAGCCACGCATCGTCGCGGCGGTCCACAAGCGCTTCGTGATCCCCGCGTGGCGCTCCGACGGCTGGTGGCGCTCGCTCGCGGAGTGGTCCGTAGTGCCGGCCGAGCGTCTGCCGCGTGATGCGCGTCCGACCGCGAACTGAGCGGCAGGACGCGTGACGCGCGTCCTGCTGTTCCGCCTCGCGCAGGCGACGCTCGTCGTTGCCCTCGTCGTCACGGCTTGCTTCGCGCTGATTCGACTCGCGCCTGGCGATCCCTTCTTTGCGGCACTCGAACAGCCCGACGTGCCCGTTGAAGCGGCCGCGCGTATGCGGGCGCAGTTCGGCTACGACCGCCCCATTGGCGAGCAGTACCTGCGCTTTCTCAGCGGCATCGCTCGCGGCGACCTCGGATGGTCACACTCGCGGGCGCGCCCCGTCACCGAAGTGCTCGCGCAGGTCGTCCCCAACACACTCCTGCTGATGGGGACCGCGCTCTTCGTGGGCCTCGTGCTCGGCGTCGCGGTCGGCGCCTGGCAGGGATGGCGCGCAGAATCGCGGCTCGCGCGTGCGACGGATCGACTCGGCGTGGTGCTCGTTTCAGTACCCGAGTTCGTGCTTGGCCTCGTGATGGCACTGCTGTTCGCCGTCGTGTGGCGACTCCTGCCGATCGGTGGGATGCGCACCGAGTACGGGCCGAGCGGCATCGCCGGGCTGTTCGACGTGCTGCGCCATCTCGTGTTGCCTGCTGGCACGCTGGCCATTGTCATTGCGGCAATCGTTGCACGGCATCAGCGGGCGGCAATGCGCGCCGTGCGCGATGCAGAGTTCTTGCGCGCGGCGCGTGCGATGGGCATTCCCGAGCGACGCATTGTGCTGCGGTACGCACTGCGCAACGCGCTCGCACCGGTGTTGACCGTGATGGGCGTGCTGCTGGCCTCGCTCGCGAGTGGTGCCGTGTTGATCGAGCGCATCTTCGCGTGGCCCGGCATGGGGCGCGCGCTGGTGGACGCCGTGTTGTATCGCGACTACCCGCTCGTCGCGGGGGCGGTGCTGGTGACGAGCATCGGCGTGGTTGGTGCCACCTTGCTCGCCGATCTCGCGGTCTGGTGGGCCGATCCGCGCGCCCGAGGGCGGCTGTGAACCCGCGACTGCGTCTTCCCGTTGCGGTGCTGGCCACGCTCGCACTCGTCGCCATCGCCGCGCCGCTGCTCGCGCCGTTCGATCCAGCCGCGCAACCGGATCCCATCAACCTGGCGTTGCAGGCCCCCGGTTCCACGCACCTCTTCGGGACCGATCCCTACTCTCGCGATGTACTCAGTCGCGTCCTGTTCGGCGCGCGCACCTCGCTCGGGATTGCCGCACTGGCCGTGACCGTTGCGCTCTCGTTCGGTGTACTGGTCGGCGCCCTCGCCGCGCTCACGGGTGGTCGGCTCGACGCACTGCTCATGCGTACCACCGATGCCGCGCTGGCGATTCCGCGCCTGCTCTTGCTCTTGCTGATCGTCGCCGGCACCGGCCCGCTGCCCCCGGCCCTCCTCGCGCTCGTGCTCGGCGCCACCGGGTGGATGACCACCGCTCGGCTCGTACGACAAGAAACGCGTCGACTGCTCGCCACCGAGCACGTGCGCGCCGCCGAGGCACTTGGTATTCCGCCACTCCGACTCTGGCGCGCGCATATCCTCCCGGGACTCGTCCCCACCCTCACGGTGGCCGCAACGATTGCGTTTGCGGCCGCGGTTCCACTTGAGGCCGCGCTCTCGTTCCTTGGGCTCGGTGTGCGCCCCCCTGATGCGAGTTGGGGGAACATCATCCTCGAGGCGGAGGGCCGGATTCGATCGGCATGGTGGCTGGTTCTGTTCCCGACACTGGCCATCGTCACGGCAACCTTGGCGGCCAATCTGCTGGCCGAGCGGCTCGCAACGCACGACGAGGATCTCCGCGCATGACGATCGCGGCCCTCACCGTTGCCTCGCTAGGGGTCGTGACCACCGGTGCGATTGCGCGAACGATCCTCAGCGATGTGAGCTTCACGCTCGCACCCGGGAGCAGCGTCGGACTCGTCGGACGCTCTGGTTCCGGCAAGACCAGCGTGGGCAATGCGCTGCTCGGTCTCCTGCCACGAGGCCTCGCGCTCACCAGCGGCACGCGGCTCCATCTCGGCGCCGATGATCTCACGGCCATGTCCCCCGAGTCGCTCCGCGCCGTGCGGGGACGCCGGCTCGCGATGGTCTTTCAGGAGCCGTTGCTCGCCCTCGATCCCTCCATGCGCATCGGGCGCCAGCTCGCGGCGGCCCTGGAGGCGCATCAAGTCGCCAGCGGGCCGGAGGCCGTTGCGCGCGCTGCACAGATGCTCGCGAAGGTAGGCGTCGGTGACCGGAATGCGGCGCGACGGTACCCGCACGAGCTCAGCGGCGGCATGCGCCAGCGCGTGCTACTCGCGATGGCACTCCTGCTCGAGCCCGATGTGCTCATTGCCGACGAGCCCACCACCGCACTCGACCCCACGCTGCAAGCGCAACTTCTGGATATGCTCGACGCACTGCGCGCCGAATCGGGGACGGCGCTGTTGTTGATCTCGCACGATCTCGATGTCGTGGCCGAACGCTGTGAGCGCGTGCTGGTGCTGGAAGGCGGGCGCGTGGTGGAAGAGGGATCCGCCGCCGAGGTTGTGCAGTCGCGACGTCGCGTGCCTGGCCCGAGACGGCCCGTCCGCGCCACCGAGCAGCCGTTGCTCGTCGCCGAGGCGCTCAGCGTTGAGTTTCCGACTGCCGACGGGACCGTCCGTGCGGTGGACGAAGTGTTCCTCACGCTACGTCGCGGTGAGTGCCTCGGCATCGTTGGCGAGAGTGGATGCGGCAAGACGTCACTCGCGCGTGCTCTGCTCGGGCTGACTCCGATCGCACGGGGTCGCGTGATGTTCGACAACATCGACGTGCACGCACTCGATCGCGCAGAGCTCCGCACGCTCCGTCGGCGGATGCAGCTCGTGCCGCAGGATGCCGGTGCCTCGCTCACTCCGGAACGCACCGTCGATGAGCTGCTTGTGGAGGTCCTCGAGGTGCACGACATCGCGCGGGGCGCTGCGGCTCTTGCCCGCGCGCAGGCGCTCCTCACCGAAGTCGGGCTCGATCCAGCGCTTGGCGCCCGTCGCCCGGGCGCGCTCTCCACCGGTGAACGGCAGCGCGTCGCCATTGCGCGCGCCCTGGCCTGCGAGCCTGCCCTGCTGATCTCCGATGAGCCGGTCGCGAACGTCGATGCCGATTCCCGCGAGCAGCTGTTGGTCCTCCTCGACCGGCTCCGCGCCGAGCGAGAACTGGCGCTGGTGATCATTTCGCACGATCTCGCCGCTGTCGGCCGACTGGCGTCTCGCGTGGCGGCGATGTATCTCGGACGGATCGTTGAGTCGTCCGATGACCCAGGAATGCTGGATGCTCCTCGTATGCCCTACACGCAGCTGCTGCGGGCCTCGCTCCCCACCGGGAGGCCCGTCGCGGGCCACGAACGTCCCTCTTTTGCCGGCGATTTTCCATCGCCGACCGCTCTGCCCAGTGGATGTCCCTTTCATCCACGTTGCGCCCACCCCTTGAAGAATGACCAGTGTCGGAGCGAGCGTCCTGAGTTACAGCAGGTCGCACCGGATCTTCCCGCGCATCTCGCCGCCTGTTGGCACGTCAGTTAATACCACCCCTCGGACCCCATGACTTCTTCTTCTCCCGCCGCGCAGAGCGACTCCACCGGATTCTTCGGACATCCGCGCGGACTCTCCACCCTCTTCTTCACCGAGATGTGGGAACGGTTCTCGTACTACGGGATCCGGCCGCTCCTCGTCCTCTTCATGACGGCCGCGCTTACCAGCGGCGGCTTCGGCTTCGAGCGCGACCAAGCCTCGGCGATCGTCGGCATCTATGCCGCGAGTGTGTATCTCGCCTCGCTCCCCGGTGGCTGGATCGCCGACCGCTGGCTTGGCCTGCAGCGCTCGATCTGGTGGGGGGGCGTCCTGATCGCCCTCGGCCATCTGAGCATCGCGCTCAATGCCGTCGCCGGACGGGCGCCGTTCTTTATCGGCCTCGTGCTGATCGTGCTCGGCACCGGCCTGCTCAAGCCGAACATTTCCGCGATTGTCGGCGACTTGTATCCGGAAGGAGGGGCCCGTCGTGACGCCGGCTTCTCGATCTTCTACATGGGCATCAACATCGGTGCGCTGATCGCACCGCTCATTACCGGCTACCTCGGCGAGCGGGTGGGGTGGCACTGGGGCTTCGGCGCTGCCGGCATCGGCATGGGCTTCGGCCTCCTGCAGTTCAAGCTGACGGCTCCAAAGGCGCTCAATGGACTCGGCGAGATGCCGTCGTCGAATCCGGACCCGGTGGTGGATGCCGCCGAGAAGTCCAAGGTGAAGCGCATCGTCGGCATTGGCATGGCGCTGCTGGTCGTGCTTGTCGCCGCGGGCCTCGCGGGGTTGCTGCCGGTGAATGCCGTGGCGATCGCGAACAACATGAAGAACGCGATGCTCACGCTCGCGGTGCTGTACTTCGCGTATCTGTTTCTCTTCGCGGGGCTGACCGGCGACGAGAAGAAGCGCATCGGCGTCATCATCGTGCTCTTCGTGTTCGCCACGATCTTCTGGGCCGCCTTCGAGCAGGCGCCGACCTCGCTGAATCTCTTCGCCGCGGATTACACGGACCGCATGGTGTTCGGCTGGGAGATGCCCGCGACCTGGCTGCAGTCGTTCAACGCGCTCTTCGTCATCATCCTCGCTCCGGTGGCGGCGGCGACCTGGGTGTCCCTCGGCAAGCGCGATGCGGACTTCTCGAGCCCTGGCAAGTTCGCCATGGGCCTCGCCTTCGCCGGACTCGGCTTCGCCGTGATGATCTACGCCGCGAATATCGTCGTTGCCGGCGGCGGCGTGCGCGTCTCGATTATGTGGTTGATCATCTCGTATCTCTTCCAGACGATCGGCGAACTCTGCCTGAGCCCGGTAGGCCTCTCCAGCATGACCAAGCTCGCGCCCCGTCGCTTCGCCGGGCAGATGATGGGCGTCTGGTTCATGGCTGCGGCACTCGGCAACCTGATCGCCGGTCTCG
>ENA-ORBV01007556-ORBV01007556.1-microbial-mat-metagenome-genome-assembly--contig:-NODE-7556-length-18641-cov-5.416613_pt1 | contig 18641 bp, 19 predicted proteins | sample MGYA00237777_ERZ505514 | MGnify/ENA primary metagenome ERZ505514 (study PRJEB26160, sample SAMN06269048) | microbial mat metagenome | isolation source: Oligotrophic lake microbial mat | place... | reverse complement strand
CGCTGAAGTGGTTCGGGGTGATCTCGGCGAAGTCGGTGCTCGCCCCGCAGTTCTCGGAGCGGATGCTCCTGCTCGCGGTGGTCGTGCTGATGGTCACGTACCTCGCATTTCATCGCGGAATGGCGCACTACCTGCGTCGGGTGAAGCGCGCCGGGATGGAGCTCGTGACGGCGGCAATTGTCTCCGACATGATCGCGCTCTTCGGCGGCGTCCTGCTCATGACGCCACCAGAGCACTATGGCCGCGCGTTGATCGTCTCGATCTTCACCGTGCAGTTGACGCAGCTCTTCTTCGGCTGGACGGCGACGATCGCGAATCTGTCGATCATCATGGTGAGCTACACAGCGCTGGTCGCGTTCGCGGCCGATGCGGGGCGACTCGCCGCCCCGGCCGAGGAGCTGTGGACGCTGGCACTCTACGGGATCGGCGTCCTCGTCTACGTCGCGCTGCAAGGGCACGTCGCGCACCGCATGCACCATCTCGTCGGACTCTTCGGGCGGGCGCAGGAAGGCGACTTCTCCGCGCGCTTCGACGAAGGGCCGGAGCAGATGCCCGATCCGATCACGGTGATCGGACGCGCCTACAACCGGATGCGCGATCACTTGCAGGCCATCGTATTGAGTGATCCACTCTCCGGCTGCTTCAATCGCCGCGGGCTGAATCAACTCGCCGAGCGTGAAGTGGCGCGCGCGATCCGCGGCAAGAAGGAGATCGCGGTGTTGGCCATCGACCTTGATCACTTCAAGCGGATCAATGACGATTACGGGCATCTCACGGGGGACGAAGTGATCCGTGAGGTCGGCGATCTCCTGCGAACCACGGCGCGCGAGGCCGATGTCGTCGCGCGTTTCGGGGGTGAGGAGTTCACGATTCTCGCGCCGGAGTCCACGCAAGAAGGGGCGATGATCCTCGCCGAGCGCGTGCTCGAGGCCTTTCGCGCGCACCGCTTCCGCTCACTCCCCCCGGATGTGACGCTGACGACGAGCGTGGGAGTCGCCGCCGACCTCGCGCGCGACGACGAGATCGCCAAGACGCTGCTCGCGCGCGCCGACGAAGCGCTCTACGTGGCGAAGAAGAACGGGCGCAACCGGGCGGAGCTCTGGCACGCCGGCATGCGCGCGTTCGAAGGCGCGCATGCCGGCGCGATGGCCGGCGCGGGGCGTGCCTCGACCCCAGGAATGCTCCGCGAGACCAAGACCGAGCCCAGCGGGCACCGCGTTATCGACTCCTGAGTCGCAACATCCCTTCGCCCGTGAGTACGGCCTGACCGGCCACCTGAACCGCCGTGACCGCCCCCGCCACCTTTGTTGTGCGCACGCTGAGCAGGCTCGGCCGTCCCATCTCGATTCCCTGACGCACGGTCCACTCGAACACGGCGTCCGGCTTCGAGTCCTTCATCGCGAGCCAGCCGCCGAACGCGGCGACCGCCGAACCCGTGGCGGGATCCTCCGGCACATTGAGGCCCGGCGCGAACATGCGGGCGCGCCAGCACTGCTCGCCCATTTCTGGATCGCGCGCGGCGACCAGGATCTCCGGTGCCCACGATTTCTTGAGCGTCTGATCCCAACGGTCCATCTGCACGCGCGCGCGCTGCACGGCATCGACGCTCTTGAGCGGCACGAGCAAGAACGGGATGCCGCACGAGACGGCCTGCGGCGAGAGTGACCCGCCCACGAGATCCTTGGTCTCCAACGAGAGGATCTCGGCGAGCGTCGTCAGCGTTGGCACCAGCGGCCCGATCTCCGGCAACTTCGCCACCGACAGCTCGGCCCACGCCAGCGTCTCGCTCTGAATGCGCACGTCCACCGGCACGCTCCCGACACCGAGGGCCAGCGTGAGCTTTCCCTCACGCGCGCCACCGAGCGCGTTCTCACACAGCGCGAGAACGGCCGCCGTGCCGATCGTGGGATGTCCGGCAAAGGGCATCTCGGCGCCCGGGGTGAAGATGCGCACCCGACGTGTGTGCGCGGCATCCGGCGCCGGATAGCAGAACGTCACCTCGGAGAAGTTGAACTCCCGCGTGATGGGGAGCAGCAACTCCTCTGGGATCTCGGTGGCATCGGGGAAAACGGCGAGCTGATTGCCACCGAACATCGTGTCGGTGAAGACGTCGAGGGTGATGTAGCGCATTCGCGTGATGAAGGTGGGAGAAGGGAGGTTCAAAGATGCACGGCGTCCTCCCTCCGTACTTCAGTACGGCTTAGCCCATGAATGGGTACTTGTAATCGTGCGGCGGCGCGAAGGTCTCCTTGACCGTCCGCGCGCTCACCCAACGCACAAGATTGAGCTTCGAGCCGGCTTTGTCGTTCGTGCCCGAGGCGCGTGCGCCGCCGAAGGGTTGCTGGCCCACGACCGCGCCCGTGCACTTGTCGTTGATGTAGAAGTTGCCGGCCGCGTGACGCAGCGTGGCATGCGCCTGCTTCACCGCCGCGCGATCCTGCGCGAACACGGCGCCGGTGAGCGCGTAGGGGGAGGTCTCATCGACCAGTTTCAGCGTCTCGTCCCACTTGGCATCGTCGTACACGTAGGCCGTGACGATCGGGCCGAAGATCTCCTCGCACATCAAGCGGTACTTCGGATCGGTCGTCTCCACGAGCGTCGGCTTCACGAACCAGCCCTTCGATCCATCGGCCGTGCCGCCGGCGATCACCTTGGCGTTGGCCTTTGCGTCGGCGAGGTAGGTGCTGATGCGATCGAAGGATCGTTGGTCGATCACGGCGCCCATGAAGTTCGAGAAGTCGTTGACGTCGCCGACCTTGATATCCTCGATCATCGCCGCGACGCGCGCTTTCACCTCTGGCCAGATCGACTTCGGCACATAGATGCGGCTGCAAGCGGAGCACTTCTGCCCCTGATACTCGAAGGCGCCGCGCACCACGGCCACCGCGAAGGCCTGCACATCGGCCGACGGGTGCGCAATGATGAAGTCCTTGCCCCCCGTTTCGCCGACAATGCGCGGATACGAGCGGTAGTTCGCCATGTTCTGCCCGATCGTGCTCCACATCGAGTTGAACACGCCGGTCGACCCCGTGAAGTGCACGCCGGCGAGATCGGGATGCGTGAGCGCGATCTCGCTGATCATCGCCGGATCGCCGGGGAGGAAGTTGATCACGCCCTTCGGCAGGCCGGCCTCGTGCAGGAGTTGCAACGTGTACCAGGCGGAAAGCATCGCGCTGGATGCCGGCTTCCAGAGCACGGTGTTGCCCATCAAGGCGGGCGCGGTCGGGAGGTTGCCGCCAATGGCCGTGAAGTTGAAGGGCGTCACCGCGTACACGAAGCCCTCGAGCGCGCGATACTCGCTCTGATTCCACATCCCCGGCGAGCTGATCGGCTGCTCCGCCATCAACTCGCGCGCGAAGGCGACGTTGAAGCGGAAGAAGTCGGTCATCTCGCAGGCGGCGTCGATCTCGGACTGATACACGGTCTTCGATTGCCCGAGCATGGTGGCCGCGTTGATCGTGTCGCGCCACGGGCCGGCGAGGAGATCTGCCGCCTTGAGGAACACCGAGGCGCGCTCCTCCCAGGTCCATTCGCTCCATTCCTTCCAGGCGCGCTTGGAACTGGTGATCGCGCCGCGCACGTCGTCGGCGGTGGCGTGATGCCAGGTCGCGGTCACATGCTGATGCTTGTGCGGCGAGACGGCGTTCACGGACTTACCGGCGCGAATCTCCTGGCCATCCACGACCACGGCGATGTCAGGACGTTCCCCTTCCATGGCCGTGAGGCGGGCCTGCAGGGAGGCGCGCTCGGGGCTTCCGGGGGCGTAGTTGCGGACCGGTTCATTCACGGTCGCGGGGAGCTGGCGAACGCCGTTGGGCGAGAAGGTGCTCATCGTCGGGCGGGATGTGAGGGGTGAGACGTGGAAATCTAATGGACCGTGAGGTGATACTTCACGGATGAAGTCCCCGATGAAGTCCCCCCTGCATATCCGCGCGGCCGCCGTCGGCGGCCTCTGCCTGCTTGGCCTTACCCTCGTCGCCTGCGTCCCCAGTCCCCTCGTGTGGGACGGAGAAGCCACGCGGCGCTCGGGAGCACTCGGCGACTCCGTGGGACTCGAACTCGACCCTGAGGCACCGGACGGCGTCCGCTTTCCGGCGCTCTGGACGCCGGCGGTGTGGCCCGACGAGCCGGGACTTTGTGTCACGAGCCGCCGAGCCGCGCGCGCCCTCGGCACCGAGGCGTATGCCAGCTGGTTTCAGGTGAAACCGGACTCCAGCGTCCTCCTTCGCGTCGCCCGCTCGGACGACGGCGGCCTCACCTGGAATGCTCCGGTCACAGCGGACGATACTGATGTGGGTCGGGCGGGGTGCGGGCGGCCCGCACCGTACATCGCCGCGGATTCGCTCAACGGGTATGTCCATCTGGCGTATCATCTGGACGCGCGGGAGGGGGCGGGGCTGTTCTTCACGCACACGATGGAACGCGGCGCACTGTTTCATCAGCCGGTGCCCATTGTGTATGGCGACCGTCCGTCCGCGGCGGCCGTCGCCTCCCGTGGAGACACGGTCGTTGTGGTATATGAGGACCCCAACAGCCGGATGCCGCGGCTGGGGCTCGCGCTGTCGCGGGTGCAGGGCCACATTTTCGAACATCGCCTCTCCGCCTCCGACGAGACCGGCGAGGCGCGTACGCCGCGGGTGGCAGTGCGCGGGACGCGGATGGTGATTGCCTGGACGGCATCACAGCGCGCTGGAACCACACCCCGGATCGCAATCCGCGCCGGGACCATTTCTTGGTGAGCTTGCACTGATGCGAATCCTTCTGGCCGACGACGACGAATCGATGCGGGCCCTGCTCGAAGCTGTGCTCCAGATGAGCGGACACGAGGTCGAGGCGCACGAGAATGGCCGCACCGCGTGGGAATCCTTCGAGCGGAACCCGGCGGAGATGATCGTGCTCGACTGGCACATGCCCGAGGTCGATGGCATCGAGCTGTGCCGTCGCGTGCGGGCGCATGCGAGCGGGAGTCGCACCTACCTGTTGATGATCACCGCGCGCGCGAATCCCGAAGATCTCGAGCTGGTGCTCGATGTGGGCGCGGATGACTATCTCCCCAAGCCGGTCACCCCCGCCGACGTGATGGCGCGGTTGCGCATCGCCCTCAAGCGGATCGACTCCGCGCAGCGTCGGTACGAGGCCGAGGAAGGGTTGCGCCAGGCGCGCTATCTCGCCGGCGTCGGCGAACTCTCGCTCGCGTTGCAGCACGAGATCAACAATCCGTTGACGGCCCTCCTCTCAACGTCGTATCTCGCCGCCAATGGGATGCTCCCCCCGGAGGAGATTCCCGACGCGCTGCAGACCATCGAGGCGCAGGCGAAGCGTATTGCCGACGTGCTCAAGCGGCTGCGCGCGCTGAAGGAGGAAAAGAGCGTCGAGTACGCGCATGGGCAGCGGATGGTGGATCTCCGCGCCGAGCGCCAGCCTTGAGTTCAGCGCCGTCGGGGCACGTGATCGGCGTGCATCCCGCCGATGCTGGCGGACTCCCGATGGCCGTCCGCCGTGCCGCCGCGGCAGGGGCGCAGGCGCTGCAGGTCTTCACGGCGCCGCCGACCTACTACAACGAGAAGATCGGGTTCAAGCCGCCGAAAGTCGCCGCCGTGCACAAGGTGCTGGCCGAGGTGGGGTTCACGCCGCGCGCCCTGTTCGTGCACGCGGCGTACGTGCTCAACACGGCCTCCCCCGAGGAGGAGAAGGCCGCGCGCGCGCGGAGCGGGCTCGCCAAAGAGTATGAGCGCACGAGCGCCCTTGGCGCCTACGGGGTCTGCTTTCACCCCGGCTCCGCTGGGGAGAGCGCGCCCGAGGACGCGGCGGTGCGGGTGGGCGTCGCCATTCGACACGCGCTGGAGACGATTCCCGAGGGAGAGGCGGGGACGCGGCTGTTGATCGAGAACACCGCGGGCGCGGGGCGTACGATGGGGCGCACCCCCGAGGAGATCGCGATCATGCTCGCGCAGGTGCCGGCGGCGCAGCGGCATCGCACGGGGTACGGGCTCGACACCTGCCACCTCTTCGCCGCGGGGCATGCGATTCACGACAGCGCCGAGGCGCTGCGCGCCGTGCTCGATCGCTTTGAGTCGGTGATCGGTGAACCTCCGGCGTTCTTCCACCTGAATGACTCGCAGCACCCGTATGGATCGAACAAGGATCGGCACGCGTGGATCGGCGCGGGGGCGATCGGTGCGGAGCCATTTCGGTGGTTGTTGGCGGACGCGCGCACGCGCGGCGTCCCCTGTATTCTCGAGACGCCGTCAGAGCGGGACGCGGTGGCGGACGACGACGCGAGCGCCGATCCGGCCGATACGCGGATGGTCGCGCTGCTCCGGGAAATGCTCGCCGCGTAGGGTGCGCGCCAGAGGAGCACGCGCGTTTCTCGCAACGGGATCGTCCGCGCGCGCACACGCGAGAAAACGCATTTCTCAGAGGGGAAATCGTGGAAACACGCGTGGCGACATCACGTTTTTCCGAGGGCACGCGCACTCCACGGGGCATGCGGCGCGGGGCGTTGTAGAGGGGAAATCGTCCCCCGCGCCCCTGTTTCCCCTCTGGCGCCACTCTGCGGTGGCTCTTGCGCCCTCTGGGGAGACCCTTACTTTCGAGTCAGATCACACAACGCTCGACCGGGCGCAGCAACGTGATCGACAACATCCTCTCGAGGAGAATTTCCGATGGCTGCCAAGAAGAAGGTTGCAAAGAAGGCCCCTGCGAAGAAGGCCGCTGCGAAGAAGGTCGCAAAGAAGGCGCCGGCGAAGAAGGCTGCGAAGCGCAAGCCGAACGCCGCGTTCATGAAGCCAGTGACCCCGAACGAGAAGCTCGCCGTCGTCGTCGGCGCTGCGCCGCTCCCGCGCACCGAGCTCACCAAGAAGCTTTGGATGTACATCAAGAAGCACAACCTGCAGGACAAGAAGAACCGTCGCATGATCAACGCCGATGCGGCGCTCAAGGTCGTGTTCGGTGGCAAGGCGCAGGTCTCGATGTTCGACATGACCAAGCTCGTGTCGAAGAACGTCAAGTAACTGCGGTCGCTGGGTTGGAGGAGGGGCGCGCCGCGAGGCGCGCCCCTCTCGTATTTACCCCCGTGCGGAGCCAGATTCCCCTCTAGGCGGGGTATCACCGTCCGACCGACCCCGCCACAAGCCTGCAGTACCCTGCACCCCTCCACCGCACTCTCGTGGCCGCCAAGAAGCGCTCCAGCAAAAGCAGTTCGCCCAAGAACGTCGTCGCCGCGGCCCGCGCCGGTAGCGCCGGTGGTAACGCCGGTGGTTTGGCCGGCGGGTTGGATGGCCGCAAGCTCTGGGAGGGTTTCAAATCCCTCACCGCGACCATCGCCATCTTCCTCCTCCTCCGCACCTTCCTCGTTGAGGCGTATCGCATCCCCTCGGGCTCGATGATTCCGGCGATGCTGATCGGCGATTGGCTCTTCGTGAACAAGCTGCGCTACGGGCCGCACGTCCCGTTCACGCAGATCAATCTCCCGGGATACGCCGAGCCGGAGCGGGGGGAGATCGTGGTGTTCATCTCGCCCCCGCAGGTGGATCAGCCCTGGGACCCGACACCGATCCTCGTGAAGCGGCTCATTGGCATGCCGGGAGACACGCTGTACTCGCGCGCCGGCATCGTGCACATCAATGGCGTGCCGCAACGCCAGGGCTATGGCGCGGGCTCGCCCACCGCCGCGCCCACCGCCGCGCCCACCGCCGCGCCCACGGGGGCGCCGCCCAACGAGACGCATCCGCTCTTTGCGTGGCAGGAGAGGATCGCGGTCGATTCCTCGCGCTTCGGTCCGGTGCCGGCCATACCGACCCTCGATGACTGGGGCCCCCTGCTCGTGCCTGAGGGGCACTTCTGGATGATGGGCGACAACCGCTACAACTCGAAGGATTCCCGCTACTGGGGCATCGTGCCGCGCGAGAACGTGCGCGGACGTCCGCTCTTTGTGTACTACTCGTGGAACGCCGACGACTCCGACCGGCCGCTGCCGTTCCTGACGGACATCCGCTGGTCACGCATTGGACATATGATTCGATGACTCCGCGTCCTCTTCTCTTGCTGGCGGTGCTCCTGCTCGGGTTCATCGGCGCGGTGCTCGCGCGCCGCACTGCCGGCGCCGACGTCGAATACCTCACCCCCTTCGGCGCGCCCACTCGCCCCTTCTCTCCCGCCGTGCGCGTCGGCGATGTCCTCTACCTCTCGGGACAGATCGGCACCGACCCGGCCGCCAGCGCCAATACGGTCGTTCCCGGCGGCATCGAAGCCGAGACGCGCCAGACGCTCAACAACATCAAGCGGACCGTCGAGGCCGTAGGCTCAAGCATGGAGAAGGTGGTGAAATGCACCGTGATGATGGCCGACATGGCCGAGTGGGACCGAATGAACGTCGTGTACCGTGAGTTCTTCACGCCGGGTAAACTGCCGGCGCGCAGCGCCTTCGGCACAAGCGGGCTCGCCCTCAACGCCCGCGTTGAGATCGAATGCATCGCGACACGCTGATTCACTGCTGACTCCTCGGAGACCCCGACCCGATGCCACTCCTGCGTCCGACGCTCGCGATCCCGCAGCTGGAGGAACCGATGTTCCTCAAGCGGCTCTCGCTGTCGTTGCCGCTGATGGCGATCTTCACCGGTGCGGGACTACGCACCTATCGCGCGTTCGTGCTGCAGTTCGGCTGGAGCGATAGCTGGCTCTGGATCGCCGGGACCTTTGTCGCCGGCGCGGTCTTTCTGTTCCTGATGGTCACGCTCCACCTCGGCTACTACGTGCAGCGCGAGTGGTGGTGGCGCGCGCCGCTCTTCGCCCTCGTCGAAGCAGGAACCGAGATCGCGGTGAGCCTCGGGCTCACCCTGCTCGGTATCGAGGTCGTGGGCTCCATTGCCGCGACCCTCGAGGATTGGCAGAGCACCTCGGTGCGCATCCTCTTCTTCCGCCTCGCCGGCATCACGCTCTTCTCGGTCGTGCTCGCGCTCGTCTCCACGCTGGTGCGTCTCCTGCTACTCAGGGGACGCGACATTCCTCATCAACGCCCATGACTTTCATTCGCTCGGTTGTTCGTGCCGCAATGCTCGCGGCCACACTCGGTGTCGCGCACCTCGGAACCCCGGCGCGCGCCGAGGCGCAGACCCGCCCCTTCGGCACGCTCCGCGAGCAGGCCGAGATGCAGCAACGCTGGCTGCAGCAACGGCTCACCACCGTGCTTCCGGGCCTGATGCGCAAGCACGGCGTGGACATGTGGGTGATCCCGATGCGCGAGTACAACGAAGACCCGACGTTCAGCTCCCTCGTCTCGCCGACCACCTTTGCGGCGCGTCGTCGCACCATCTACGTCTTCTTCGATCGCTGCGCCTCCGCAGGGCGTGTCGATCCCGGCGATGGCTCCTGCGTTGAGCGCATCGCGCTGGGCGGCAACTCGCAGGGTGGGCTCTACGCGGCATACCGTGCGGCCGCCGCGGTGGACGCCGGCGCGGAATCACGCCGGGCCGAACTCGTCGGCGACGAACAGTGGAACACGCTCAAGACGCTCATTGAAGAGCGTGATCCCAAGATCATCCAGATCAACGTGTCGCGCACCTTCGCCTTCACCGACGGGCTCACTGCCGGTGAACGCGACGGCATGAGCGAAGCACTTGGCGCCAAGTGGACGGCGCGCTTTCGCTCCATCGACGCGCTCCCGCTCGACTTCATCGCCACGCGCGTTCCTGATGAAGCGGCCTTCTACGCGCGCCTGCAGACGCTCGTGTGGAGCCTCACGCAGCGGATGTTCTCCAGCGAGGCCGTCACCCCGGGCGTGACGCGCACGAGCGATCTGGTGTGGTGGTGGCGCCAACAGGTGAATGACCTCGGGCTCGGCACTTGGTTCCAGCCAAGCGTCGATGTGCAGCGCCGCGGCGTAAGCTCGGCGCAGCTCGGCGAGGACCCGATCATCCAGCGCGGTGATGTGCTGCATTGCGACGTGGGAATCGTGGCAATGGGGCTCGCAACGGACACCCAGCACAACGCCTATGTGCTGCTGCCAGACGAGACGACCGTGCCCGCTGGGCTCCAGCTCGCCTTGCGGAACGCGAATCGTTTGCAGGATCTCACAATGGAAGAGCTCCGCCCCGCTCGCACGGGAAATCAGGTGCTCGCCTCGGCGCTGGCGCGGATGCGCGCCGAGGGGATCAGCGGGACGCTCTACTCGCACCCCATCGGCAAGCACGGTCACGGGGCCGGCGCGCACGTGGGGCGCTGGGACGCGCAGGAAGGGGTCCCGGGCTCCGGGGACGCCCTGGTGACGGCCAATATGTGGTACTCGATCGAGCTCCAGGCCACGACCGCCGTCCCAGAGTGGGGTGGGCAGCTGGTCCGCATGGCGATGGAGGAGGACGCGATGATCGGTCCGGATGGCAGAATCCGCTGGGCGATCCGCCGGCAGTCGGAACTCTTCCTCGTGCGATGAGTTAATTTCTTGTGATGAAGAAAGGGAAGAAGGAACTGATCGTCGTGGGCGATCGGGTGCTGATAAAGGTCGAGGAAGGGGAGGAGCGCTCGAAGGTCGGGCTCTATCTCCCGGCAACAGCGGTCGACTCGCAGGCGGTGCAGGGCGGGCGCATTGTCGCCACAGGGCCGGGCACGCCACTGCCGGACGTCATCGAGCATCTCGACGAACCGTGGCGGATCGGGCCGCAGAAGGAAACGAAGCACGTTCCGATGCAGGCGCGCGTGGGCGACTACGCGCTCTTCTTCCGGAAGGCCTCGGTGGAGATCACGTTCGAGAACGAGCGCTACTTGGTGGTTCCGCAGGCAGCGTTGTTGGCACTGAGTCGCGAGTAGGTCGCGGCTTCACACTACGGAGAGAGCTCACATGATGTACGACGAACGATTCATCGGCCCGATGCGCGCCGAGATCACGCAGTTGGGAGTGGAAGAGTGCAAGTCCGCCGACGCGGTGGACCAGGCGCTCAAGGGCACGAAGGGCACGCAGTTGATGATCGTGAACTCAATGTGCGGCTGCGCGGCGCGCAACATGCGCCCGGCGGTCGGGCTGGCGCTGCACCACGCGGCGACGCCAGATCACAAGTTCACGGTCTTCGCGGGCAACGATGTCGATGCCACGCGTCAGGCGCGGTCGTACTTCACGGGGTACGCGCCGAGCTCGCCGTCCATTGCGCTGCTCAAGGACGGAGTGATGGTGCACATGATCGAGCGCTGGCAGATCGAAGGGCGCTCGGCCGAGGCGATTGCCGATGAGCTCAAGGGTGCGTTCGATAAGCATTGTGTGGCTTCGGTGCCTGCTTAACTGATCGCTTAACTGATCGCTTAACTGATTGCACCACAGAGGGCACAGCGTACGTGTAGTTCGCTGTGCCCTCTGTGCCCTCTGTGCCCTCTGTGCCTCTGTGGTAACGCAGTGAGAGCTACGCCTGCCGCACCCACCGCACCAGCTCACGCACCGACGGCCGCTTCCCGTACATGAGCAACCCGACGCGATAGATCCGCGCCGAGAGCCAGATGGCCGCCACGCACGCCACCGCCACGCCGGCGAGTGACCCAACGATTTCCATGGGTGGCACCGGCGTTGCCGTCATGCGCATGGGCATGATGATCGGCGCCGAGAAGGGGAGAAAACTCATCACCATCGCCAGCTGGCCCGTGGGGTTCATCATCACCGGCTGCACGAAGATGATGCTGAACACCAGCATCATCAGCACCGGCTGCGACGCCTGCTGCGCCTCTTCCTGCGAGCTCACCATCGCGCCGACGGCCGCAAACAGCGAGGCGTAGAAGGTGTAGCCCAGAATGAAGAACAGCACGAGCGCCACCGCGACGATCGGCTCAATGGTCGGGAAGCTCATCTGTGGCATGTTGTTCACGCCGAGCGCCTTGAAGACATTCGAGCGCTGTTCCCAGAAGAGCACGCTGCTCCCCACCCAGACCGCCATCTGCGTGAGTCCGACCGCGCCGACGCCGATCACCTTGCCGGCGAGCAGCACGTCCGGGCTCACGCTCGAGACCACCACTTCGGCCACGCGCGTTGTCTTTTCCTCGAGCACGCCGCGCAGAATGTTCTGCCCGTAGAGGATGATGCTCATATACAGCAGGAAGGCCACGCCGAAGCCGAAGATCGTGCCCGCGAGACCCGATCCGCCGCGTCCTTCGTTCGTGATCTTCTCGGCATCGATGTTCACGCGCAGCTTCGCCAGGCTCTCGGCCAGCTCCGCCGTGATCCCCGCCTGTTCGGCGCGGGCGCTGAGGAGCGCGAAGCGGGTCGCCGCCTCAAGTGCCTCCACCTGACCCACCGAGCCCGCGTCGCGGCCGAGATAGCGGGCGGTGCCGCGCAGCACCGTGGCACTATCGAGAATCAGCACGCCATTCTCTTCCTTCGCCTGCACCTTGGCCACCAGTGCATCTTCAAGCACGGCGACCCCCGCCTGGTCGACCGTATCGACCTGCGCCAGCTTCGGCACGTCGCCCACCGCGAGTTGTGGCGCGGCGAGCCGCATGGCGATCCGTTCGCCGAGCCCCATTCCCGTGGCATCGACGATGCGGAGCGAGTTCACGCGGGCCTCGCGCATCCCCTTCACCGAGAGATAGCCCGGCAGAATCATGATGACGGCGAAGAACACCGGGCCGAACAGCGTGACGATAATGAACCACTTGGTGCGTACGCGTTCGATGTACTCGCGCTTGATGACCGCCCAGAGCTTAGCCATGTCCGCTCATCCCCTCTTCAATGCCGGTCGCGCCGACACGCTGCAGGAAGATCTGATGCAGCGAGGGCTGCACCTTCTCGAATCGATTGATTGCCGCACCGGCGTCCACCAAGCGACGCAAGAGGGTCTGCGCATCGGCGCCGGGCGCGAGTTCCACTTCGAAGTAGCGCGAGTTGTCGTCCACGCGCGCCACAAGTGAGGCGTCGTGAAAGACGGCCTGCACCGCGGTCGTCGCCCCGCCTTCGAGTCCCACCGCGACCGTGCGCCCCGCATACTCCGCCTTCACCGCCGTCACTGTGCCATCGAGCACTTTCTCACCGCGCGCGATGATGCAGACCGCGTCGCAGAGGCGTTCGGCATTGTCCATCAGATGCGTCGAAAAGATCACCGTCTTTCCGCGCCGACGCAGGTCCACCACCGTGTCCTTGAGCGCCTGCGCATTGATCGGGTCGAGCCCGCTGAAGGGCTCGTCGAGAATCACCAACTCGGGGTCGTGCAGCAGCGTGCCAATGAACTGCACCTTCTGCTGCATGCCGCGCGAGAGTTCGTCGACCTTCGACTTCCCCCAATCTTTCTCTGCCGTCTTGAGCGTGAGCCGCTCCAGCCATTCATCGATCCGCCGGTCGGCATCCTTGCGCCCCACCCCCTTCAGTTCGGCGAGGAACCGCAGGACGTCACGGACCGACATCTTCTTGTAGAGTCCGCGCTCCTCAGGGAGATAGCCCAAGCGGTCGAGGATCGCGGGGTCGCGATTCGACTTCCCCAACACCGTGATCGTGCCCGTGTCGGGGCTGATGATGTTGAGGATCATGCGGATCGTGGTCGTCTTGCCGGCCCCGTTCGGGCCAAGGAGGCCGTAGACGGTCCCGCGGGGGACGACCAAGGAGAGCGTACGCACCGCGACATGCTCGGCGTAGCGCTTGGAGATGTCGCGGATCTCTAGAGCGAGATCGACCATGTTGTTGAGGTCCGAGGGTGATGGGACGAGGGAAAGGTATGCTGTGGTCCTCGCGGGATGAAGGCTGGAGGATGGAGGTCGCTTTCTTCTTTCATCCTCCAGCCTCCATCCCGAGAATAAGGACTGGCCTCAGCGCAATCGATATGCGACACTACGGACGATGATTTCTTTGCGTTCCATTCGGGCCCTGTCCTGCCTCCTGACCCTCGTGCTCGCCGCCTGCGGCGGGGATGCGCGCGGGCGACTCGTGGTCTACAACGCTGGGTCGCTGGCCCGTCCGCTCAAGGCGGTGCTCGACACCTTCGCGCGCCGCCAGAATGTGCGCATCGACCAAGAAAGCGCCGGCTCGTTGGAGTCGGCGCGCAAGCTGACCGAACTCGGGAAGATCCCCGATCTCATTGCCCTGGCCGATGCCGATGTGTTTCCCGGCTATCTCGTTCCGGCGCATGTGGACGGCTACGTGGAGTTCGCGCGGAATCGCATGGTGATCGCCTTCACCGACAACTCGCGTGGGCAGTCCAACATCACGCCGCTCAATTGGTACTCGATCATCACGCGCAGCGATGTCGAGGTGGGGCGGAGCGATCCTGATCTCGATCCCAACGGCTATCGCACCCTGATGGTCTGGCAGCTGGCCGAACGTGCGTACGATATCCCTCGCCTCGCTGAGCGGATGGCCGCGCGCTCGCCACCGCGCAACGTTCGCCCAAAGGAAGCCGACTTGATCGGGCTCCTCGAGGCAGGGGAGTTCGACTACATCTGGTCGTACGAGTCCATCGCCAAGGCGATGAAGTTCCACTACATCCTGCTCGGCGATTCGGTGGATCTCTCGAATGAGGCGATGGCCGAGTTCTATGCGACGGCCAAGGTGTCAGTGCGCGGCGCGACGGCGGGGAGCAGCGTGACCTTCACGGGCAAGCCGATCATGTATGCCTTCGCCGTGCCGAAGAACGCGCCGAATCCCGAAATCGCGGGCCGCTTCGCGGCCTTCTTGGTCTCAGCTGAGGGCCAAGCGATCCTGCGTCGCGAAGGACTCGACGCCATTGCGGCGCCGCACGTGGTCGGTACGCGGCCAGTGTGGGCGCCGTGAAGAGCAAGCTCACGCATGCGGTGTTGAGCGTCTTCGCCGCGCTGGCGGCCTCGCTCCTGCTGCTCTTCCTCGCGGCCCCGATCGTCAAGCTCGTCGCCGATGCTGGCGGTGAGGGACTCACGCGACTCGGCAGTGACGCCGAGCTTCGCAATTCGCTCCTCCTCACTGGAATCACGGCCACCACCGCAACGCTGATCGGCGTACTCTGCGGCACCCCACTCGCTTGGCTCTTGGCACGCAAGCGATTTCCGGGTCGCGCGATCCTCGCGGCGCTACTCGACCTCCCCCTGCTGATTCCACACCCTGTTGCTGGCATCGCGCTGCTGCTGCTGCTGGGTCGCGACAGCGCCGTGGGCAGCCGCGCACTGGAGATCGGGCTGCGCATTGTCGGCTCCCCGCTCGGCATCATTGCGGCCATGCTCTTTGTCTCCGCCCCACTTTTCGTGAGCGGCGCGCGCGAAGCCTTCGCCAAGGTCGACGCGCGCTACGAGGGCGTAGCCCGCACACTCGGCGACTCCCCGTGGTCGGCCTTTCATCGCGTCACCCTCCCCCTCGCCGGCCGCGGCCTTCTCGCCAGCGCCGTTGTGATGTGGGCGCGCGCCGTGAGCGAGTTCGGAGCAATCGTCATTCTCACGTACAATCCGAAAGTCGCCAGTGTCCTGAGCTACGACCGATTCACAAGCTTCGGCCTTTCCGAAGCACTCCCCGTCGCCGCCGCCCTCGCCATTCTCGCACTGGTCCCACTCACACTGTTGCGTGCTCTGCGGACCGACACAAGAGACGACCGATGAAGGAAAGCCTCCATCCTCCAGCCTTCATCGCCGTGCAGTCCGAATGATCCACCTCGAACACGTGCACGCCCGCAAAGGGCGCTTCCTCCTCGATGACGTCTCGCTGCGTCTCAACGCGGGGGAGTTCGGCGTGGTGATCGGTCCGGCTGGCTCGGGGAAGACCACTCTGCTCGAGGTCGTCGCAGGACTTCTCTCCCCGCAAAAGGGAACGGTCACACTACACGGCGCCGACGCGCGAAAGCTCCCGCCGGAGCAGCGCGACCTGAGTCTCGTGTATCAGCATGCCTTTCTCTTCCCGCATCTCAGCGTAAAGGAAAACGTCGCATACGGCGCCGCGGACGACGCCACCATGCACGAGATCTCCGAACGCTTCGACATCATCCCGCTCTTTGCGCGCGACGTGCGTGGGCTCTCCGGTGGCGAGCGTCAACTCGTGGCACTCGCGCGCGCGTTCGCACGTCGGCCCAAGCTGCTGCTCCTCGACGAACCGTTCAGCGCGCTCGACCCTCGTCGCCGCACCGTGGTGCGTCGCGAGGTCCGCGCGTTGCACCGCGCCTGGGGACTCACCACGCTGCAGGTGACGCACGACTTCGCCGAGGCGGGCATGCTGGGCGATCGCGCGGTGCTGTTGGATGGTGGGCGCGTGCTGCAGGAGGGAACGCCGGCCGAGGTCTTTCGGAAGCCGGCGTCTCCTTACGTGGCGGAATTCCTTGGCGCCGAGAATGTCTTTGCGGGGACGGCGCGCGATCTGGGTGAAGCGACACCCGACTGGGTCGATGGCGAGCCGTCGATCTATGCGCAGGGACATCGCGCCTTTGCGTTCGAGACCGAGGGGCTCACGTTCTATGCGGTCGGCGACTTCGCGACGGGCGTGGGGCACGCGGTGATCCGTGCGGAGGAGATCACGATCGCGCGTGATCAGACTTTTGACTCCGCGCGGAACCGATTCGCCGGGCGCGTGACCGAAGTGACGACGCTCGGGGCGTTGACGCGCGTGGCGATCGAGGTGCGTGGGGTGCCACTGGTGGCGGCGCTCACCACGCGTTCAGCGCTGGAGCTGCAGCTCGCGCCGGGGATCGCGGTGGTGGCTAGCTTTAAGGCCATGGCGGTGCACCTGTGTTGAACGAGATCGAAGTCTCCGTGGTGCTTCCCTGTCTCAACGAGAGTGAGACAGTCGAGATCTGCGTGCGTAAGGCGCTGGAAGGGATTGCTGCCTCGGGCGCAGTCGGCGAAGTACTCGTCGCAGACAACGGAAGCACCGATGGGTCGCAGGCCGTCGCGATCGCAGCTGGCGCGCGCATCGTTCCAGCGCTCGAGCGTGGCTATGGCGCGGCGTTGATGGCGGGAATTGCGGCCGCACGAGGTCGCTTCGTGATCATGGGCGACGCCGATGATTCCTACGATTTTCGCGACATTCCCAAATTCGTTGCCAAGCTGCGTGAGGGATACGATCTGGTGCAGGGATGCCGACTCCCGGCCGGTGGAGGCACCGTCCTCCCCGGCGCGATGCCGTGGCTGCATCGATGGATCGGCAATCCCGTCCTCTCCGCACTCGCACGCCGTTGGTTCCGCGCACCTATTCACGACGTCTACTGCGGACTCCGCGGATTCACCCGCGAGTTCCAAGAGCGACTTCGTCAACGGTGCACCGGCATGGAGTTCGCCACGGAGATGGTGGTGAAGGCGAGTCTGGTGGGCGCCCGAATTGCCGAAGTGCCGATCACGCTCCACCCGGACGGGCGCACCCAGCACGCGCCGCATCTCAAGACCTGGCGCGATGGGTGGCGCACGTTGCGATTCTTCCTCCTGCTGAGCCCCCGCTGGCTCTTCCTTGTCCCGGGAGTCTTGCTGATCTCGCTGGGGACGGTCACCTACGTCGCGGGCTTCCTGCAGTTCAGCGTCGGGCGTGCGACCTTCGATGTCAGCACGATGCTGTTCGGCAGTCTGTTTATCACGCTCGGTTTCCAGAGCGTGCTCTTCGCGGTGTTCACAAAGGTCTTCGCCATCAATGAGGACCTGCTGCCCGCCGACTCGCGACTGGTGCGCACCTTCCGCGCCATCAACCTGGAGCGCGGGCTGATCGTCAGCGGCCTGAGCATCCTGCTCGGACTGCTCCTGCTCGGTGATGCCGTGTTCGACTGGAGGGCGGCAGACTTCGGCAGGCTCGACACGGCCCGCGCGTTGCGCAAGGTGATTCCCGGCACGCTCCTCGCGCTGCTCGGCGCGCAGGGAGGTTTCGCCAGCTTCTTTCTTGGAATCCTCGGCATGCAGAAGCGCGTCGCCTCCGGACAGGGCATTGTCTCCCCGAAGGGCCTCGGCCGCGCCGATGACTGAGCGTCCGGAGGCGGAGTTTGACACCTACGCGGCAGCCTACGACGCCGATCTCGATGCCGGGTTGCGCCTCACGGGCGCAGGGAAGGAGCACTACGCCACCGAACGCGTGCGATTCCTCCGCGCGCGCCTCGACGCTGTGGGTATTCGACGTCCGGCGCGCGTGCTCGATTTCGGATGCGGCGACGGCGATGCGGCGCCCATCCTGCGCGATGAACTCGGAGCCGGTGAAGTGGTCGGCGTTGACGTCAGTGACGCGATGCTCTCGCGGGCTACGCCCGGCGCGACCGCGGGGCCCACTGCTGAGGGCAGCAAGGCGGGTCGCATGACCTCGGCGGCGCTCGTTGGCGCGTGGGACGAGCTGATGGAGCCGCCGCCATTCAGCCCCGGGGGAGCTGGCGGCAGAGTTGGCGCCATCGTCCCCACTGCTCGCACCGCGTCCATGAACGCGGCACGCGTGTGAATCAGGTCGAGGGCCGCCTGTCGCGTCTCCTCCGACGCTGCGCTGGCGCCCAGGTCGAAAGCGCCGCTGCCGTCGGACTTGGGGCCGTGCGGCGACCCCGAACGCGACGCCGAGTCGCCGCTGGTGGCGCTGACGAAGCCGTGGTCCTCCACCAAGCCGTGCAGCATGTCCACGTCGACGTCCTGCAGGCGGGTGAGGAAGGCGGCGTAGCCGTGCGCCACCTCCACCGTCTTGCTCTCGATGGCACCGACGAAGGCCCCGAGCGTGGAAGACGATATGCCAGCGCGCACGGCGTGGCGCGTGCGGGCGTCGCCGGCGAACAGCG
>ENA-ORBV01007555-ORBV01007555.1-microbial-mat-metagenome-genome-assembly--contig:-NODE-7555-length-18641-cov-43.497091_pt1 | contig 18641 bp, 26 predicted proteins | sample MGYA00237777_ERZ505514 | MGnify/ENA primary metagenome ERZ505514 (study PRJEB26160, sample SAMN06269048) | microbial mat metagenome | isolation source: Oligotrophic lake microbial mat | place... | reverse complement strand
AATAGTGCTCTCTGCTGTATAGCTTCAGCCTTTTGAAGCGCTTCCTCAAGGTTGCCATTAGTGCTGATCTCTGTGGGAACAGGGTCAATGACCAAATCTCGGATCGAACTAAACTTGCCCATTCAATGCCTCCTTAATCACCGATTCGTAGTCAGACCAGGCAATCTTGGCGTAGCGATCGCCCTTGACCAGGCACACAGGCACCCCAGCAATAAACGCTTTGCCATACGCCGAATATTGCCGAATTCTGCCCTTGAAGACGGGCACTCCTTTATCGGCTAAAAACTCTCTTGCGCCTAGCTCGTCAGTAGAGCCGGATGTGGTCGGCACTTTGGTCAGCAGCACTTTATGCTTGGTACTGCCCAATTCGCTGAGTTGCAGGGCCGTGTTTGCCGTGACGCGCAAATCATCGCCACTAGGCGGACTGGGCAAAATGATCAGGTCACTGACTTCCATTAAGTCTTTGAGGTCGTCACGCTCCACCCTCGCCTTCGTGTCGGTAACGGCGTACTGAAAGTTGCCTCGAAAACCAGCCAGTTGCATTTCGGTGATGACCTTGCAAGGAAAGGGGTTTTGGGCTCTGGCTGCCCAGGCGATCGACGAGCGGTTTGGATCGGCATCGATCAAAATCGTTTCGCCGGAAAACGATAGTTTATACGCCAGATGCGTAGCTGTCGTGGTTTTTGCCACACCGCCTTTATTGTTGGCGACGGCAATGACTCTAATCATTGGGGTTGTTCCTGTATGCTGCAATTTGCGTGACGCTAAGTGGGCTTCTGCGCTGCGTCCTTAGCCTTCTTAGCTTGGAGATATGCTTGAATATCGGGATGATTGCGAAGCGCCTCGCGGATGAAATCGTTTTGAGATCGCTCCTGCTGGTCGGTGATGGCTACCAGCGCTTCGTATTCTTCATCCGAAAGTCGGATCGTCGTTGATTGCATAGTATCAAAATGAAATCATTTTGCAATCATTTTAAGAGCATTTCGCAATAAAAAACCCCCAGGTGCCCGGAGGTTGACGAAAGATTAGATTTTAAAGTGGATGCAAAAGATTCTATGCAGCAACTTGGGCTTTGGGTGCCACTGCTTCTTTGAACTGCTTGCCTGCGGAGAATGCGGGTACTGTCGTTGCAGGAATTTTGATCGGCTTGCCCGTGCTAGGATTTCGCCCTTCACGCTCTTGGCGTTGCCGTGGTTCAAAGGTGCCAAACCCCACTAGGGTCACTTTGTCCCCAGTTGTGACCGCTTCCATGATGACATCGATGGCAGCGCTGAGCACTGCATCGGCATCTTTCTTGGTCACCGAAGCTTTTGTCGCGATCGCATCGACTAATTCTGCTTTGTTCATATTGGTTCTCAAACGCTACAAGCTCGATTGTAGGCAGTGTTCAAGCAAATACTTACACAGGGTTGAGAATTTGCTGGAAAGGGTTTCAAGTTCTGTGGGTATCTATCTAAGATCGGATTGCCTCTGCTGACTCTATTAGTTGCCAGTCTTGCGGACGGCTCACCCCAATCCGAACTTCGTCCCCGCAGTAGTCACGACAGAGGTAGTAATCTGTCTGATAACTGCACAGAGCATCATCAGGACGATAGAGGGTGTATTCATAATCTCGGATGTACCCATCCCTGTTCAGTAGCTCTCGCATCGTGTCAAATTGTGGATTGAGTCGTTCAGGAGCAAGCGGGTTATCTTGACGACTCGCCCGCCACGATCGCAAATAGTTATAACCTGTGAATTTATTTGCCGTCCAGGTGGCTCTGGAGGGCAAGAGCAAATCATTGGTGTGATAGCAAATGTTCGTCGTATTCGACGTGACAATTACGATGTTTCCTTCCTGACGTTGCTCCATGAGGAATTCCAAAATTCTCATGTAGTCAGCGCCGAGTAAGTCATGGTGTCGATCGCGGCTGGGCTGATTGTTGCTGGAAGCAGGAATGTCGGAAAGTGCCATCGCGCCAAGTGCCATCCTTGCTGGAATTTGAAAAGGGCGTTTGCAACCGGGATAAAAAATCTGCGTATCTTCCTTTTTGAACTTGAGCGCCTGCATTGCCATAAGTCGCAACGATCGGCGTAGTCTTGAGGCTGTGTCTTTGTTGGGCGCATGAATACAAAAACTGCTAAAGCTAAGTGCCAATTCACAGTTGTAAAACAACGTACTATTTTCCATTTCCATTGGGTTGTTTCTCCTTGCTGTCTTTACTTACAGGTTTTTGAAACGTTGCATCCCGTATAGCCATAAGCTCATGCGTGTTCCAAGCTTCGCCATTGGATTTGACCAAAGCAGTTGCCAGATCAACCAGCTCACCGTCTGTAGGACGGACACCGTCTTGAATCCGCCGAAGAACCTCTAGAGAAATTTCCGTTTCTGCGGCAAGTTCTTCCAGCGACCATTGCCTAACTAGGTAGGCAATGCTCGTACGAGGTGAATACTGCCGCTCAAACGCTTCGATACCGCGTATGAGCAAGGTACGAATGACCTGGGTGAACTTCATTTCTCGCAGCAGATCCACATCTCTGTGAATCGCTTCAATGCGGTCGCGGATTCCCCTCAAGTCAATACTGGTTCGGTCACGGTTGTCTTTTGCCATACACCTGGATCTAACACGCTCCTAGTGTAATCACTTTTTGCTGTTTTAGCCTAATGGGTTCCAATGGGTTCCAAGTCATGCTAACTTCTTTTTATAGCCCCCGTTGTCCCCAATCACTATGAGCACGATCGGCAGTTTGTCTTACCTCATCGCGCTTTGGGGTCTGGTTTTGCGTTTGATGTTTGGCAAACCGCTGGTAAAGCGAATCCGACGATTAGAAAAAAAGGAGCGAAGACTGATGAAGGCATTGAAGCAAATCAGCACATCATTTGTGCCCGCAAACTCGCAGTTCTCGCACAACCCTTGGGTTTTGATTTGCATTTCTGGGGGTATTTGTCGCGTCTGCGTGCGCGATTTCAAGCAGCAGGTCATTGAGGGCACCTACAAGCGCTTTGCTCAAGAAAACCCACGCGGGACATACACATTTTGTTTCGACGTGTTTGGTTTCTTTGGCGATGCAGGCGCGATCGGGCCGCTGCAAAGCTTGAGTGCAGACCACTGGAAAATGCTCAAGCTCGATCGCAGTCGTTTTGTTGCGCCAGATGGTGAAGCGGTTGTTGAGTCGGTGATTACGCCTGAAATTGTTGTGTAGCCGAGACAGCTAAAACAGCGAAGTGTCAGGTCACAAACGTACAAAGAGGTTTAACAATGATTTCATTAGTGCAGACGGAAACAGCAGCAATTGAATTGTCGGAAGCGGACAAAAAAGCCAGGTTTGTACGGTTGCGGAATGCGCTGATCCGCAAATGCAACCGTACACTCAAAGTTAACCTTTTCATGTCAGGCGGTGACCCTGAGTTGCAGATAAAAAAACTGTCGTTGGGCATCGAGGCGCTTGATGCCATTCTCGACGGTGGGTTGCCTCGTGGACGAATCACCGAAATTTATGGTACGGAGGGATCAAGTAAAACCACGTTGGCATTGCACGCGATCGCCAACGTGCAAGCGGAAGGCGGTCTGGCGGTTTTCATTGATGCTGAACACAGGCTAGACCCTGCTTACGCTAAGTCGTTGGGTGTTGATGTAGACAATTTGCTCGTCTCTCAACCGGATTGTGGCGAGGATGCACTCGAACTGCTTAACGGACTGGTTCGAGACAATGCTGTTGCCATCATCGTGGTCGATTCTGTCGCCGCTTTGATCCCGAAAGCTGATTTGTTGGGGAGTCTGGATGATCGGAGTGCTCAGTCAGCTTTGATGAGCAAAAGTCTAGCCTGTCTCGCGAGCGAATTGAACGTTAGCCAGTCAAGCTGCGTCATTGTTTTTCTGAACCAAATTCGCCACAAGGGTGGCGTTGTGTACGGGAGTGCAGACATTACCACAGGTGGTTCGTCTCTGAAGTTCTATGCGTCGGTGCGATTAGAATTACGTCGCATCCAGACCTTAAAGAAAGGCACGCGTGAGTATGGCATCAAAGTCAAAGCGAAAGTCGTCAAAAGCAGTGTTTCTGTACCCTTTCGTGCAGCAGAAATGGATATTGCCTTTGGGAAGGGTGTGCAAGCGTCGGAGCGACTTTGACGATGCCAAACGAAGATCCCGAAACGCAGCGAGTCGAAGCCGATCGCTTTCTTGACCTCGCTGGCTTAATGCGTGTAGACATGCGACCCCCGACGATCGCTGCACAGGCTCAACCGCCAGTCGTTGAGCCTGTGCAGCGAGGTCAGACTTTGCCCACCGCCAGCGTACCAGAGGCAGTCGATAACCCACAGGTCTGGACTCCAAAAATCACGGAACAGACTTTGCGATCGCTGGCAGAAGTGCAATTGCCGACACCACCCAGACAGCGCCCAGTCCCAGATCACAACAACATGTCGGCACCGGAAGCAGAATCGATGGCTCCAGCGGCTCCAAAACGCCAGCGCATGGAGACGTTGGCACGGTTTTTACAGCATGAAGATACGGGCACATACGCCCTGACCTTCGTGCTTGGGGCGATGGGACACTTAGCAGCCCAGCAGATGCTGCCTGCTTGGGGTGTGCAAGCGCTGTCGTTTGGCAGCGTTGGCGCAGTCTTAACAACTGTGGCGCTGATCTTTCTTGGTCAGAAGTTGGAGCGAGAATTTTGCCTTGCCTTTCTGTTTGCGCTGGGAATAATGATCGCCAAAAGGTTTTTGTGATGGATTGCTATCTCGAACTTATAGCCAACACTCCACTCGACTTTCTCTATAGCGAGTATTTTCCGGGCGGTTTTCCAGCTAAAAAGCTGGCGACAGGATGGCCCGAACGGTTCAAGCGTTCGTGCGGCGCAACATTCTGGAAGCTGGACATCGAGCTGATGGATCAACTGCAACGGCGAGCCATCTTGAATTACTATCACTACTCAATACGCACCCAGCGCACAGACTGGACTCCTTTATTGAAAATGGCTAGCCCAGAGTTGTTGCAAGACACCGGACTGGAAAAGACTTTGACAAGCGTACTTTCGGCTGAACCGCCAAACGCCGCGATCGTCTTTGTTGAAAGTGCGCCAGCGATCGCCGACTACTGCATTTCTCAGGATTTCTGGGAACTGTGGCTCACGCAGTACACCGTCCGCCATCTGCAAGGACAAATGGCCCTGCTTCAGGCGAAAAAACAGCGACGGTTAGTCGCCGCCTACCAGCAACCTGCTGTACAGATGCCGCCTGATATTCGCCAGCGTGAGCCGCAACCTGTCGCGCCAACAGCGCCGGACTGGCATGGGTTTAATCACCTCCCGCCAGGCTTTTGAAAGATCCACGTTCTGAACCAATTCAACTACCCCACCTGATTAGGCGAGGTGGGGGCGTGCGGGGAGTAAGCCCTGCACCGTAAGCCACAATCTCGGGCAGGAGTTTGCTGTTGAAGTGCAGAAATACTATCGCCAAGGCTTCTGGGGTAGGCAGAAATATTATCGGTCTGCGGGTGGGGCACCTCTAGCCGTTCTCATGCAATATATTGACGCTCATCCCCACGACTAATTGGCAATTCCGCTTTGCTCCATTGCCGCGACATCTCATCCCCACCCTGCTCACTCCGAAAAGCGCTCCGCTGTTTCTCCGCTCGCTGAGGATGGGGATTTCCCGTCTACTTTGTTAACCCATTCCAGAAGCTCACCAGGCTGAACTTCATAAGCACCACAAATTTTAGCCAGCACGGTAGACGACGGTAATTGCTCTGGCTTGTCATACAGGTCGTAAGCCGTGCGTTGAGCGATTCCCGTATCTTTTCTGAACTGATAACGAGTTATCCCCTTGCCATCAAGGAATTGTTTGACTTTGTTTTTCACTGGCATGTTCTCAACTTTACCATCGCTTTGATACTAGCATCTAGTTAATAGTGTTAGATGATTAGTATTATTTAACTAAATGGCTGATATTGATAAGTAATTGATACTGCTATAGGGATGACAATAGTATTATCTAGTTGATAGTATTAATACATCAACCGCAGCACCGCCCTGCACGGCAACCGCTAGATCCCTGAGCGCCGCCTGCGAACAGCGCCAAGCGATCGCACACCCAAACACGCCAAAAGCCGCCCCCACAGTCTGGACAACTTTCGGGAAGGCGGCTTAGGCGTGAACTCTTGAGAAAAGGTTCTTACCCATGATTACAGCACAAAAGACTCAGATTACGACAAGCGATCGCGTCTCGCCCTCGGAGATGTGCAGCGCTGGCTACCGCGACGCACTCAACCACCGCACCAATTACAAGCTCTACAACAAAAACAGCGACTACACCAGCGGTCACATCGCTGGCTACCGCGCCAGACCTGACAGCCTCTTCAACCTCGAACTGCCCACGCAGGCTCCTCTAGAGCGGGGTTGGGGTGACGAGTTGCTGAACGCCATCTAGGAGACGCTCTCAGAACCTGGCTTCTAAATCCCTTCCCTGTTGTTGACCGTTAAAGGGCGATCGCTCCTCCTGACAAGACTCGCGATCGCCGAGCCAGTAAACCTTACTCACTCAAAAACCATGCTATCAGTTCTACTTTCAATCGCTGTTTCCTCCCTCCCTGCTCAGCCTGCCTGCACGTTGGCTCGCATCGCTCCTAGCGAGAGCAAAGCTCTAATCGCGGGTCGTGACGGCTTTCCTGAACCACGTCGCGGCACCGGACAGGGATCGAGCTTTAAGCTCACACCGCAAGCTTAAAGACTTCTAACGCGATCGCCCCTCTCGCCAAAGCAGGGGCACTACACCAAAACCGCACTGAGCGAAAGGACTGGAAACGAGGATGAACGACGAAACGCTTAAAGAACTGCTTTCCATCCTTAAGGCGATCGCCAGTTGCCAGCCTCCCAACTGGCAACGCCCTTTGAAGCACTACGCCAAATTCGATTGGGCAAAGATTGGCGCAACGACAGTCAGTAGCGACAGCCACGGTGCTACCAAAGTTGTCTGGTGTGGACACATCTACACTCGTCGCAGCGGCGAAAACAAGAAGTTTGGGGCTGCCATCTGGTTCAGCCGTGCCAACGGTAAAGGCGATGACGACGAAACCAGCTATTTGAAACTGATCAGCTTTAAAGACACGGCTGAAGCCGAGCCACTGCCAGACTACGTGAGACTTCGTCTTTCAAGCGGAGGGTGAAAACCAGAGAGAGGCTTTAGCCGCATTCCTCCGAGATGCCCCGCTAGAGTCGGTACTCCGACTTAGCGGCGGGAGGGATAGGAGCGGTGAAACAACCCTGTTGATCTGGTTGATCTCTGTTGATCTAGCAGATCAACAGCCAAAATCCAAGCCTGCGCTGCTTTTCAAGCCCCAAAAAGGTGCCTGTTGATCTGGTTGATCTAATTTTGTTAAAGCATCTGCACAGCACGGCGCTTGGCTTCTTCACCGCGTCGATCGTATTTCTGCGTCACACTTGCCGAAGCATGTCCCATGAGCTTCGATACGGTTGAAATATCCACCCCAGCGTCCAACAAATCGCTGGCGAAGCTCCTACGAAGATCATGTGGCGTACAGCGTGCAATGCCCGATCGCGCTACCAAGCAATCCAGCACATCCAGCACCGCCTGGTCAGTGAGTCGGCGGGTGAGAATCCGTCCTGATTTACTCACGGGCTTGAGGAGGGCACCGGGCGCGCTGCCACGCACAGAGAGCCATGACTCGACAGCAGCGATCGCCCACTGGGGCAAATAGCATTCACGGTCTTTACGTCCCTTGCCATGCACCAACAGCCCACCCGTTGCAGGCGTGTAGTCTGCCACATCCAGCGAGACCACTTCGGAGCGACGCAGACCCGCGCGGAGGATGCCCAGCATTGCCAAATCGCGCAAGCCTTGATTGACATTGGCAGCGCTCACACAGGCTTGCAGCAGCGCGTTGATTTCCTCTTTGCTCAGCGCGCGTCCGGCTGGCAGGGTTGTCGCGGTGATGTTGCTGATATCAGCAGCGCGTTGATAATCTTCTGCCGACAACTGCCCTAGCCGCCATGCTTCCTTGAGCACTCGCCTCAGTGCTGCCAGCGATTTGTTCGCCGTCGCCGGAGCATACCGTTCCATCAGCGCTGTTCGCAGAGCTGTAGTGTGCTGATATCTAAGCGCCGACCACTGAAACTCAGTCGCGTTGCAGTGCCCATTGCTGGCAAGCTTGGCGATCGCGTCCAGCGACCCGCGCATGGTGCGACGCGAACTGAAACCGAGCGATGCCAGGTAGACAGCAGCAGGGTTTGCGGTGAGGGTTTGGGGGGATGAGAGTTGTGGGATGAGGGATGACATACTCTAAAATTCCCGATCGCCAGCCGCATTAGCTTTGAAAACTGTCCTTCTAGTTGCTATCGGCATTTTTAGGCAGGGAAACGGCGGTTTTCCAAAGAACTCCGTGAATCAACTGTTCTAGTTGTGACAAAAAAGCGCTATCTAATAACTAGATGCCAAGTTTTCCCGCTCTAAAAGCGGTTCCCCTTATGGTCTGCAATACTTCGCCGCCAGCGGTTACGGATCACGCCCTCTTTCGGGGGCAGACATCGACTGTTTTATTTACGGCGTTAGTGGCAGCCAGAGCTGACGATCCAGCCAAGGTGAGGCAGTTGCGCGATCGCCTCTGCAACCTGCACCGCAACTTGGCGCGTAAGGTGGCGCATCGGGAAGCCGCACAATGCCCAGAGCCGTTTGAAGACTTGGCGCAACTCGCCATCATTGGGCTACTCAAAGCCATCGACCGCTTCGAGCCAGCCAAAGGCAACGCCTTCAGCAGCTTTGCCGTGCCCTATATTCGGGGCGAGATTCAACACTTTTTGCGTGACCATTGGAGCCATGTCAAAGTCCCTCGACGGGCGATCGAACTCAGCAGCCGGGTGAAAGCGACGCGTCGCAAGCTGATGGCGATGGGACGAGAACTAGACGAAGCCAGGTTGGCTCTCTTAATGGGCGTACCGGCTGCTAAGTGGCGGTGGACGTGCGAAGCGCTTGACCGGGAACCATTGCTGGATCTGGATGACGTGCAGCAGCCGATCGCCGAGCCTGTCTATCACGCCACGGAGTCTGACCCAGAGTGGCAGCAGCAGCTTTGCAGCCAGCTTGAAGCGCTGGAGAATCCTTACCGCATCGCCTTGATGGAAGCGTACATGGCGGGGTTGTCCATCAAGCAGATTGCCAGACGACATGAGAGCGATGACTTTCAGGTCAAAGTATGGCTACAGACGGGGCTAAACTTGCTCACCACTCAGAGGAAAATCCATGCCTATTACCGAGCAGATTGAGCTTGAGGATCGAGAGAGCCGGATTGAGTGTGGGCTGAAAGCCTTCTATGCAGTGGGGCAAGAGCTGATTGCCATTCGCGATCGCCGTTTATACCGCACTGCTTATCCCAATTTTGAAGCCTACCTACAAGAGCGCTGGCAGATGAGCCGCAGTCGGGGCTACGAACTCATGAGTGCTTCTGAGGTGATCGAGAATTTGTCCGACATGTCGGACAAACCTGCCAACGCAAGACAGGCGGATGCCCTTAGCAAAGCGCCAGCAGAGCAGCAGCAGCAAGCCTGGACGGAGGCGATAGCCACAGCACTAAACGGCAAGCCCACAGCCGCCCATGTCAGCGATGTGGTGAAGCGGCTCACCAATCCACAACCATTACAGCCAGAGCAAATTGCCACCGTAGTGGAAGAAACCAGCCCCTATCGGGGACAAACGGTAACAGTGAAACGGACAGAGGGCGCGATCGCGGTCTGCGAAACTGCCGATGGCGAGAGCTACCCATTCCTTGCCACTGAGCTGCAAGCCGACGCGGTTGAGCCTCCTACGCCTCACTCTCCACTCTCCACTCCCAAGCTCTCCGAGGCTGACAAGCTGCGATCGCTCCTCCAACGCATTCTCGCCGTTGCCACCGGCATTCCAGACGATCTGCTGACCGAAGCACACGCCGCCATTGCCAGAGGTTGAGATGCAAAGCTGCCCGATCGGTGAACTCTCTTTACGCATCGGCCTGGCTGTAGCGGCACAAGACCTAGCAGCGCTGCGATCGGTGCTGGCAGATGCACACAACCAATGTGATGATGCCAGCAGCAAAACGGCACTGTCACGGGCGATCGCTCTGATGTCGTCACGCCAGCAACAATGGTTTTACAGTGCTGTGATTCAAATCCAGCAAGGAGCGTAACGGGAACTCTCGGAAGTAATCACCAGAGCCGTCCTGTGTCTGAATTGCCGCCTGAGTGCCCACTCCATTGCCCTAACCGTAAGCAAGCCGATGCTAGCAGCGGTAAGGCAACTGCCTATGTGTTTGCGCTCATCGCCTCGCTCTTTTTGGGCTGGCAGTGCGTCAGCAACGATCGCCAGGGCAAAGAAGTGCCAGTGCTGGTCTGGATGCCGTGCCTGCTTTTGATCGGCGGGGCGCTAGGGGTGCAGATCGACCCATCAAGCTTGAGTGGACTTTTGAAAAAATAAGCCAGTCGCGTCATGTCTCTTTCCGACTGGATTCAAGATTTGGTGCAGTGGCTGCGCGATCGGCTGGGCGTTGAGGGTCAACTGTTTTCCGCGATCGCTCAATACACCACTGCCGACGAAACCTGCCAACTGTGGCTACTCTTCGATAGTCATTCAGAGACTCCACTGCCGGGGCTGATCTCGCTGTGGCTCTGCTCACAGGTGGATGCCAGCGCCGATCTGCTGCTGATTCTGGTCAATGTCGCCCAGACAAAAGAGTGGCGGCGACAGACCGTCAGCCATGCACGACTGCCAAAAGACTGGCACCGTCACTTTGAACTAGTGGCAATGACGGCGATTCGCCAGCAAACCAAAACGGTGGCTGCCACTCACCTCTTTATGGTGGGCTGGATCAGCAAGGAAGCCAGCGCACAGCGCTTTGTACAGAATCGTCTGGAGCGCTATCGCCACATCAGTTGCAGCTCGGTCTATGCCTGCGACCTGCAAGGCGATACGCGCGCCTGGGCTGGCGAAAACGAAAAAGCGCTCAAGATTGTCCGGGCGATCGCGATGCGCTGCCTCCATGCTAGGGCGCAAACCGCATCAAACTCCTGGGAGTCGTTGCTCCGAGCGTTGGACGGTGGCTATAGCGTCACCTGGCTGCAATGGCTGTCCGAGTTTGCCACCGTACATAAACAGACGCGGATCTCAACGGGGCACATTTTACAACCGGTTCGCTCTAGAGCCACGCTCAAACGTCCGAGTGAGGACCTCGGTTTATAAACTACGCGCTTCGCTGCTTCTCCATTCCCTGAAGGTGGGGAATCCCGCGAAATTGTTGACTGTCATTTTTTTTATTTTTCCTGCTCCCACCGCTAAAGAGACTGGGATCGAGCTAGGCTTAGGTGAGACTTGCCTACCTAGACGGAGTTGAGAGCCCCCAGTGGAAGCGCTAAAACACCACCTCCTCGGCGAGCGCTGCTGGATTGGTACCACCACCCATCCCGTTGCCCGTCAGCACAGCCAACAACCGTGCACCATTCTCGCGGTCTCGCATTCCGGTGCCGTCGTGATGGTTTCGATCGGGCTGGATAGTGGCGAAACCATTCGCGGACTTTTTCTCTACGAGTTGGAAGACAAGGAGGGGCGATCGCTCCGAACGGGCTTGCCAAGCTTTACCCGCTTGAGAGGATAATCGACGAGATGACACGTACCGCGCCCTCAGCAATGGGCGCTTTTTGTTGGCAAAACCGCAGCCGCTGCGGTTTTAGAAGGGCGAGCGATCGCGGCAAACACCGATCGTCGCTTACCGCACCGCACCGCTCAAACTCCCAGTCGAGGGGAACCCTGGCAACATCATGCGGTATTCGTTGCGGTTTTAATTGCGGTCAATGGGCAAACCTAAAAAACCCTATACAGAAGCGTTCAAAGAGACAGTCAAGCAGGCGTATCTCGACAGCGGCGACTCCTTAGCCGCGATCGCTAAGCAGTTTGGCGTGGGTCAGCGCACGGTGGAGGGCTGGGCATCCGAAGGTGCCTGGGATGCGAAACGACGGGCACAGAAAGTCGTGTCGATCGGCGAGGCAAAATCGAAAAGCCAGCCACCCAAAGCCAAGACCCAAAAACCAGTAAACAGCGACCCGACCCCCCACCGCGAACCGATGCGAGCGCGAGCGTTAGGGCATCGAAACGAACTCAATGAAGTCGAAATTGTTGAAGACGCTATTTACAGCCTGTCGGCGCTGGTGACTGGCTGCCTGCGTGGCGGCATTACCGACGACGAAGAGCGCACCACGCCGATCGATACTCGTGGCATTGGGGGCACTGCCAGCGCACTGGTGCGACTGCTGGAATATCGCCGCAAGCTGAAGCCACCGACAGCGGCAGAGTTGGCAGAGTTGGCGATCGCCATGAATGTGCGCCCCGATGAATTCCTCACAGCCTTGAAAGATGCGTGGCGACTCAGAGCTTAAGGAAAGAATGGGAGGAGTGGGCGATCGCTGCCACTACCGAAGAATCTCAGCGAGATTTTGCGGCGTATGCTGGTGACCCGGTTGGCTTTATTGAGACGGAGCTGGGCAAAAGCCTGACGCACGAACAACAGGCGATCGCGGTTTCGGTAAGGGACAACCGGGAAACCAACGTGCAGGCGAGTCATGGGTGCGGTAAAACTGCACTTTCTGCCTGGTTAAGCATCTGGTGGATTTTTTGTGTTGAGGGGCTAGTGATCACTACGGCTCCCACCAAGCGCCAGGTGATCGAATTGCTTTGGGGCGAGATTCGTAAAGCTCATAGCAGGCTGAATCTCCCTGGAGAGCGAGGACAGAGCTTTTTGAGGTTGACCGAGGAAGCGAGGGGTTTTGGTTTCACTGCCACCGAGACAGACTCGAACGCGTTTCAAGGTGTGCATCACCCGAAACTCTTGGTGATTGAAGATGAAGCTTGCGGTATCAGCAACGAGATTGACGAAGGTGCTTCGTCTTGTGTTACAGGTGCCCAAAACCGCTTCTTGAGAGTTGGCAACCCGATCGAGACGGGTGGACCGTTTGAGAAAGCCTGCAAGCAGTCTCACATCCGCATTTCGGTCTGGTGTCATCCCAACGTTGCCTGGGCATACCAGCAGGAGTCAGACGGTGCGTATCGGCTCAAGCCGGACGTTGCAGTCGCCATCCTGAACGAGAAAGGGGAGGTCAAGCCGCAGTCAGAATGGGCGGAGTGGTGCCAGCGTGATGTGATTCCAGGTGCGGTCTCAGTGACCTGGATTGAGGAGAAGCGAGCCAAGTATGGCGAAGGCTCTGCCTACTGGCAATCGCGGGTAGAGGGGCTGTTTCCTGAAGATGCGGCTCAAAGCGTGATTCCCCGATCGTACTTCTGGGCAGCCCGTCGCCGCTATGATGCCAACCCTGCCTACTGGGATGAGCAGGCAAACGCGCAAAAGTCTCGCTTTGGCTTGGATGTCGGTGATGGCGTGGATGACCATGCCCGATCGCGCTGGCGTGGTCCCGTGCTGTATGGCGTGAAGTCTGTTGCTACCAAGGGCGACATGAAAGACTCCAGCCGCGCGACGGCACTGGCGATCGAGGGCTTAAAAGAGTATCCCGGTGCCATCACGGTCGATCGCAGCGGTGGCTTTGGCTCTGGACCGCTGGATGCGCTGTTGGAGCAGGGCTATCAGGCGGTGGGCGTGCATTGGGGGCAAGCAGCAGAGAATGCGGCGGAATTTCTGAACGCCAAGGCTGAAGACTTTTGGGTGTTGCGAGAGGCGATGCGAAAAGAGGAGGTGGCGATCGCGCCGTTGGGTGCATACGAAGACCGGGCAATGGAAGACCTGGCAGGTGTCTACTACGAGAGCACGGCGACGGGCAAGCTTAAGATGGAGGACAAAGAGAAGACGCGTAAGCGCCTGCACCGATCGCCCGATATCGGCGATGCCATCATCATTGGGTTTAGGAACCCTATCACTGCAAACTGGATTGGAGAGTGGTAAATGCCGATCGCCTACACTGATGCAACCGCCATGCTGACAATGGTGCGGAGCCTGACCACGATCGACAGCGCTACGGTCAGCAATGACCTGATAAACCTCTATCTGGAAGACTCTGCTGGCACGAATGCGTCAGGCGTGACGGTTTTTCGTCCGTATTTTGTGGCTTCCACGCTGATTCGGACGAATCGCAACGACCAGACGATCGTGAGTGCTGATGGTGCCACCTTTCAATCGCTGACTGTGAGCGAACCAAAGGGCACGGCACAAACGCTCTTTAACCTGCCAGCGCTGGTACAGGGCTATATGGAGCAACAGCAGAGGCTAGATCGATCGCTCAAGCTGACCATACCAGAAGGGTTTAGCGCGGTGCCAAATCCAGGCGGCGCGGTGATGTCAATTTTTACAGTTCCTTGAAGGTTTTTTAGTGTAATTGAACTCTCCCCCTTTTGAAAAAGGAGGATTCTGAGCGGATGTTCCTACGCAGGCTAAAGCCGTGCTACGGAACGCTCACAATCTGTTTTTTTTCAGACTGCTTGGCAGGCTCAAACTGCCCTATAGCCCTCGACCAATTGCTTGGCTGTGGCTTTACTTGGATCTTCCAACCTTGAAGATTTTACGCACCAAAGGCTGTATTTCTACACTTCTTGGCGCAACCCTATATCTTCAGTTGTCATGGTTCAGTCTGCTTTCACGTTTTGTTTTTGGAGTTTTTCATCCTGTGTTAGCATGACTCAAATATAACATCATTATTAGGTCATGCAGAAACTAACTGTGCGCTTTTCCGAGGAAGAATACAACGCACTAGCGCTTGTGGCAGAAAGAAAAGAGCGGTCGCTCAACGAAATTGTTCGAGAAGCGGTTCGAGCCTATCTAGCAGCCAATACTAGAGGCTAAAGCCTCTCACTCGTTTTCACCCCCCGGCTAAAGCACGGAGGCTCTCAACTTCGATTAGGTAGGATGGTTTCAAACTTCGCGGAGTGAGTATGCCTGATTTGAGGGAGCCAGAGGACGATGACTTATCCGCCACCAAAGTTGCGATCAGAGAACTAAGGCACCTCATGAGACGCGCACAGCAAGCATTGCGGATCGGTGCTGTTGTTGAGCCGCCACACTCAGCAGAAGCTCAAATCTACCCGCAAGTGCAGGAAAACTTTTGGGCCCCGGGTGTCATCGCCTTTCGCAGCACTCGTCAGCCCAATCTGATCGCGGGTGCGCTGCTGCAACTCTCACCCAAGCCTGAAGCTAGAGAGGGGAATGTTTAAGCAAAATAACCGATGGATGACCTTTTTCGATTTCGTGATGGCAGGGAGTGGTTTCTTTTCCTGGATTAGAGAGGTAGCACGGACACATGACCCGTTAAGCCCTCATGCAATCGTCTACCTCTCCTGTGCTGCCGCTTTGGTCTTTCTCGGTCTGACACGGCTCGGCAAAATTAAGGGCATTGACCCAGAGGAGGACAATGAATTTTGAACTAAAAGTCCCAGAAAACGGCGTTGGTTATGGAACAACGGTCAAACTTAACGGTAGAACGATTGACTATGTGACTCGCGTCGAGCTTTCCATTCCTGTCGATGGAGTAGCGATCTTAAAGCTTCATGTCATTCACGCTGATGCCAATGGCAACTTTTTTGTGGTGGGGAAAGGCGACGACCAGGCGCTCGCCACCAGAACGCGATCGTTCGGAGGCTCGTTTACCCTGACTGGTGACATTCAAGAACTGGCAGTACTAAGAAATGTCGATTAAATTCAACCTCTCTAAGCTCAACGCTGGCATCGACAAAGCCTTTGCTAAAACCGCTGAGACCTACGCCGAGCAGTTGCAAGTGGAGCTAGATACGCCTCAGTTTCAATGGACGGGCAAGGAGACGAAGCGCCGGAGCGGTGAGGTAGTGGGTTCGCCACGCGATGCGAATGACACGGGTGAGCTATTGGATTCGCAGCAGCCGGTGGTGATCGAGCGGAAAGGTCATGTGACGGTGGCAACCATTGAATATGACTGTGACCACGCAGCCGTAGGAACCATCGCCTTGAGAGCGTTTCCTAGCGTGCATGACTGCCAACATCACCGAAGCCGAATACCGCAACGACGGGGCTGCTGCCAACGCCCTGGCGCTGCTTGGCAACCGCATGACGGGGTTGGGGCAGAGAGGACGCGATAAATATTTAGAGCACGCGATCGAGCTTAATTTCACCCCACTCCAGCGCCAAGAGCTGCAAGCGCTTTACCGCAAGAGCAAAATCTGTGAGAAGGTCGTAGACCTGCTGCCCAAAGCCGCCACCGCCAACAACTGGCTAGAGGTGACGATCGGCAAGGGGCGCAAAGGTATCCCTGCCAAAGCGGTGCAGTACAGCGAAGATCTGAAGCTCCGCAGCGCTGTGCGCGAAGCAGGCATCATGGGGCGACTGGATGGTGACGGCTTTGTGCTGCTGGGCGTGGATGATGGCGGTAAGCCGTGGGAGCCGATCAACGAAGGGCGCATTCGGCGCATCTCCTGGGTCTATCCGGTCGATCGCTGGCGCTTGCTGCCCGATAACCTTTCTGGTAGACCAGGGCATCCAGAGTATTACAGCCTTTATTTGCCGTTCACCGAAGCGCTGCCCGACCAACAAACGAACGGCAAAGTCCATTGCTCTCGCGTTCTCCGGTTCCCTGGCAAGAGGCTGTGGGGTGCGATGATCACCGAGAACACGGGCTACAACGACTCGGTGTTGCAGACTTTTTTTCAGTCGTTTGTGCGCTACCTGATTGCGATCGAGTACAGCACGCGCATGATCCAGGACTACAACGTTTTCACGTACAAACTCCAAGGTCTAGCGCAACTGATTCTCGCTGGCGACGAAGAAAAGATTTTCCACCGCTTTCAAGCCATCCTCACCTCCCTCTCTTCGCTGGGTGGCTTGGCGATGGACGCTGACAAAGAAGACGCGCAGTTTATCAGCCGCAATTTCGGCGGGTTGGATGTGCTGATTGACAGGCTAAAGGACGATACCAGTGCTGCTGCTGCCATGCCGCCCACTCAACTTTGGGGCAGCTCACAAAAAGCAGCCTTGAGCAATTCCTCTGAAGGGGATAAGTACTCCTGGGCAGATTGCATCGCGGATTATCGCAGTGAGATTCTTGAGGAGCCGATCTCAGACTTTTTCCGGCTCGTCTTTCTGGCACAGAACGGACCCACCGGCGGACGGCTACCCGAAAGCTGGGGCATCAGCTACCGATCGGCGCTACGGCTCAACCTCAAGGAGCAAACCGAACTTCGCGCCACCCAAACTGAGAAGGTCGATGTGCCCAGCATCCAGGCTGGCATCTTGCTGAAAGAGGAAGTGCGCGAGTCTGCCTGGGCTGGCAGTGACTACACGATCGAGCGCCAATTACAGCCCGCTTTGTATACCAAGCAGCAGGCAGCAGCAGAAGAGCAGCAGCAGCCTGAGCCGGATGAGGGTAGCGAAGCGGAGGCGGACAACCAGGAAGAAAAGCCGGAAGCTGATGATGCGAGCGTAAACTCGCTCAGCGATGTTTTTGATGCAGTCGATCGCGCCGATGACTTGGGGGTGGGCGATGCCGACTCCCCTTTTGCTCAGACTGGTGGAACGAGCCGTACTGACGCTGACGCTAACCCGATCACTACCATCATCGATCGCGCAGACAAGCACCTCTCAGGACTGGAAGACAGCGCGATCGAGCGTGTCAACAGCGCTCTAGAATCTGCCTACCAAGCTTTAGAAGCAACCATACTGCGGGGTTACAGCCTGGAAACGCCCGGTTCGCTTATGGCACGCGATCGGGCACTCGTCCTACTTTCTCAAGTCGCCGACCTCCTGACGCTGCTCAACACTCGTAAGGCTGACGACATTCAGCAGGCGTTTGAGGATCTGTTGCGCGGTGCGGAGGCTCAGGGGGTGACGCTGGCGCAAGACCTGACTAGGGCGATCGCAAACCAGTCGCTCCAGATGACAGCGAATGTGCCGATCGAAGCGCTTCAGAATCAAGCGACTGAGGGCATGACGCGGCTACGCAACCACACCAATGCGTTTGCGGACAAAGCCAGCACGATCGTCACTCAGGGACTGATACAGGGATGGGGCACTGATAAGATCGCTTCGTTGCTGCAACGCGAGTTGGGTGTGGTGCGGCACAAGGCAGAGACGATCGCGCGGACAGAAAGCTTGAGTGCCAGCAATGCCGCGATCGCAGCTACTTTGGCGGCAAACGACTACACTCTGTTCCAATTTTTCGCGACGAAAGATGATCGTGTCTGTCCTTTTTGTTCAGCCCGCAACCAAAATGTTTACAAGCTGGGAGAGTCGCAACCACCGCTACATCCACGTTGTCGGTGCGTGATGGTCGGCTTCAAGCAAGAGCATTTGGCTCTGGGCTTGATTGATACCGCCTGGTCGCAAAACTTCAGAGAGGGCGCGATCGCGGAGCTGAAAGCCCAAGGGCTAGAGCCGAATGACGGTTTAGCGCCCTTTGAGAAGGCGAATGGGTTTGAGGCACCTGTAGCCATTTGGGAGCCAGGGCAACGTGAGGACGAGTGGCGCGAAGATGCAGGGACACCCTGCGGCAAAGGGTGGATCAAGGCAGGGCGAGAGCGGGGAACCCCATGAACTACTTTGTTAAATCATTCACCAGTCGTTGACTTGCCAGTAATTCACCCACCAACGCGTTAAACGCTTTGATGATGGCACCACGCTGTTTCGGCGACGTTTGCAGCGCGACGCGGTTAGCAGCCGCCCGAA
>ENA-ORBV01007554-ORBV01007554.1-microbial-mat-metagenome-genome-assembly--contig:-NODE-7554-length-18643-cov-5.559410_pt1 | contig 18643 bp, 14 predicted proteins | sample MGYA00237777_ERZ505514 | MGnify/ENA primary metagenome ERZ505514 (study PRJEB26160, sample SAMN06269048) | microbial mat metagenome | isolation source: Oligotrophic lake microbial mat | place... | reverse complement strand
CCATTGTTGTAGATGCACACATCTTCCAACACCACCCACACGGGCATTCATTCGATGTGTGCTGGAACAGCAGCGGAAAGTTACAATCACCATCGGCCATTTCGAATGGCTCTTTCCCAGAGGTTTCCCACATCCCAAGAAGAAGGTTCCGTCATCCAATTCTAGTTGTTGTGCTGCATGTTCTTCCCTGCTCAATCTGGTTCCCATGGTCTCTCATTCGAAAGTGCTAGTGCCCTTTGTGAGAGCTCCGCTTGAGATGGTGGCTACGAACCGAATCCACACGGCAAAGCAAGGCAAACTTTCCACAAGAGTTTTCCTGCTCTAACCATTCAGATGGGGGCTTTGCCAGCAAGTTGCAGATTTAGACCTGTCTGAGACCCACATTTTGGCAAGCAAGTAGCCGTTAAGACCAGCGAGATCTAATTGGACGCATTGTGTCTTAAGACCTAGACCTCAAATAGGTCCAAATAGGTCTAAAAGGGTCTGAAGGTCAACAAGGTCTAATCAAAATCCGTGTTATTATTTAGTGCATTAAAATGTGGGTCTTGATGCCCTTAAGACCCTTAGACCCCTTAAGTAGGATTTTAAGAAGGGCCTTAAGATCCACCTAATAGGTCTAAATAAGATCCAATTTATTTAACGGTTTTAACGGTCTTTTGTTCAAATTAGGGTCCAGCTAGAAATGTTTTTTTTGACCGGCGTGGCGTGGTGTCCGACAAAGTTAGGCCCGGTTCGCACATGCACTGTGCTGGCACAAATCTACGCACAAATTCCAGTGTCATGGCTTCGTCTGTCCGTGGTCCTAACAACACAACGAATTGACATCTGATGCACCAAATGATAGCCGGGATTTTCACCATCCTGTTTCCACACGGTGTTTTCGTGCATCAGAAAAAAATTCCCAAACGTGTTGGTAGCAAGAAGCATTGCTCTGCATTCAATCATGATGGATAACAACTTTGACAATAGCTTTGATAACAGCTTTGACACTCCAGATGACAATGTCAACACCAGCATGGAAGTTGAAAAGGACATTCCTTCCCTTCATAGGCGATCGGCGGATGCAGGAGAAGAGGAGGAGGTTGACTTGCTGTTCACGCTTTTGCTGTCGGCCTCCATGCAAAATGAATTGCATGGTTCCATCATGCATCCAGAAGAACAACTCAAAGAGCAACAACACCTTGAGCGCCGCTTGAGCCGACAATGACCTGAAAAGAAAGAGAGACAAACGTGGACAGAATTCAATCAGAAGACATCTGATGATCACTTTTGCCGAATGTTCAGAATGCACAGAGATGCCTTTGAATCTCTCTGCAACCAAATCAATGCCAAGGTTGGTGCTGAATTTTTTTGACCTGAGGCATGTCTGAATGATGGAGGAATGAGCCACAGGCAGACCAGTGCAGCACAACAACACACATGCGGTTACATTCCAGGGGAAATCAAGGTGGCCGTTGCCATTCGTCTACTTGCTGGTGGCAGTTACTTGGACCTCATGCCTTTGTTTTGCATGGTGAAGAGTTCAATTCATAAAGCCTTCGACCAAGTGATTCATTGGGTTCTGTGCACGTTCGAATTTCTACTACCTGCTTTGCCGTGTTGCACGAATTTGCTCAAGATTTTGAAGAAAAGAGTGGTGGGTATTTTTATGGGTGTTTTGGAGCCCTCGATGGGGTTGCAATGAGGATGACTGGTCCCACGTTAAAGGAAGTGCTGGACCCAGGAAATTGTCACTGTCGCAAAGGTTTCTATGCACCAAATGTCCAAGCAACATGCGACAAACACAAACGTTTTCTGTGGGCACACCCTATGAACAAAGAGTCGACTCATGACTCTATGGCTTTTGCCCGCACACGGCTGATCGAGCTTCTCAAAGAACAGGCAACTAAACTCAAAGAACAAGGCTTGTTCCTCGTTGGTGATTCAGCGCACCCACTTTGCTCGTTTCTTCAAACGCCACATGATCAACAGGACATGCAAGATGATTGTGACCGAGTGAAAGATGCCCACAACTGCTGTCTTTCCGCAAACAGGATATGGATTGAGTGTTCCTTTGGTGAGTTCATCATGAGATGGGGAATGTTTTGGAGAACCCTCCGATTCGGCCTAGTGAAGAACGGCAACGTTATTTCGGCCGCTATGTTGCTGCACAACTTCATAGTTGAGTGGCGAATGACTGACAAGGAACAAAGTGGTTCTGAGAAGCAGCATTTCAGACAGTTTACAATTGACATGGATGCTCCATCACAGAGACAGATGACCGATTTGACTGGCGAATTGCCTCATGCACTTGTCACCGACAACAACGAACCCAAACCGGCTGGTAGACCGAGCATGTCAGAGAAACGCCTCATGGAAGAGGGCGAAGTGTTACGGAACACGTTGATGCTTGCACTAGCCAAAGACAATTTGAAACGACCCAAAGAATCAGGAATGAAACACAACAATTAAGGCCTAATCTATGTGACTTATTAATTTGGTTCTTAAATGATTGTTACCTTCTGTTGTTCAAATCTTCTTGCCTTTGCTTATTCAACTCTGCTTTTCTTGCTTTCTTCCTTCTCAATGGCCGCCATGAGAAACCGTTTGCGATGGCCCTTCAGCATCTCGAGATGTTTTTCTTTGATGTCCTAGTCAAGCGTGTCATCGTCCTGGAGTTCAACTATCTGTTTCTTATGTTAATTTGCTTTCTTCAAGCAATCGTCATGCGACAACTTAGCTGGTGTCAGCGTGCTTCCGCTTCCGCTTTCCGACGTGCCGGCACTCTTCGACTTAAAGCAATCACTGATAACGGCAGTGAGGCCATTCCAACTCTGATTCTCCTGCTTGATGTCAGCCAGCTGTTGTTCCACAGAACGCAGTTTGTCGCTTGAAGTTCCTTTTGACGATGTCTCATCCGCAAGCTCACTCATGTGGCTACCGGCTGTGTCAAAGCCCGCTTCTAGTTGTGAATGATTAGGAACACCGCCGCTGGCGTTGTTGGCAACTAAGAAATTTGCGTCATAGTCATGCAAAAATGTCCACACCAACCACTTGTCATTGCTGCAGAAATCAATAAACGCAGCAGGGGTTCCATCTCCACCACCGGTTTCCTTGTTCCATTTGTCCAAAGCCTTCTTGCATCTTGGGCGCACGTGCAAGAACCATGTTTCCATGAGCCACACAGAGGATTGTTCATCTTCAAAGAGTGTAGGATTGTTTGGATCCCACCGGTCACGATCCTCTTCCAAATGATCAGATAGCCAGAGTTCATCATGAGGTGAAGGCACTTCGAACAGGGGATTGGCAAAGTCTTTGAGGGCACCCGAAAAGAAACTTCTTGTCGCATCCCCCGGCACATCACTTTTCTTCCTATCCTTTTTGTTTGTCATGATTCCAGATGCAGCAGCACCATGATCTGAACGGAAAAGAACCCCGACAAGCCCTAGCCCATCTTCTGGAGTTCAATGAGCAGCACGATTCTTCAGGTTGTCGGTGTTCATGCGCCTTCTGGAAATTCTTTGCGGCCAAGTCAAGTCCAGCAAACCGAGGATTGTTGTGAATCAAGTGCACCTTCCCACCTTTTCCACAACTGTGGAATTCAATGTGTGTGTCACACGTGTTGACATGCTTTTGGCTCTGTAGCATTTCCGTGTGAAGGACATTCTTACCTCGTCAGACATTGTCATGCAACTGGGCAGCTGGGTTGTGCAGTTCCTTGATTCTCTTGCACACAAGAGTTGCAATTTTGGCCATCTTGACGCACTTTCGTTTCTGAATTCCCATTTGCCTGGACAACTTAGCATTCGATGTGGCGGCCACACCCGCATCTTGAAGTGCATCGGCAATCTCGGCGAATGGCGGACAGACGGCTACATTGACATGCCAATCGCTTGGTTGAGGTGTCGACATGTTGAAAATTTCAATTTTCAGCGATGGGTTTATGCGAGAAGCCTTTAACTGAGAAACATGTCCAATGGAACTCAATTCAAGTGCACTGAGCGGGCTTGCTCTTTGTCAGCTAGACACCGCAACAACAGCTTTGTAGACAGCTGATCGATCTAACCACCATCTTCAACATGGGCAATGATGGACATTTGTTGGATGCGGTTGGAACAAATAACCCTTAGAAGCCAATGCGCGTCTGGCGACCCATGGAAACACACTCGTTTGAGACCCAAAATGTCTGAACCAGTTTCTGCGGTACAAAACACACGTGTGTTGCACAGGGTGATGGTCAGAATGCCACTAATCCTATTCTGAAACCATACACGTGCGGACCGTACCTTAGTACGTCGTACAGACGGAGTTTGTTTGAAGTCGCGTTCGTGATTCGTCCATCGCCGCGTCACCTACTTCCACGACGTCCCGCTCCCTTGCTACTTCACTGCAGTAGTATCAAAACAACCTCCTACTACTAGCCAGCTACAATTGTGCCGGAGCTCGTACATACGAAGTAAAGGCATAGAAGAATTCTAGGAGGGATAAAGAAACTTGAGCCACAAGCGGAAAGACAGTTCGGATTATAGCTCAGTACGGGAGTCAAGTCACACTCAACCGAACTAAAATACATTGGGCGAGTTTGTAAAAAGGAGAAAACTGGCCTAGAATTATTGCCTGTCTCCTCGATCTTTTGCAAAGAAACTCCAGTCAGCCTTGAGCTTTCCTTGTCTTCATCCGATGGACATTTGAGAGAAAAGAAGGCCACCAATTCGCCTAGTAGCTCGCTGTAGTGTGCAGTAGAATTGCCAGTAGAATAGCCACCGTGCCAGTAAATGATTTGTTCCAAGCTAAGTACGACTACATTACTAGTGTCGCCATATGGTAAAGGCAACTGTGAGCTCCCGTACAGAAGAGTAACTCTGAAAGTGAGAAAGAACACGGCTCAATAAAACATTTTCATTTCTTCTGTTCGTTGAAGACAAACTACGTTACTGAAAGATTTAACAATAATGTCTGAAATTCTTGAAGAATTATGACCCCAGACTCTTGGATCTGGGTTTCGAGCCGACTCACACCGAGCTCATTCCCATGTTCTTGATTGACTTTCTTCTTGATATCATATCATAATTATTCAGTATTTGTGGAGGGTTTGATTCATTCATTCCGTTCTCATAATTTCTTGTTAAGCCAGATAGCTAGCCTCATTCACGCCATCACAACACCGCCATTATGAAGCTGCTTTCTCGTTTCTTCCCGGCCAATCAAGCCGCATCCAACCATAGCGACCACGTCGGCAAAGACGACGGAACCGAGGACACCACCATGATGATGGACACGACTCCCGCCGAATTCCGGTCTACTTTGCAAGTCATGTTGCTCCAAGAGTCTCGACATTACTGGACCAGTGACTCGGTTCGTCTTCACGGCCAACAGAAAATGGCCTGTCGGCAAATGATGGTTCAATGGTTTCAACAAATGATTGATAGTTTTGAATACTCGACGGAAATTTATGAAATTGCTGTCAGTATTATGGATCGATACATGCTCACGCCGTCTTCTGGTCAAGTCGTCAAGACGCAAAATAAATACGTTTTGATGGCCGTCACCGCCTTTTACATTGCCGCCAAGGCGCATGCGTATTTGATTGTGACGCCCAAGGAATTGTGTCAATTGTCCGACTATATCTTTGTCGAACGCGACTTCGAAACGATGGAATCCATCATGCTTCCTGCCATTGAATGGCGAGTGAATCCTCCCACGTCCATTGCCTTTATTACCGAGCTTGTCAAATTGCTTCCCTTTAATCATGGCGACAACGATAACGGCGACGAAGAAGAACACGAAGAAGACAAGAAACACATTCTTCGCAGTGCCAAGTTTCAGGCCATGATGGCTATTGGAGACAGTCATTGTCTGGGCGTCAAAAAGTCCTTGATTGCCTTTGCCGCCGTGGAAAATGCTTTGGATTTGCTGCACATTCCCATGGATACTGCGGATTTGAAAATGGCGCTTCTTTTGCAGGACACGCCGCCTCATTTAGGTGCGACGACGACGGATCATTGCATTCGCCAGGACGATCATTTTCTTCCCCAAGTCAAATCCAAGCTGGTTTCGAACCTGCTCCAAAACAAGAGTATCTACGATGAATTTATGCTTCGCAAATTTGCCAAACAAGTAGAGCAGCCATTGCCGAACTCTCCTCGTTCCGTGACAGCGGAAACGGATGATACTACTACCGCGGAGTAAACAGAAACGCAGCCGAAAAATTGGGGACCCTTCATAATAGTATACATAGGCGACATCACGCATAATAGTACGTAGAGAAATACATAACGAGAACAATTGAAAATATAAACGGAAACTACCGTAGGTAAGAAATGATCCTATCAACTAGCTAGCCAGCAAATGAACTAGAGGATAGTATGGAGAAGACTTTCCAATTATATTGCGCTGTTTGTTCTTCCTACATAGGTGTAGCCAACTCGGTGCCTGCCATGGCAGAATCATAATATTTTTCGGAAGAAGACCTCGGCTTCTTGCACATGCTGAATCCTTGACTGGAAGGTTGCTCGTCTACCAAATCCAAACGTCTCGCCCGAGAGTTTTCCCAATCGATCGTTGTAACGGAACGGTCTTGGCGGTATAGACGGTACTATGGTTTTCTACATGTTCCTTAGGCTCGTCCACGACCCGTTTGGTCCCTGATACGAACAAAACCTTTCTTTTTTCAATCCGACTGGACCAGCAAAACTGTTTGAATAGAATAGCATTGTCAAGCTGTATAGTTGCTAATTACATTTGCCTTTTGCAGTCACTGCTCTATTGAAATTCAAGGTGATGTCGTGGAGTGCCATCTCAAATGAATGGCTTGACCGTGGAGTAATACAGCACTTGACCCATACCATCGATGACACCAGCTTCTGACACCACCACCCGGTTGCCATTTTAGAAAAACCGAAAGATCTTTTTGCACTTCGGATTTAAAGAAGTATCCAAGTCATTATGACTTTTCTTCTGTAAATATCGACGTTGTCTTCGTAATTGTATCACTAAGCGATGACGTGTGCTTCGTAATTGTAGCGAGAAGTCTCCGTAATTATTTTCGGTTACTTCGTAATTGTTGCGAAAAATGACCGATTCTACGGCCAAACCTACGTATCCCCGACTGTATACCTTTTCGATGAAATGACCCAAATGCGATTTGACGCCTAAACCTGGTTCTCACCAGCTATCCGAATGGCTATCCCAAAAACGACCGGCAAACATTTTCCTTCCGTCAGCCAGACCGAGTAACCAGTGGTCAAAGTATCAATGACAATAACATAAATTTCTCATCTGTTTGGTTGCCAACATACCAGATGCCAACCTTATATTACACTCCAACAGCTACAACAGCTACATCAACCACCATGAGGAAATCTTGTTCTACACTCGACAGTCTTCATGTCATGCTGCGTCAAGAATTGTTGGCGTATCATCCTCCCAGCATGGACATGGAGCCCAACGCCATTCGTTTTTCTCGCGTCGGCATGGAAAGTCGTGGTCGCATGTTGTCGTTTTTCTATGACTTGTGCGACAAGATTGGGAGCAGCAAAGAAACGGTGGAAATTGCCTTGTCGCATTTGGATCGATTTCTGGCGCATCCCAGCTATGGTGTGCGGGCATTGAAGAACAAGAAATACTTTCAGCTCGCCTCCACCACCTGCATTTATGTCGCGGTCAAAATGCACGAACAACAAGCCATTACACCGTCCTTATTGGCGGATCTTAGTCATGGGATTTTTACCGCCGAGGACGTGGAAGATATGGAAGTAGTCTTAGCCCAAGCCTTGGGTTGGAGACTCAATCCTCCAACATCGCTGGACTTAGCCAGACAGTATTTGGATCTCCTCCCCAAAAAGTTGGTAACGCGTGCCACCAAACGAAAACTCTACGATTTGGCACGTCATCAAACCGAATTTGCGTTGCAAGATGCTGCTTTGTTTTCCGAGAAGAAATCGCTTGTGGCGTATGTGGCCGTCCAAAATGCCTTGGTACAACTGCACTTGCCCGTAGATTTGTGCCAGGACACGGCTGCGGGAGATCTCATCTTGCACTATAATGGTTCCGAGTCGTTGCAATTATCCATTGTCATGGCAGCCATGTCGAGACGTTTGGGAAGCGCCATTCCAGCTTGTTACAGTCCTCCCACTCTGGACACTAGCAATCATTCTACGGACTTGATGGTGGTACCAGCACCGGCACCAGCACCTGCTGCTGTGAGGTTATCCACCTCTAGCCGATCTTCTTCTACGGAGCACATTAGCAAGAAGGCATGCCACCAACGGCCACAATTCAACAGGTCGCCTCGGTGTGTCGGCAACAATGTGGCATAACCGTGCCACATGTTTCCCATCTAGCACAATTTTTGAGATTTCCATACATTTTTTGGCACTACATACACAGCTGTTACAATATGCACTATTTCTATAAATGCAAACTAATAAAATTGTTATAAAAACGAGCCAAACTTATTTTAATTTTTTTTTGTGCTGAAAGAATCGGGGCGGGATAGGTGGTCAGTACTATTGAGATACTAGGCAGCTCCCATGGCACGTTCGGATTTCAGAAGCATTTTGTCCTCCATGACAATCTACAAGCAGCTACAGTATGAGGCGGCAAGTATTTGACAGCCGTGCAGAGTGTGTAGTTGTACCGTAAACTTGAACTGGTTAGCCCAGTACACGGAGGAAAGTATGGTGTTCTAAGAAAGAACGAAACGTTTGACAGCCGCTTGCTGGCAACTCAGTCAGTCTGGCTACTAGTAGACGCTACTAGAACTACAGGCAACATGTGCAAACCAGGCCATCCGAAAGCACCCAATAGCGGCAGAACCAGGCCTGGCAGCCGTCTACTAGCACTTAAAACCTGCCAGCAGCTCGCCACTCACTTTACTGACTAGGTAGGAAGTACGAACCACCAGAACCTGCTTGCTCTTTCTGCCTTGGAACCTCCGCCGATTACAATAGCACAAACTAGTGCTTAGTCGCCATCAGTCAGTTCGCCAGCCTATTGCGGTAGGCGGCAAGTGCTACCAGTAGTATAGACTCCCACAAGTAGGAGTAGGACAGAGGCACTGCAACTGAATTTGAAACATGTCAGTCACTCAAACTGAAGCTGCTAAGGACTCGATACTGCAGTGGTTCACGGATGAGCACTGCAGCAGCAACAACAGCCATCAAGATGCCGGTGGTATGTACCAGGTGCCATACCAGCTGCAGGTGCTGTTCACCAGATAGGGTCCCTCTGCTACCAGCTAGCTAGCTAGCTAGCTAGCTGGATATTACGTGTAGCAGCAATAGCAGCGCTTTGTACCTACCATACTTGTACCAGCTCTACTAGATGCACATTGTACCACGATACTTCTTCTACTAGCTTGTAGCTGCATGCAGTAGCTAATTACAGCAACATTTAGGGCTAGCAGCTGGTGTAACGTTATTCTTTTTAGTCCGGTGTGTACCGGCACCTGTGCTACTCTACTAGCTGGTTAAGTAAAGTAGCTATCCGTGTCTGAAGCTAACTGGTACATTTAGAGTGAAGCTGTAAACGTCCAGTCCAGCCCCGACCGTCGCACCCGAGAGAACGAGAATGCCAATCGCGAACTCAGCGGTAACGTCTAGCCTAGGGCGACTCCAGTACGTACAATATGAACAATACTGGTTAGCTAAAAAGTGAGGTACTGGTAGGTCACGCTAAACTACTAGCTACCTACCTACCTGCCTATGCCGTGCTAGCTAGCATGTTGGGGGTAGAGCAACTCCAGAAGGCGAGAAGCAACCAAAACTAAATTAGAGACTCCAGGGAAACAAAGCGAAACGAATCCAAGAAGCCCTTCCGCTTGACGACATTCGCAGTTTACTAGACGGAAGAAACAAGCATGTACCCGTCACTGAAGCACAAGCAACCTGTTGCACGCACGACCACGGCAGCTTAGCAAGAAGTGAGGGCTCTTTTTGCTTCAGCTGTGTGCAACTAGAATTGGACCTCTCACCGCAGCAACTGACCTACTAAGTAGATCCGTCACATCGATTGACTGAGCGGTAGGTCGTACCTGTCAGGTAACTGAATTGGCAAAGAGAGCGAACGAAGCTAGCTACTGCGTCAGTGGTGATGATGATGATTCATTATGGTACGAACCGGTGGAGGTGCGCTGTCCGCAACAACCTACCAACCAGAACCACAAGCAAGTATCAATTGTTTCCATGTAGCTCTCTCACAAAGTTCTGTCAAGCTACTTCGTTTCGCGAATGGACTTCTATCGTGCCACTGGACTTCTATCGTACTACAGTGCTATCACGCCGTTGCCGTTACTCGTTTTAGAAGTTCGAATTCATTCCGAGACGTCTCGATCGAAGTCTTCGTTTGTCTATCCAAATCCAAGTCCCGAGTCAGCAACATTCGAAGAAAGCCTTCGGCTCTGAAATAACGGTCGAAACCCGAAGAGTACAATTTTTCATAGCCAAAAAGAGACATTGAGATGCTAGGCAAACATCCGTGATTGAGACAAAGTATCGCTTGCAACCGTGTCTAGTCGGGTTCTTGTTAACATTAACCACAAACAACCAAGTCTCGAACCAGGCAGCTCAGTAGGGAAGCTACGAGAAGCGGTATCAGCTGTTATTTTAAATTCCGAGAGGAGGCTATTATTATTACCGTAGTTGGAGTAACTAGCAAAAGCCTACCGCAAATACTCCTCACAAAATATCAAACTCCTGATATATTATAACATTCATTCAAATTCATACTCTATTTTGTTTGTCTTTTTCTTTTAGCCGACGAATGTTCATGCCTTTATCCTCTAGTCAACAACAATAGAACGATTATACCAGCCAATTACTGTGTAATCGCCATTGTCCGCTTCACTTTTTGAATAATACATCATCAAAATGGACTACGAAGACTCCTTAAGCACTATTACCGCTATGCGGCATCAAGAAGAAACCGCCTACCGGGTTACCGATTACTTTCAGACCATGAGACAACGGCACGCACATCACTCTTGTTGCTCATGTTATGATTCCGACTGCTCCGATACCGAGGGTCTCTCGGATTCCGAAAGTACTTACAAGAGTTGCTCCTCCACAGCCTCCGAGTCTTGCTCTTCTTGTGCTTCTGCTGCTTCACCATCCAGCAGCAAAAATCCATGTGATCCATCCTGTCGTGCCATTATGTTCCAGTGGATGGTTCGACTCGTGGACTTTTTCCCTTCCATGCATCGTGAAACAGTCGCCTATGCCATGGATTTCTTGGATCGCTTTTTGCAGACACCTTCTGGTCGCGGTGCTTTGCAGCAACGCAGTGTCTTTCAATTGGCCGCCATTAGTTGCTTGTATACTGCGGTCAAAATGCATGAAAGTGCTGCTGTCAGCCCCAAGTTTTTGGAGCAATTGAGTCGCGATGAATACACCGTGCAAGATGTGGAACGCATGGAATTGTGTATTTTGCGGGCCCTCGAATGGCGCTTGTCCACTCCTACCGCGACGGCCTTTTTGCGACTCTACCTCGACATTGTTCCCGATTCGGTCTTGGACCAAGACGTCCGTGACGAAGTCTACGGTTTGGCCAAGTTTCAGACCGAATTGGCGCTGGGTGACTACAAATACGTGACTGTCAAGACCTCGATCATTGCCTACGCGAGTCTCATGAATGCCTTGCATATCCTTCGAGTCCCGGGATGGAACCGGATTGGATGGTTTGTCAGCAAGGCCGCCGACTTGATGCCTACCGAGGAAGATAACAACAAGGAGCATACTACTAGCAAGGATGACAGTGCCAACTGTCGTTACATCTATCAAATTCAACGAGATTTGGCCAATGATCATGCCAGCCATACGGATTTGGAATCCTCATCGATTGGGTATGAAAACAATCGAACACAAAAGAAACCACGACAAGGTCGTCGAACGTCGGGAAGACATCATTCACCCCGTACCGTTTTAAACAAAGCTGCATAAGTCTGGACGCACATGTCAGGCTGATTCATACAGTACATCTACTTTACTACTCAAGGCAGGACGACAAGGATTGTCTCCGTCTAACTGCAAATGATAGTATTTATTATTCTAATGAAATTTGATAAACTTGATATCCACTACACAAACCTACTACCTAGCTAGGTCACACCTTAAGTTTACTACTGATTTTAGGTTATCTGGTCCTGAGCATACATATCGGGTATCAGAATGCTTTGCTACCCCTACATGCACAGCTAACTAAAAAACACATTAGCAGCACAGTACTTTAGATATTTGTTAACCTGCCCTAGCTAGCTAGTTAGCTAGCAGTCACCAGGTGCTATTCCAGTAATAGATTTGGCTTACATCTGATGGTAGCTCGCCAATATTGGCTAACTATTAACTACCAGGTACCAGCAGACAGACCAAGAAGCTGAGCGATGTACCTACAGCGTATCGGTTTTTATCCCGGTTGATTGTCACGGAGCCAAGAAGTCTTTTTTGAATTTTGAAAGTGAGATGGTCGAGAAGCCAAGTCATTCGTTTGTCACGAACGGGATTTGTTACCTCGCGGGTTTGCTTGTTATTATTATTATGGTTGACCGGTTTGTCTTGTGGTACTCAATTAGGTACATTTTCACTATCATCCGTTCATTCACTGTTAGGATTTGTACCACCGGCTCCTACCGGTGAGCTATCATAGTGGCTGCGGAAGGTCGTTCAACCATCCAGTTACGACCACCCAAGATACCAAACTGACTCACTGCATACCGTACCGGTAATACCGTAGCGGCTGGTAGCGGCTGTAGTGTTAGCAGCTACTAGTTTAGCTACTACTAGCTAGCTAGCTAGTAGCGTCTCGGTGGCAGGTACTAGCTACTGTGGAGTACAGATGTAGACTTGTGACTACTGTCCAATTGGTTCCGTCACTCAGTATCGCACACCGACGTGCTACAAAGTACAATTCGGAGCAGTAATGGTGAAGTAATATCTAGCTAGCTAGCTAGCTACTAATAGCAAGCACAGTACTGGAACATGCAAGCGGAGCCAGGCTCCATGATCACTCGCTGGAGCTCTCTGTGCGGGAGGGAAGCTACTTGCTAGCTTGCCAAGACGGACGAGTCGCTGACCACTGACTAGCTAGCGTTGGTAGCCGTCACGGTAGCGGAGCGAACTGAAGGCCGGTGAAGCGGGTGGCCACTCTGCAAGATACATTACTTACTTACCGACTACATGGCTAGCTAGTATTAGGTCGCCGTTTGTCGGTGGATGGGCACACCTGGCCTGACCAATGCGAGTTACTACCTGCGACTAATAATACTCCAGCACATGCACTATATAGTAGAAGTGGCCGGGGGTATCATTGCTGCCTGATAGTGCTGCTGGCTTCCGTCCCTTTCACGCAGTTCCAAGCAGCAAACAACTGAAGCGGCTAACTGAATGTTCGCGCATCTACTATAGAATGTAGCCTGCTGGCACTGCATAATGCCGGCTAGCTAGCTCCCTTGTCTCACTTCACTGGTGCTTGTAGAGGAGCGCCCTGATAGGCAGAGTAGTACTGGTAGCTAGATTCGTCCTGGCCAGACACAAACGCAGGAGTCACGGTGCGCTACTAGCTAGCTAAAGCACTACCAGCTAGCTAGCTAACTAGCTAGCCAAAGTCTAGCCAAGCAGTTTCTGTCAATCGTGAGCTTACCCATGCCCGGATAGACTAAAATGCCTGCAGCATGCAGGGTTAGTTAAAATGCCCACCGAGACTCCTCCGAGGTACAATCAGCATGCGTGCATGCAGGGTTATCAGCGCAGTGACCCTTTTTTGTCTTCCAGCTTCAGTAGGGCAACAGTGTGGAAATCTTTGGATCCTGCAATTTCAAGATCTCTTTTGCCGAACAATCAGAAACCGCTGCGACGTCAATTTGTTAGGTTGCGAGTAACCGCTTCCTAACTCCTCTTAATTTTGGATGGTCACCGGCAATCACAAGTTCTCCAAATTCAAGTCGGACAGACTTCCTCCCGACCACAAGATGGTTTGCTCTGGCATCTTCCATTTGTCGAACGAACAGAGGCTTTCTAAGTACCGAAGTAAACGGAAACGCGAACCTTAGGCGCGCAACCCCGTAACCGTTAACTTGTACGCACATACCAGTACTACCAGGTACCTGGTACGAATGCAATACAACCCAGCCACCACAAATAGCACTCATGAACCATTTTGATATCCACTGATTTGAAGTATTAGTAATTTTTAAAAAGCACGACCATGGCCTCTCGTGCAAATAAACCGCCACCACCAATACCAGCAATGGAGGAGGCGGAAACAACAGCCATGGCAACCATTCAGGCCATGCTCTTACAAGAGGAGCATGTCTACTGCTGTCGTGACTTTATCCTCTCGCCACAAATAGGTGCGGGTTTCACTTTTGTTAATGAGGAAAGCCTGGAGCTGCATCGTGCTTATCGATGTACCATGGTGGGATGGGCACAAGATGTGACCGACTTTATGCACTTTCAACGAGAAACGGCAGAATATGCAGTCTCGTTCTTTGATCGATTCCTGCAAACCGCATCGTCGACAAAGTCAACTTCAATATCATCAGCAAACAACGGCAACAATGTGGCGCGACGAACCCTGAAGGATTTGGCCACCTTCCGACTGGCCTTTATCGCCTGCGTTTATACAGCCGTCAAGATGCACGAACCCACCACCATGACACCAACACAATTCTCCAAACTGAGCAAGGGTGTGTACTCTCCCTCTCAAATTGTGGAAATGGAAGCGCACATTGTCTTTGCCATTCAATGGCGATTGAATCCACCCACTGCCTTGTCGTTTGTAAGGGAATATTTGGCCGTGCTGGAACCACTTCCACCTCAACCGTCGTTGCTGGCTCCCACAGGAAAGAGTACCATGACTTTGTTGGATTTGGCTCGAGTCCAATTTGAATTGATCCTCGGTGATTATCGCTTCGTGACTATCAAGAAATCCACCTTGGCCTTGGCGGCCTTGATGAATGGCATGGATAGTTTGCACCATCATAATCACGCGGTAGTGCAAGACGAGGACGCGGTCAAGTTGTTGTTGGATCCATTGCTTCAAGAATACTTGAGGCATGTACAAACAGTCAATGCCAACGACGATGCTACGGCTGCTACCATTGTCATCGCCACCCAAGCGGAGATTGCTCATGCTCGATCCCTTCTGTACCAGGTTGTGGCGGCCAAAAACTGCCCTCTGGACAACAGCAGCAGTAAAAGCGTGGTGGACGACAGTGGTGTCACTTCGACTACTGCTACTACTAGTGCGAGTAGCATTAGCAGCAGCAGCAGCAGCCATCTCGACTTGGAAAAGGAGGCATCCCGTCATCGTCTTACCGCATGCCGGCAACCATCCCCTCGTTCCGCCTCCAACAAGTTGTTTTGACTCATCATGGCTGCGCCTCCCAGCAAGCAGCACTCTCTCTATTTGGGGTCGAAAGATACTATTACTGTTCCAGGTATCTTTTCTTTTTTTCGCAATCTTAAAACTCATAAAAAATAAACCTACATTTTACATATGTACATTTATATTCCTTAACAAGGATGACCTGATATACAGTAGAATAGAACGCAACCCTCTAATATGACTTAGATAGTGTAAACGACAGTATCCCCAAAGTCGTACCTATTGATAATGGCGCAAATGCGGACCTGGGCTATGCTGCCTACTAATGGAAAAAACTTGCCGATTGCGGAGAGCATGGCCCATGGACATGCCAGCAATGACTGGCTAGGTTGGCTGCCTGTCAGAACCCACAGAGCTCGACTTGCACCAGGAGGATAACCAGTAGGAGCCCCCTCATCTACAGTTTTGGCTTTTTCCTTTAGCTGTCTGATCAGGAATTGGAAGGTGCCCTAGAGGTATCAGCACATGTAGTGACAAGCAGCTCACCAAAAATCATTGTGTCTCCTTCGGCTATACAGTATCCTTGAGCTACATCACCTTACAACAACAGTCCCGACTAATAATAATCCACAGAACCACCTGAACAAGCTGTGCCTAGTTGTGTAATAGAAGATATTGAAGGCTCCGAGTACTATGCTACCAAGTGGAAGTCAGGTAGTTTGAAGCGAAAACTTTATTAGAGCATGTGTCCGTGCAAGTTGACCCGGGGGGAAGACAGACAAAATGGCGAGGAAGAAGTGTGCTTCGGTAGGAACGTGCTTTATTTTAACGTTCTCATAACGTCTTTTTCGAGGAAATCAGCATTGTCAGTCAGTCGCCAGAGGTCGAAAGATTCAACGTGAGAAACAACAAGCACACGAACCGACTCTTACATACTTGTGGATAGCAATGATCTCACATTTTTGCCAAAGGGTTCTTCGCTCTTGGTCGTCAGTCATAATTATTGTTACGCCAAATAGATACCATCCTCCCAGTAAATAATTCTAATAATAACCATGTCGACTGTAGCCCCCGATCGCAAGATTATTGATCTCTTGAATGAGAAGAAAGCCGCTGGTGTTAAGACGTGTGTGTCATTGGAATACTTTCCTCCTCGAACCGACGATGGAGTCAAGGTAAGCCTTTATTATTATTTTCGTGTTGTTTGCGAGTGCAGGTGTCATTGCTGGGTTGGCTTTTGGGCACCCCCATGTCAAAAAAGTGCCGGAAGATGTGTTTTTGTGTTTCAAAGAAAAATCGCAAGTCTAATAATATCGGATTGCGTTTGGACCTCTTTTTTGCTAACAACAATGCTGCCCCCTCGTTTACCAACTTTTTTGAAAACACACACAACAATAAACACACACACCTACTGTACAAAATTGCCATTTTCAATTCACTTCCAGAACTTGTACGCTCGCATGGATCGTATGAAAGATGTCTTGGAACCACTCTTTACGGACATGACTTGGGGCGCCGGTGGTTCCACTGCTGACCTTAGTTTGGAATTGGCGTTGCATGCCCATCAAACGGGTCATGTCTCGAATTTGCACATGACGTGTACCAACATTCAGAGCAAAGAAGGAAGCGATCCCGTCGATCCCAAAAAAGCCATTCACGATGCCTTGCAGGCCGCACTCGATGGAGGCATTCGCAACATTGTGGCCTTGCGTGGAGATCCACCTGCCGGACAGGAAGAATGGACGGCTTCCGAAGGTGGTTTTACCTGTGCCCTAGATTTGGTCAAGTACATGCGAGAACAATTTGGCGATGCCTTTGGGATTTCCGTCGCCGGATATCCGGAAGGACATCCCAATGCCATTTCGTTCGTGGCGGATCCTTCGACGTTGACACCGGAGGAATTGGCGAGATCTTCCAACTTTGATGGGAAAACCTACTGTTGTCTCGAGGCCGACTACAAAAAGGAGATGGATTACTTGAAGGAAAAAGTCGATGCCGGTTCTGGTACGTTATCGTGGGGATTCAAATTTTGAGATGATTCTTTGTGTTTTATGAATTTCCACAGAATGTTTCTCATTCCTTTAATTTTCTATCTTTCCAACTTTTTTCCTTTTTTTACTCAATGGCACAACAGACCTTATTATTACTCAAATGTTTTTTGATGTCGAAGTCTTCAAAACATTCGTGAAGGATTGTCGAAAGTGGGGCATCAACTGCCCTGTCGTTCCTGGTTTGATGTGCATCAATGCCTATAATGGGTTCGCCAAAATGACAAAGTTTTGCAAAACGCGAGTGCCGGCAGATTTGCAACAAAAGATGGATGCCATCAAAGACGATTCCGTCGCCGTCAAGGCCTTTGGGATTGAATTTGGTGCACAAGTATGCAAGGAATTGATCGATTCTGGATTGGTAGACGTCTTGCATTTTTATACCTTGAATTTGGAAAAGGTGGTGTACGGAGTATTGGATACACTAGGATTCAGTGACAATGCTTTGGCGACTGTCAACGAAAAGGATGCCGCGAGTATGGTGGCCAAGGGAAGTGCTTGGGCCCGTGTGGGCGATGAAGTGTCGTGTAGCCATGGCAAGGGTGTGGTGGAAGATTTGAAGGAAGATGGAAGCGCCATTATTAAAATTCAAACATGGACGGCAGAAGAAACATCAAACCCCGTGACGGTTGCAAAGGGAGCATATTCCAAGGTGTTTTAAGACGACACTGTGCTACTATACTTGTACGGAAATAGTAAAAAGAGAAAAAATTAAAAGAATGAATGTCATGTTCGTGTTGGAGCATTGGGCGCTCAGCCGTCTGAAACAATCTGCACTATTTGGAGCGTGGCTTGTAAGCTCGTATCTCAATTTCATCTTGACCCGTTCTCGTTTGAATCCTTAGTTCTGTTCGTCGATAGGCCACGGCGTATTAATTTGCTAGCTATCCTAGTTGTGCTCAGCAGCTACCTTGGCGATGCCTGGGCTTGACAGTCAAAGCTGAGCGGTGCAAAATGCGCGGTAGGTACTGGTGCTACTAGCTAGCTAGCTAGTACAGTCACAGCTTCCTATGGCCCTACCTGCTGCCGCATGGGTGGTAATAGTACTGGCTGGTACAACCCATTCTGTCCAAAACCTGACTCATAACTTCGAGCACTTCCGCACAAGCTAACCACGTTCCACACGCTTAAAGAGCACTTCCGTGCAATACAAAAGAGTTATTTAAGCGGCAGACGTTGTTTATATCAATAAAAGGCTGTTGTCATTTGAATACACTCTATCATAGAGAATCCACGTCTCCTCGAAACAGCTCTTAAATGACAGTTGTTTCTGTAAATTTATCGTTCTACTCCTGTCT
>ENA-ORBV01007553-ORBV01007553.1-microbial-mat-metagenome-genome-assembly--contig:-NODE-7553-length-18644-cov-6.734098_pt1 | contig 18644 bp, 4 predicted proteins | sample MGYA00237777_ERZ505514 | MGnify/ENA primary metagenome ERZ505514 (study PRJEB26160, sample SAMN06269048) | microbial mat metagenome | isolation source: Oligotrophic lake microbial mat | place... | reverse complement strand
AATATTTATGAACCGATTTTTTGATAACCAGATGAAAAGGTTCATAATTATGAGCCTTTTTCCATTTATGAACCTTTCTAGAAAAAGTCCATAATTTATGAACCCTTATAGGCTCGCCTGGCGACGTTGCGGTGAGTTCCTGGCAAACTAGAGTTGATGGATGACTCATCAACAGGTACTGAATTGTTCCGTTCCATCTAATGGGCTTGCAAAAGATATCTTGGCTGGACAGCTAGCTTGAGAAAGAACTTGCACCCTAGAGTGGCTAGCTAGCAGCAGATAGACAAAGGTCGTGTCCGACCTAAATTGTATGTCCAACCCAAGAAACTTGAAGCTTCCGTCTCCCAAAAGCACAGGCATGAGCGTGAGTTTTCAACGACTCTGCAATTTCTGACCATTCGCAACAAGACTACGAATGGAATTGGAATCCATTATTATCGTCATCATTTTCTATGGGTACAAGTGCTCAATCGATGCCAAAGGGGACATTTGTAACACTCTCATCAATAAGCTCCATCCCTACTAGTAATGCAAGGCTTGTTACCCGCAGGAATAGCAAGATTCTCACGCCAGAAATCATAAGAGCCGTCGCCCATCGCATACTTATTATACTATTACTCTTGATGGATCGGGTTCTTTTTGTTTTATACTACTATGTTTCAGTTTACACTATTGCGAACAGGTCTTCCTTCGTCGACAATGAAATTCAAAGAATGAACAATCAAGGTCAATGTGGAATGGATAAAAAATAGAATCGACGACAGGAATTAAAAAAAGACCCCCTAAACCAACGACCGTGCAACATAGACCGCCGTCTTTCTCAGCCCAAACTCTTCTTTCCTTCTCTGCAATTTATTGACGCATTGTACTCGTAGAAAGCCGCTTCTTTGGATTTGTCTTGGCCCGGCCCCACCTTTTTGCTGCCTCTTGTTCCAGCCAGCCAGACAGTCAGCCAGGTAGTCAGGTAGAGACGAATCCAGGCTGTGTAAGCCACCGTTCCAACCCAAAGATTGAATACAGCAAAAACGCATGACGACAACCACGCGGATGCATCCTACCAAGGTTCACTCAAAAAAAGAGGTGACGTCTTCTGCTCTTTCTTCGTTTCTCGATTTGCGGCCTCCTGGTGCGTAGATAGGTAGAGGTTGCTCTCCGTATCATGAATATTGTACGCAGGAACCATAGATAAGTAGATACTACAACCGGCAGCCAGCTGACCAATGGATGAGATGATGATTCCAGTTGGCACCACCTGTTCCAAGTAAGGAAAATAAAAGCAACGCAAAGCAACCAAATATCCACCTTCGTCTCGAACATTCCACTCGTTTGTGGTTGGGTTCGCCTCACTGCGAAACAAAGGGCAGTACTCATCGGCGCGCCCAAGGAGAGTCTTTGGAATATTCCAATTTCCTAAATCATTCATATCCCAAATCATGAGGTGACAATGTGCGATGATGGTGTGGTCCACTTCCTCGTGTGGAGCTACTGCGATGACTGCCCGAAAACTGGGATGGAATGGGGGAATGTCCCCGTGGTCGACGACTGCTTTTGGGAGGCGTTTTTTGGTTTGGCGTCCCGTGAGACGAATGGCGATGGGATGGAGGATGAGGAACGTAGTGATGGGAATGGGAGGAGGCTGAAGATGCAGATGGAGTTCGTGGTTGTTTCTGGCCAAGGTTGTTGTGAGCGCTGACTTGTCGTGCCATGTACATTTGGGACGCGGATGCGGGCCCGGCCAGGGCAGCGTTGCCGGAGCGACTCCGGGGGTGCATCGGCCGATTGGGAGTATAGGTATGGGCACCTGGACTACTGCGCAATCGTCCCTGGCTGCGTGTCGGAGACATGTCCATGGTTCTACTTCGTGCGTGACGCACGGGAGACCGGCCACCGCTGGAAACCGCACTACCTGCCGTGAGGTTTCGTCGAAAGGGTGGTGGTGAGAGGTCCATGTTGTTGCCAGGCGTGCTATTGTTGAGATTGCTGTTGCTTCCATTATTATTGGTGGGGAGATGACCGCCACTGAGTCGTTTCCGTGTTTGTGCCATACTGCCATTGCCAGCTGCGGCCGAATTCTTGTACCCCCGAGGACGTGTGGGAGTATTTGTTGGGGGGCCACCACCACCAATATCATTGATATCCGACGCGAAAGCAGCACTACTGCGGGCATTATTATTTTGAGTAGAGAATCGTCGTTTCACGCGATTGGACACATCCACGGCAGAACTTTTGGTGGAACTAGAGTTGTTAAGGGAGGATGCAAATGGGACGGGTGAATTGGCGGTCCGGGGTGTTCGAAATCCTTCCATGCTATCATCGGAGGATTGTGTCATGGGGACGGAAAGTTGTATTTGAAGTGGATCTCGAAGGGAGGTGGAAGACGCTGCCGATTTGGAAGAATTCAGAGTGCTACAGGAGTGTTGTGGTTGTCTTCCGTTCCTACTGTGGCTGTCGGGGTTGACTGCCATGTCACTACTGTCACTGTCGTTGAGGGAATTTCCCAGGATTCCTTGACTACTGCCGTTGCTGTTGTCTTTGTGGTCGCTGTTGCCATGCAGTTGTGGAAAGTTTGGCACTCCGCCTGCTTGGTTGGCTTCTGCTGTTGCTCGAAGGTTGTTTCTGTTTCTTACGGGACTGTGGCTTTGTCGAGGACTCAAAGAAGGGTGACTCCTTTCGATAAGACGCATCACGCGTCCTCGACTGGAAGGAGGAGGCGGAAGAGGAGAAGTAGAGGATTTGGCTTCGACTGTAGAAGCTGTACTAGTTGGAGAGGCCATGTTTTTCTTGGCAGCCGCAGCACCGCCTACACTGTCGCTGTAACTGGCACCTTCAAGAGAAGTCTTTGAGGGTGATTGTCGCTGCTTTTTCTGGTGTCGCAATCGTTGAAGTCGTCGTTGACGACATCTTCGTTCTTGTTGCCACAGTGCGTAGCGAAATTTCCATTGCTCTACCAGACCTCCTTTGGCAAAGAAGTGGCGATAAAGTTGAAGCAATTCAATATGAAAGACCACGACGAAAAGGACTACCAATGTAACGGCCACTTCCAGAGCTGTATGGCCCTTCTCCTCGTAGGCCTTCCACTCCTTTAGGCGTTCATCTTGCCATTCCATGTACGTACGCCGCACAACAGGAACGACTTCTCGTTCCACAACGATGCGACCCTCTTCTAGGGCATTTCCAGCGCGAGAACGAACTTGAGATGCCAAGGGACTTAAATTGTCCACCAAGAAATTCAAACTTGCACGCATCATAGTGTTGGTCCAGTTCAAGTCATTCTCGTCACCACCAAACTCTGCAGGTTGTTGTTGCTGTACTAGTAGAGGTGAGGAAGACAAGTCTTCCTGAGTATGCTGGTGATGTCCCTCGTCGTCCCCCATTGTTGTTGTTGTATCGCTACTCCAATTGTTGTTCATCCGCTATAGGTACTGGAGATGTAAGGCTATTCCTTGTCGTAGTAGCTATCTAGCTATATAGAGCTATAGCTGTTGTAGGGAGGCACACAGAGTGTCACGCACACACCGGACCTTTTGGCTTGTTCCTTTCTCCTTGCTGTCGCTAGCTAGATGTTTGTTCTCGTTGCTGTCAGCTAAGTCAGTCACAATCGCTTCTGGTTTCTGCGCTTTTCTCTACTATTGTTGCAGTGAGCGACTGTGTTGTACTAACTTCCTTGTGTCTGCCTGTCTGTCTGTTGGTCATACTGAGCGCATGGACATTCTTCTGGTCACACACTGTCTGAATCTTCATACTCTTCCTCCATGATACTCTGAAGTATTTAGAGGAGTATCCGATGGTGCTAGCCAATTCACCCAGAGGACGGTTTTGATATAATTGAATGGGGGTGCGCCATCGACATAACGGCGGCTACATACAGTACTATTTGAAGCTGGACCGGAAGCGAAGAGTACAGTCCAAGTACTGTACACTACGGATTTACATTACAGTAGTCGATGCACTGTGCTTCCAATTGCTGACTCAGCAACCAAAGAATTTCAACGGCAGTAGGGTTAGTGGACTTTTCCCAGTGGCGGACTGGTGGTGTGTCCCTGCTGGCTAGCTACTAAAGCTATGGGAGAGTAGCTATCAGTGGCTGCTGTAGCACCCCAACTGTGTGGCTTAATGAGACACATTTTTTAAATTGTGGTGTTTCATGCTGATCCAGAGTTTGCATGTCTGAAAGATCATGCTGAAGCAATTCGGTCTCCATGGAGATCGTTGAGCAAGGGAGCAAGAGGGCAAAATTCAAATGAATGTCACGCGGGCTGCTGTGGGTCAAATGGTGCTCGCACGTTCACGGTTGCGTTTCGAAATTGTGTAGGCTTGCGTGCCCGTTCCCATGTGGATTGTGGCAGCAGGGGCTCAACGGTCGGTGTCGGTCAGTCGAGCTTCGTGCCGATCAAGAATCGGCCGGTCGGCACGAAGAACTGCATGCGTCAGCAACAACAACCGCCTTGGTAGGCTTTGCACGGGTTATCACTGGTTACCGCCCGGGTGGGCTTTGCACCGGTTGTCACCGGTTGCGATTTAAGAGGGCGCCGGTTAGCACCCGTTTGGTGAGGGTTAGGGTTGACCCCAAGGAGACCCACTCTCTTGCCCTCAATTGACATGGGTCCCATGAGGATTGCACAAGCATGCGACAACGGTGCTGTCAAGCTCGTCAAGGTCGCCGAAAACAACGGCGGAGCGGTCTCTCAGACCTGGAACATCCGGAACATTGAACCACGCATGGCCTGATCACCCATGTGCAATTATCCGTGGCATCGCAAGACTGCGACCACATGATTTAAAAGCTCTAGAGCGGCTACAAGTCTTAAGTTCCAAGCCTTCTACGCATGTCTCGCTTCACCTATTGACTGTTGTCATGGGGGAGAATGCAACACCCCAATTTGCCTACAATTGGCTATGCATAGAGCATCCTCATACGGGACTCACAGGGTCGTGACTCATTCACGGAAGATACGCTTCTCAGCGCATGGGACTAGTTGTGCTACTAGCCCTATCTTTTACAATAGTAAAGAAGCTTGCTCAGAAGAGTAAGGAACCATCGTCAGCAGACGCTGGTTATATAATTGTAACGGCTATATCTTTTAGACCGTTATAATAATACATGTGGTTCAGAACACGTTTTGTTCTGGATCGTTTAACACGAAGCTATCGTTGTAAAACAAAGTCATTGTAAACTATACAACTGGCACGCCGATTCTTCACGTAGAAGCTTCGTCGAACCTAGTAGAGAGAGGACTACGCCGAGGATCTCGAGCTGAACCTCTCTCAAATATTACATTCATTTTAGCTTCTTTCTAAAGCTTATAATTTTCATTTACAAACAACTCAAAAGGCCTGTAGCTTTTAGCGTAGTGCATTAAATCTGACAAGCCAACTAGTCCACTTTTAACATCTGTTCTCAAGTTTGTTAGTTCACTGTGATGACTTTCACTGCACAGCGCTTCAGATGTTTCATCATTCAAATTGTGTCAGTTGGAGGTGAAGAAGATTGGGTCAACATGTGCCCAAGAAACGCATCTCTTGTCTTCAGTGGTGCATCTGGTATGTGTTAATCATAACCTTGTCTTTGTGTCACACTGGATCTGTGGCTTTCTCAGCAAATTTCATGAGCTTGAACCATTCTGAATGAAAATGATTCTGTCTTCTGTTAGGGTTATTCTTCATTGATTAGGGGTTCGGTGGAACGGTCGAGTCTTGTCTAAAACGAGCGATCACGGGTCAAACAGTAACACAAATCAATGAATCAATGATGATGGATATTCTCTCACAGAAATCAGCACTAAAATTTTCGCCAAGATACCAGGTTTTCCTGTGTTCATTATCAACCCAAACCTATATCAATGAAGCTGTCTTATTATAATTACATCCCAGTCTCAACAACATCTGCATCCCTCTTTTCTTGATTTTCGAAAGAGGGAGCGCAAAGTTTTCAGATTGGATTGTTTTCTTGGCCTAAAAGGGCGAAAAGAAAGCGAAGCTACGCATACAAGAAACAAAATAAGAAGTAAACCACGGAAAGTCACTGAAAGTCACTGAAAGTGTAGGAAAGACACAGAAACAAGTACATGGAAACAGCAACATGAGTAGTTGCCAGCAGAAAAGGAATATTCCACAGGGTGACGATATTGGAACAGCTTTGCCTGCCACATCGAATACGGCTGCTGCCACTGAGACTTCGGAAAGTTTTGATTCCAACAATGACTCGCCACAGCGCCCCCTTCGTTATGTCTGCAATGAGTTGAAATCGACTCATTTGGCAACACCCAAGCGTGTTCGCCTTGAAGAAAATTCGGCCCCTACTATTGCTGCCAATGATAATGACGACACTGGAACTGGCATTACTGTGGGCACCGAAGACAATCGTTCCAGTGTAGGAACGCCAAAACGACCTGCCAATACTACTACTGCTGACAAAGATGCGGCAACAATTGGTGCCAGTGACAGTTTTGATACTGCATTTATGGGAACGCCAAAGCGAGCTCGCATTGAAAATAATTCAGCCTCTACTTCTGCTGCCGTTGCTGCTGCCAATGTTGCTTCTGCCAGTGCCAGTGGAACAGACACGGACACTGCTATTGTTACCGGCGGTGACAGTATTGAAAGTAATAGTAGCAAGGAAGAATATAGTCTCACAAAAGGAATAACAGTGGGTGTTGCTGACAAAAAGGAAGAGAAAGAAGACTTAATGTCTTTGGCCAGTGCCGCATCGCTTGATTTTGACAGCTCCGACAATGAAAGTCTTGATGGCCGCCCAGTAGAAGATACGGCCCCGTCCTCTGCCGTCAACATGGCACGGTCCTTTGATATGTCCCTCCTTCAGTTCAGCATTCGAACTGGCAGTCTCGCATTGAATCAAGTGGAAGGAAAAGATGTAATCATGATTGTCGGCAAGACTGGTACCGGAAAATCCACCTTGATTCAAGGATTGGCCGGGAAACGTATTCGACCGGCCGTGTACACCACAACTTACAATGGGCAACGTGTTCAAAAGCATGTCTTCGAAGCGGAAGATCCCTTGCCAGGATTTGATATTGGTCACGCCAAGACATCTAAAACCAAAGCTATTTTGTCCTATGAACGGAACATAGAATCCGACACTAATAATGACCGGACCGTTCTGTATCTAGATTCTCCCGGATTTGAAGACACCGAAGGGCACGAGGTGGATATTGCCACATCTGTCATGCTCAGCCAAGTGGCCAAGCGGTGCAAAAGTCTGCGGTTCTGTGTTTTGATTCACTACGCATCCTTATTAGAAGATCGGGGTGGTGCCATTCGAGCTATTTTGAAATTCACCCGCAACTTTGTCAAGGACTTTAACGAAGAAAAGCAATCCTTTGTCTTTTTATTTACTCATACCAATGAAATATCCATGGAGAGTAGTGATGGGTTGGACAACAACAACAATATGGCTGGTGCGTTTTTGGATCAAGCCAGGGCCCATCTTTTGCAAGAAATTGTCCGTACCCTCGAGGAAACCAAGGATGAGGATGTCAAGACAGTGTTGGAGTTTATGCGAAAGTGTCTTAAGCGTCAATTCCCGCTTGTCGATATTTTGCACCCACTCAAAACAAATTTTATGGAATTGAGAAATGCACTGGAAACCAAACTGAAGACAGTCAAAAACCCAACGCTGGCGGTAAATTGCGGTCTCACCATGGCCTCCAGATCGAAACTATTGGGCGAGGTGACTTCTTTGAGATTAAGTCTTCGTCACTATCTATCTAGCGATAGTCATGCGGACACGGCCAAAATTAATGAAATCCGGGAGACACTGCGCTACCTGGCGCAGCATATTGAAGTGGCGGATATACAAGAGGCCGCCCTGGCTTCCGAAACGCTTGTTGGCCGCCACTGTGCTGCGCAAAATGATTTGATCCGAAAAGAAATCGAACGTGGAACAGACCTGCTGCAACCCTTTACTTCCCAAAATGCGCAAGCCTTGAGCATGGCAGTGCGGCAGCTACTCGATCTGGGTTCTTCACTGACGGAAGATCATTTTTCAAACCTGCTCGAGCGGGAGGTCCTCGACCACTACAAAGATGCACTGAAGCAGCCTTTTGGAGAATTCCGTGGTGCTCTTTTGCAACTAGACAAGCTCCACGCGTGGACAGAAGTATTTTCCACTTTTGGGGCGGTATATCAGACAGCACGGGCCCGTTGGCTGGATCACATTGGCGACCATCAAGAGATCGTGTCAGCGCTAGACCCAGCAGCAATGGAGGGCGCACCCCCTGCAGTTATCAATCGCCTTGTCAATAGCATCAGCACGATCGAGCTTCTTGGAGCACACCAGAAAGCTCTTTTTCGCCATGAAATATCTCTTGAAGAAGCCCTCAACGCATGTAAGGCGGCCAAGGAAAAGATTGGGTCGGTTGTATCTTCTTGGAGCCATGACCAATCCACCATGATGGACTTGGACCAATTGGATACACCAACTTTGCAGTCACTGGCGTCCAGGGCCAAGTGCTTGGACGTTCTCTCCACCCAATTCGAGAAGTCGGCAGCATGCCCAGAACTTGTCATATCCATACAATCTGGGTTGGCGGACCTCGAAGTACGCCTTGTTGGGCACTTTCAGGAAGCGGCTGCCACTTTAGCCCAATTGGATCTTCCACTGAACGAGGATGGTCTTCAGAGCCTACAGAGACTGAAAGAAGCATCTCGCCATCTCGGAGGACTTAAAGGTGAACGCTGGAGAGAAATTCAATTTTTCTACTCCGGCGTTCTCAGCAACATCAGATCATCGCTTGCCGTCATAGCAAGAGAGCTTGACAGAACAACACTCCCAGTACGCCAGCATGGTCTTGTGAACGGTAAAAGTCATGGCGCATCGCTTGCGTCCTTTGATACATGTGTCCGTCTCGATGAATTCTTTGATCCAAAAGACCGCTTTGTGAAATGTTGCTCGATCAAGTATCATCGAATCTATGACGATAGGATTGACCAGGTGGTCACCAATGCGAAGGAACAGTTTAATAACCTTTTTCTGCCGTCAACTGATTCCGTCCAAGTATTGCGTGATCTAGGAAGTACCATGAGTGAGATTCGTCAGATCTCAGAATTCGTGGCGGCTGCTGGCGGCAAGCGATGGTCAAAAGTGGAATCCTACGTGGACGATGAGTTGAAGCGCTATGCAGAAACAGTTGCGAGGCGAACCACAGAAGCTCTTGTCCAATGGAAATCTGCTCTGGACGAGGTGGAGACAAAGAAAATCAGGCTCTGTACGGGGAAGTTGAACCGGCTTCTTTGCGAATTGGATGCGCTTCTCCAGTTGGACCAGTCCAATCCGAGGGCCTCGTCGCTGAAACATGAAATCAGCGCTTCTCTAGCTGCATGTAACACAAAAATCATGTCCGAGATTGGTACAAGCACAGACTATTCTGCTCTTTCGAAGCTGCTTGCATGCGCCGATGCGTTTGATAATTTCGTCGAGACTGCCAGATACCTTCCAAAGCTCGAGAGTATGGTCCAAGTTGTTTCATTGACTGTCTCAAACGACGCTCGGAAAATTGAAGATATGGTAACAAACTCGGCAGAATGGGATGTTATCGACAAGGAGCTGGAGAAATTCAAGGAGGCCGTGAATGTAGATCAGTTTATTGGAGGGCAAGCAGGGTCTCGACTGGGCCCTCTGCTCAAGCTCCGAGAGCAGAAGGAGGCTGACGTTGACGAGCATTTGGAGAGCATGATTATGAAAGAAGATTTCAAATGTATTGGTGAGCTTTTAGTCCCTCTAGCTCAGTCTTCAGACCAGCTGAAGCGGCAAAAGTTTGATCGATATCAAAGACTGATATGCTCGTCTCTGCGCAGCCGCATAGAGGAACTTGATCGATTTTTAAGTTCCACCATTTCTGAGGAGGGCGTCAAAAAAATTGCCAACGGATATGAGAAACTGATGGACGCAGACAAGGAAATCGGAACACATTTGCGAACTCATCTGGATCTACACTCTGAAATCTTACGACTGAAGTGCAAGGTCAACGATGAGGTTCAAGAAATCCTGGACCAAGCCCTCGAATCGTGTAGCAGGGCAGATTTTGCCAATATGGCAGTATTTCGCTATCGATCGGATCTCTTTTGGGTCCATCTGGAGGAGTGCATGTACAAAAAGTCGCAGAAAAAACGCAAGCAGATCCTTCTCTCCTGCAGAAGGGCCAAGAATGGCATCCCCGGACTCGTGGAGAAATTTGTTGACTCCAGTTTTGTGGATGCGGCCAACTTATTCGGAGCTCTTTCCTCGCTGCGCAAGTGTGCGGAATCCGATCATGAGTCAATGTCGGAGTTGAAGACGCTATATGAAAGCATACAAACTGATCTCCTCGAGAAAACAAATAAGCTGCTTTCTGGCCTAGACAAGGTGACCGATGAAACAAAGTGCTACGATTCCGGAATTCCCGTTTTGCAAGCCCTTGCCCGGCAGCTTCAAGATGGCCTTCATATCCACATGAATGAAGACGACTTGATATTCAACTACAGAGAAAAATTGAGAACATGGAAAGCGGAGCAAAAAGCTCAAGACCAATACTTGCATTTAGAAGGTGCGGATGTTGAGCAGAAGCTGCAATCCTTGTCTGCGAAACTTGATAATCTCAAATCTCCAGGTGTTTTAAGGGCCGTTGAAAGGTATTGGACGGGAACCTCGCCGTATGAAAAAGAGCGCAAAAAGCTGAGTGACAAGGTAATAGGCATACTGGCAGATGCATTGCGCGCATTACAACATCGGGATTTGAAGATGTTGCAAGAGCGCATTTCCATTTTGACTTTAGCCAAAGAAAAACTAGCCAAACACGTTGGCCAAGTATCAGCTGATCTAAAAAACTTGCAAGATCGAGTCACGAACGCATTTATAAGCCTGGCTGATCAAATGAAACAAGCTCTGGAAGAACGACGGCTTAGCCAATTCGAAGGACATTTTGTTGAATTCAAAAGTTTCATAAAGAACGTCCCCCAATTGCTCGGACACAATGAATCAAAAAAGGTTTTTGCACTTGTGAACCAGCTTACCTACGAGGTTTTGGACAGCCAAATAGAGCAGGTGTTGAAACTGTCAAGTGTGGAGGAAGACTCTTTTGATTTCTTGGAATTAAAGTCAGCAGTGGAGGCAGCAAGGTCCTTCGGTGGTTTTGTTGCCGACAATTTCACTCTTCTTCACGAAGAGGTCAAGAGCGTTGACCATGCAGGCAACGAGCAGTGGCTGAAGAAAATCTCGGAAATCTGTCACACATATTTTAGTGCTGGCAGGGACTTATCACTTCTGAAACATTGCTCTGTCCTTGGTGTCGTTCCATCGTCTTCCGCGAAACAGATAGCAAAAGCGTATCGGCTCAAAGCGAAAGAGTGTCACCCTGACAAGAAGAAGGCGCACGTCCCTGTGGAATCGGCCAATGCGGCGTTTCGGACAGTCAAGGAGGCCCAGGCAGCTTTGTTGGATGCGGCCAAGGCTCGTGAAAGCTGCCATGCAAGAGCCTTTGACGGTCTCCTACGAAATGTAGGGCACGTGCTTCGTGAAAAGCTCCGTGAATGCCTAGCTGAGCAGAGATACGCGTCCGTCAACGAGCTACTGTTTCAATTACCTGGTATTTCGGAATTGGCCAGCCTCGTCAGCCCTCCTCTGGACTCTCGGAAAATTAGCGAGGACATCATTGAGGCAGTGAAGTCACATGTTGACACAGTCAAAATCGAGGTTGACAGCAACTGGTCGGCCCGAAACTATCGACTGCTAAACGACAACATCACAGATTTAAAGCTTATGGAGTCTCATCTAAAGTCTCATGCTGATGTGTTTGCAACCTCTTGGAACAATGGCATCGTCGAAACAATTGAAAGCCAGATCGACGCTTTGGGCAAGAAAGGAAAAGAGTTTCTAACTGATAAAAGAACTGCCAAGAAAAATGAAGACGATTTTAGGCGCTGCTTGGTCGAAATGGGATCCGTCCTTGTGGAGCTGCCCGCGTTCAAGAATTACACAAAAAGAGTAATGTGTGATGTACTTGCCGCAAGCTTGCAATTTGAATGGGGGTACAGCTATTTATTCGAGCTTGGCCTTAGCTTACAGCGTGGCGATGGTGATTTGAGCGACGATGAAGCTCGTGTCGCGCACATGATTCTCGCAGAATTTAGCCACTTCAAAGAAGTCATGACGATGGCTTGGAACACTGAAACAACTCAAAAGCCAGTCGAAGATACAGTTGGTAGAATTGTCGGCCGGGATTTGTTTAGTCATGATCCCTTGCCTATTGACAGCAAAGCCTTGCTGGAATGCTTTGAGTCTTTTGAAAGCATGTACAAGAAGCTTCTTGGGGAATACATTCGGCCAAATGCGGACCTTGGCTCCCTTGTTGCGAAGACTAAATCAGTCTGTGCAGGCTTACAGCCCATCCCTTGCGACGGAGGTTGGGGAAGAACTTCAAAGCAAAAACTGCCTGTTATCCTTGCAGGTGTTTTCGCTCTCTTTACGATCTGTAAATCAGGCGAGAGTTTCAACAGGATGGAAGATTCAGATGAAGCATCCGCGCTCGGGGACAAGATTCTCATGAAGCCTCACAACATTCAAGTCTTGACACTCCTGTACATGTTTGGCTGCGGCAGTCCCTCTTCCAGCTCCTTAGAGAGTCAACTGTTGCAAATTCGGACTGGGGAAGGCAAGTCTATGATCTTGGGGGCTGCGGCTGCTGTGCTTGGATTGCTTGGATATAATGTCCGATGCGTTTGCTACAGCGACTACCTTTCCAATCGGGACTTCGCGCTCTTCAAGGACGTGTTTGTGCATTTTGGATTGGACGAGTCCGTCAAGTATAGCAAAATTACTAGTTTGTCAGAAGACTCAACGGCCGCCAAAGGCGATATCAGGGGCCTTACCAACGGTCTGCTTCGCGGCGATACCGTCCAGCAAAATTCAGGTGTTCCATCAGCGAGGGCATCTAGGCTAGCAGCTGCACCTGTTGGCGAAGAAATTACCTTCCGGACAACCAGGTCTAAGGCTCTACAAAAGGAAAAGACTCCGAGGAGGACGAGGTCCTCTAACTCTCGACAGGTCCGTACAGAGGAGGCACATCGACCATGTGATGTGGTTACAAGCGACAAACCAGTGGATTCAAGCTGTCTTCAAGAGATGTCGCCCGAGAGCAATCACAGCCGAACTGGTCCTAGAGAGGAAATTCTTCTTGTTGACGAAGTCGATGTGTTTTTTGGTAGTGAGTTTTATGGCCAGACATACAACCAGGTTGCCCAGCTGCGGGAACCAGAGATTGCGAACATCTTGAAAGCAATATGGACGGCGTACAAGCAAGTCGGACGCCGACAACGTCTTGCGGACATTAAGCGTCTCCCCGAATATGGAAGACTGGTCAAGAAGCTTAAAGGATTCGAGTTTTTGGTCGACAATGAGATTTCCTTAATGCTAGACCAAGTGCGAAGAGTTGACGATGAGGAGTACTTCTTGGACAGCAACGATCGCATTGGGTACAAAGTTATGGACTCTGTGAGTTTCAACGTTACATACGGTTATCGCACAGTTTTCGCCTATCTGAAAGAGTCAGACAAGGGGAAACTGAAGCAGAATGATAATACTCTCCAGAAAGTTCTTTGCATGAACGTTTCGTGTGGCCAATTTTCCTACGCAAATATCAAGCCTGCACGAATACTTGGTGTGTCTGGCACACTGGAGGCAATGGGCGAGTTCGAGCGGAAGGCACTGTCCAAGTACGGCATCGAAAAGTTCCTGTTTATGCCGAGTGTGTACGGCAAGTCTAACTTTGAGTTTCAGAAAGCCGGAGAAGGAATTCTTATTGAAGACGGTAAGAGTGACTTTTACCATCGACTCAGCAGCGAAATCACCAAATTGAGAAAGAAAAATCGAGCCGTTATCGTCTTTTTCCGCGATGCTGCGAGCCTCAACGCGTTTGAGAACTCACCGTTCTACAGAAAGCTAGGGCGGCAAAAATCAAAGCTTTCAGAAGATATGGAGGCCGACGACAAGGACTTTGTGATCAAAAAGGCTGCTACCGCCGGCCAGCTCACAATTTGTCCCGCAGTATTTGGCCGCGGGACAGACTTCTTCTGCAAGGACCAAAAGGTCCTGGATAATGGCGGCGTGCACATCATTCAAACCTTCTTGTCAGCCGAAAAGAGCGAAGAGATACAAATTCAGGGACGAACAGCCCGACAAGGAAGAGAAGGCACCTACCAAATGATCCTATTGGATTCAGATCTAGCAGCGTTTGGAATAGATCCTAGTGACAGGGGAAAGCTTACAAAAGATGCCTGGTATGACTGGCTATGTAAAGGTCGCGACAAACACTACAGCGCCTACTGCGCCCAAATCCAGTCAAATCTAGAAGAAGCCACCCAGAAAGACACAGCAACCCACAAATATTTCGACGCGTTGTTGCAATCGAAGCTGTCGATGGCCCATACGCTTTTCAAAGACATTTATCTCACAATGAAAAAACGTCCTATGCCTTCGAATATTGAAATCGATCTCGGGTTTATTGTGGACGTCACTGGAAGCATGGGACCCTACATCGGAGCTGCCCGACGAACGATTGGATCATTGCTGACTGGTTCTACCTCCATCGCCACAAAGCTAGGCGCAACTTTCCCTGATATCGAGTTTTCCCTTCGTGTAGCGACCATGGCTTATAGAGACATTGATGATAAAGAAAACAAATTCCAGGAAAGTTCTTGGAGAGGAGGCCGCCATTTCACAGAAACAGCACAAGATGCTATTGGCTATTTGGAAAATGCCACGAAGAACCCTTCCGGCGGCTTTGACTTGGCAGAAGACCATCTTGCGGCCATTGAAAAGTGCACTAATTGGACGGACTGGGCATCCGGTATCAAGTTTATGATGCTTCTGACAGATGCGCCAGCCCATGGCATGGTTCCCGCTGGTTCAGCTCATATCGCCAATGCGGATAGCTATTCCGTACGCCACCCGCTGGGTTTGACAGCCGACTCCATTGTGGACGGTTTGCTCGGGAAAGAGATCGATCTGTTTTTTTGTTCCTTCAATCCACTTGCGACCGCTGCCACAGAGGAAAAGCTCGCCTCAACTTACCTAAACCATCCTGACAACACAGAGGAACGAGAGATCACCATGATCCATATGGTTGAGAAACGTGCAAGCCAACCAGGCGTACCGGAGCTCGCAGGAGGCTATGGACAACACATTGTATTTGTCTTGGATCAATCGGGATCCATGTCGCATTCTTGGTCAGGAGTGGTTGCAGCATACCGAAACTACATCGATCGTCGCATGCAGAACCAAAGTCAATCGGATCTGGTTTCAGTTGTTCAATTTGACGGCAGTTCTACCATCACAGTTCAAAATCAACCCATCGGGACCGCTCCGACGACGCTGAGCTATTCAGGTGGTGGAACCATATATTCTCCGGCTGCGACGGATGCCCGTCGCGTGGCTCTTGGTACTCCCTCCTCGCATGCCCCTGTGGTTGTTTTTATGAGCGACGGGGAAACCGATCAAGGCGATGCCACTGCAGCGGCTCAGACATTTTCAGCGCTCAATAATGAGATTCGTCGTCAGCGAGGACACGATTTGGAATTGCACGTGATTGCCTTTGGTGTTGGATTGAATACTCGACAGCTCCAGCAGATTACGAATTCGTCGCCGCAAGGTCGGCTTTATACTAGTGCCAACACTGCAGAGCTGTCCAATATCTTTGTTGATATTGCCAAGAGCTCCCAGGATGTATCCAAAGTGTTGGAGGCCGAGATTGGTCGTCGAATCAGCGATGCGGTGTCAGACAAGTTGTCAATGGAGTACCTTGGCTGAATTTGATTTACTGTAAGACCGGGCATGTGCCAAGCCAAGGTAGTGTGCTGACTATTCAAGATGTTGCAGTTTCAAAGTAGAAAGAATTATGTAGCAGTTAGCAATATAAAGATAGTACTACTGCTGCTGTGTTTTCAATAAACGAAGGCCTCGTCTACAATCTTCCTTTGCGCGCAAGCTGCCATTAGGGAACTAGAGCTATAAGTCTGACTAGCTATCGGTTGAAAAGTTTACGCAGATGTCGCTTGAAAGCTGAGTAAAGGCAAAGCAGTCCGTCGCGCATTTGATTTAGCTAGCTAGCATCATCGATTCCACCACCACTTTGATTCTACAGACATCGAAACGACAAAAGCGAATGGAAAATGTAGCAAGAGATGCCACCGATTGCCAAAGCAAAAGAATGCCGTTTTAGCCCGAGTATCTACTGATCCTGGTTGTAGTTTCTGTCGCGAACCTAATGAACGTTAATCCGTTCATCCTGCTTGAAGAACCGGAGATGTTTGTATGAGCTCTCGCGAGCGTAAGAGTTACAAATGGTTCGCTTTATTGTCGCTGAACCAGCCTTCGCCCAGCATGGTTCTTCTACGCTAGCAATGAAGCCAAAGGCAAGGATAATTCTGAAACTTTGTCAGTGACAAGCACCAGACATGTCGTCGGGGGACAACTTGGTGCGCTTGCTGGTCGAGTCTTGACTTGACGATGCTAGAAAAAAAAACTTTCCATGGGAGTATTCGCAGCAGGAGACGAAGCCACCAACACCTGAGAGTTTAGCTTCATCGCCACGCGCATCATTTTGAATTCAAACATATGGTGTGGACGTAACTAGTACTATAGTAGCACGATAGATTTATTAGTTGTAGTGTCTGGTCCCGATGGATGCTGAGGCTCACTGGGCAAAGTTGATTTCAATATTTTCTTTGGAATATGAAAATCGATTCGAAACATGCTTTACTTTTTGAGGAGCTGTGCGTCTTTGAAAACAAACAAACGAATCTCGCCATGCGTTGGCATAATTTCCGGCTGGCATCAGCGTGACAGGTGTCGGCCATATCCTCACTAATAGGTTTTACAATTAGGTTCCCATATGGATACTTAGGAATTTTGGAGATGGAAAATTTCATTCAAGACTGAGGATGAACATAACTCAACCGACCCTCACATTATGGCTTCTCGAAAGAATACTCGTGCCACCAACACTTGTAGCTACCTACATGTACTAGTAGAGCCACAGCACCAGTAGCTACTATAGTAGCTATTAGTAGAGCCAGTAATTATCAAGTTAGAAAGGTGATGTACAGTAGATGACAAGGCTCACCTTTCCCGCCAACGCTGAAGCTGCACCATCAGCGCCCAACAAACAAACAAGACCCCACTGTTTTACAGTACTAATCACTATAATATTAGGTCGCTAACTTCCGTGTTGCACGTGCACAAGATTCCTCAGTTTACACTCAGTGAATCCAACAACATTGTTCGCGCTCCTCCCTTTCACTTTCCCCTTCACTTTCATTCCCTGCTGGATTACTTTCCCGTCCAGTGTAAGGGTTGTCAATTCTATCTTCTTTAACAAGAATAGAAGAGTATGTGTCCAAGTGCAGCAGGCATGACCCGAGACCGTGCTTTCTGTAGCAAAGTCTTGCAGTATAAGCGTAGTAACTATGGTCCCGACTCTTGCAGTGAGGAAATCATCCAAAATGTGATTCGCCAATGGGATTTGTGTCCGGAAATGGAAGAACGGTTACGTAACTTGGTAGAACGAGTCCAGGACGTGAATCATTTCAAGAGGGATCCACACATTTTGGTACGATTTCTTCACGCCCCATGGGGCCACAAGGAAGCCGAACTCATGTTTCGAAGGATGATTGACTGGAGACGACAAAATCATGTCGATACGATTCTGGATGACTACGTTCCTCCTCAACTCTTGTTGGATGCCATTCCCGCGGCCATTCTTAAAGACTATGATCGCGAGGGAGACCCCATCTATGTCGAACGAGGAGGAGCCGTCGATGCGACGGGTCTTTTGCGAGTCTTTACCAAAGAAGAACTAATACGATATTTCATTTGGACGAGGGAACGCAATAGTGATGGAGTTTGGATTAATGACTTTGAACGACGCAGAGGACGCAAGCCCAAGGCTCTGACCATTATATATGACCTCAAGGGTCTATCCTCGCGGCACTTAAACTCCAAGAGCATTGAATACTTTAAAGAGATCATGAGGATAAATCAGGTCTATTATCCTGGACCCATCAAAAAGGTTTTTTTCATTCGAGCTCCCAAGATATTCCAACTGGTATGGAGCATCGTACGGCACCTCTTTCCACTCTCGGCGCAACAGAAAATGATTTTCTGCGGTGCCAATTACCTCGACGTCTTGGATAAGTATTTGGATATCAATGCACTACCTCGATCCATCTTCGCCGGAGGGTCTGGTGATGTCGCCGTGGGCATGATGCAACACTTGGACGGTCTAGAATCCCTTCCAGCTGATTATTCCGAGCCGGCAGATCTACCGAAACACTCAACCGCTGAGACAGACGAAGAGTCCATAACCTCCAATGAGTCCTTTCACACGAGCCTTTGCAGTCCGGTAGAAGTCAGTGGCAAAGTGATTCTTCGTGGTTCTTGGAAGAAAGGAAAGCAGGAGAACGTTGAAGTTACACGCATGTTGTGAGACTAAACATGTCAACAATGGGTCTTCAACACAGAGTTTAGGTATCGAGTACTGGCCGATCAATTCCCAACAATAATACTAGAGTAGGCTACTAGTAAAGTACCTGTCTCTTATACACATCTCCGAGCCCACGAGACTAAGGCGAATCTCGTATGCCGTCTTCTGCTTGAA
>ENA-ORBV01007552-ORBV01007552.1-microbial-mat-metagenome-genome-assembly--contig:-NODE-7552-length-18645-cov-5.702014_pt1 | contig 18645 bp, 7 predicted proteins | sample MGYA00237777_ERZ505514 | MGnify/ENA primary metagenome ERZ505514 (study PRJEB26160, sample SAMN06269048) | microbial mat metagenome | isolation source: Oligotrophic lake microbial mat | place... | reverse complement strand
ATACGAGCTTCGCCTTAGTCTCGTGGGCTCGGAGATGTGTATAAGAGACAGGAAACCGACAAACCAACAAATAATCATGTTGTTCAAAACCTCCTTGGCTGCGGCACTCGTTGTGCTGGCCCCTTTGGCAGTGTCCGCTTTGACGGAAATGGAACGCCAAGCTGGATTTCATGCTCGCAATTATTCGTGGCCACCGGAATTCAAACCCAACACGGAGGGATGGCGCAACTTGATGATGGACCGATTGGAACAAGTCAAGGAAATCGATGACCTCGATCGTCGCTACGAGGGATACATGCAAACCATGTCGTCGGCGGCCGTGGCTCCTAATTTTACACAATGGGGTTTTGGCATGACACGAGCACCAGCGGATTTGGTCAAGGATTTGCGAGATGCCATTCAAGATGGGCTTGCCAATGGTGAAACGCGACTCGAGGGAAAGATTGAGGTGAGCAAAAGGAAGGATGGATTTTGCAAATTTATCTGTCGCTATGAGAGAGGGTTTTGACGATGAACATTGCGCAACTTCGCTCACCGAATCCACTGCATCTCTTCTTCTTTTTCAATCCATATCTTACGAACTGATTTTATTGCAGGTCATTGACTCGCCGCAAGAACCATTGTTCATTGACCGACCCGACCTTACGGAACGCGTTCTGCGTGAGCTTCACCCATACGTGGAAGCCTGGACAGGAGTGGAGCTTACCCCGTACACCGCTTACGGTTTGCGTCTCTACACCAATCAATCGGCATTATGGATGCACGTAAGTACTCATTTTGATTTCGAATTTCTTATCTTCGAGGGTGTCCGTTGTTTTGGTAGTGCGCTCACCCAAGTTGTCTATTTATTGATTTTTGGCAGGTGGACAAGATGCAAACACACATCGTCTCCTTCATTTTGCACATTGACAAGTCAGAAGACGCCGAAGACTGGCCCATCTTCATTGAAGACTTTGACGGGGACACGCATGAGATCTCTCTTACCAGTGGGGATATGGTCTTTTATGAATCTTCCAAATGCAACCATGGTCGCCCTAGGAGGCTCAATGGAAGCTGGTATTCGTCAATCTTCGTGCATTATTATCCAAAGTAGTAAGTACCTCATAACAAACGAAATGAGTTTCTTTGCGGATCCATGAATGCCCAAACAAATCACTTACCGGTTGAATTCATTTATTGCTATGCTATGATCGACTAGTGGTTGGAGCGATGTGGACCACCATATGGAAGGTCATTATGCCATTCCACTTGGCTGGAATGATCCTGTGGCACCCGAAGATAAAAAGCATGTGCCTTTGACAATGGAAGGCACCAGCTACCGAGAAAAGGACTGCCCAGATGATTGGTGCGCTACGCAAAATACGATCAAATGGAGTGGACCTGGAGAAGAGGGATTCTGGATTGACCCGAAATTTCAGAAACATCCACTGGATACTCGCACTCGCATGTCCACCGTTTCGGTCCAGTAGAGCCAACAAACTTGACTGGCCTCTTCTATACATACTTTCCTTTGAGCGACACGTGCATGGGATCGAATTATCATTTCATAATAATAAAGCCTTACTAGCATCCAACGAAAACAAACATCATGAACGATGGCCGCACTTGACTGCAGTATGTTGTCTTTTGACATCTCACTTGCGTGAGTTTCTCTGTGCCGCTACCGGCAGCCGGTGTGTTCGAGTGGGCTGGATTATTTATCTAGCTAGCTAGCCAGCTAGATGGTTGAATTAGCTGGATATGTTGGCAAAATTAACTGTGTCGCCCTGTATAAATTCGATGATAGAGAGGTCATGGTGTATCCTCCCTTCTTTTTGGAAATGAAATGCAAGGAAGGCTTCAAACAACGAATTTGAAGCTGAAGACAAAAGAATCACATAAAAGAACAGTGTGGCTGTGTCCTATTAACTAATGCATGCTACCTTCTTTGTTGCGCAAGACACTAGTAGTAGAACTGTGGCTGGTTTTAGATGGCATCAAAGTCAAGCCCATTCATTTATAAACTATGTGTGCTTTGCCTAGCCCTCTCATTGTCTTACTAGCTAGCAGTGATCTGTTGTGCACTTCAGCTGTTGCATCTTTCAATAGCCCAGTGGTCCCAGCTGTTTAATCCTTCCATTGATCCCACTGTTTGATGCTTGTAGCATTGTAGGGTATCCAGCCTTGCTAATCCATGCAACTCCTGTCCTCACATTCCTGCTCATCGTTCTTCTTTTTCCTGGCTTCTCTTGTTTATTTGTTACAGCATCCACATTCTTGTAATCCAGACCCATTCGTCTTAGACAATCTGGTCCATAACATGTTTGGATAAGCTTGATCCTACAAAATCATGTTGTTCTTTATGACATGCCAACATGTCACACTTGCAATTGCAATGTCTTTTTCTTCTCAATGCATTTCATTGCTGCCATCATATCTCACTGTCCTGGTTTGCCGCATCACAACATCACCAAAAAATGTTCTTCCCATCCTATCTGTCTGTTGTCTTGTTGACAATTGCATTTTATGTTATCCATCTTTTTGTTCCATGTTGTTTGATGCCTTTGTTTGCTTTTTTTTTTAGCATGCTTTAAAAATCCTGATAAAGAATGAATCATTATTCTTCATTAGATGCTGAATTTTCTCTAAAAAAACTACATCACTCCCATGTCATAGGTTACACTAACTTTCTAAACATTTGTGGGCAACAGGGGGAGTAATGACGAAAGAACGAATTTGCAACAAGGAAAACAGGCCCAACAAAATCATTTCCTTTGGAAATCATCCCGCAATGAAAGATGTGCTTTGCACAAAGCATGACACAGTAAACAATGACTCCACATGCAAGGCTTTTTAACAAACGTGTGTCTGCCAATTTTCTTAGTTCGCAGATGAAACATGTCTTTTTTTGCTTAGCAAGAGCAAAAGTTAGGTGGTGTGACATCTTCTTAAACTTGCTAGCAGCAAATTATGAAGATTTTCAACTTTCATTTATGTTTTGCTGCATTGACTCTTTTTGCAGTGCAAAAATTCATCTGTCGGGAATTGGTCCAGTTCAACAACCTTTTATGTAAATGCCGGATGGTGCTTTGTCATAGCACAGTGTGAATTTATGCCACAGTGGACTGTTGCATGTGGAAAGTTTCTAAAAAGGTCATGGGTTTAAACCTCAATGGTCAAATTAGGCATAATGAATGGGGGAGAATGCAGCACACAGATTCACATGCCGGGAATTGGTCCGGTTAAATAACATTTTGTACAAATTGCCGATGGCACTTTGGCACAGTGCACTTTTCTGCTATTTTTCTGCTATCAAGGTAATTTCAAGCACTTTGTTTTGTTACAATGCAAATGCATGATTGTTTATCACTTAAGTTTCACTTAAGTTTCACTTAAGTTTCACATTGTTTGCTTGTTTTTCTGTCTACAAGCTAATTTAAGAGCACTTTGTGTGCCAAGTAGCAAATTTCATTTATGGATGTCAAGGAAAAGAATGCACGATGACAAATGATCACTTCATTGCCCTTCAAATGTTGACAACTGCACCAAAGGAAAACTGGTGAGAAGAACATAGAAACTCCTCTGATGGAATTAATAGGAATCATTCCATAAAACACATGCATGAATAAATTGGCTTTTTGGTCATTGCAATGTTACTGTATGTTACAGTGCATAAACTGAGCAAAGATCAAAGTCTCTTTGATCTTGTGCTTTATAAAAGCTGTTAAAACAATTAGCAGTCAGAGTGTCTGTATTGTAACCATTATGCTGTTTGAACTTGCAATGACATGATGTCGCAAATACATTTTTGGTTCATTTAGCTAGCATAAAACTTGTTTTTGAGTCAACTACATTTTTCATGTGATGTGCAGAGCACAAATGCATTCTACAATGTTATGTGCGACATGACACATTGTGACAAAGGACCACAATGATGAGGAAGTCATTGAGTCAGAATGTTTGTGTTCTATGTTGCCGTGCCCTGGACATTCCCCTAAATTAAATTTTAATCTGCATTGACAATCAAGAGCTGTTGAGACATTGATAGCATAACATGGGTTTTCTCAATGTTCAAAAATGTGTGTTTGACACAGTTGTGTAAACTAAAGTTACCAATTGCATGTAGTCACTTTTCTTTGTGGCTTAGTTGACACAATTTTAAACCCCTTAAATAGGTTTGGGTTAACCACATGTTTTGAGCTGACTCAATGTGCAAAATAAGAGGTTGAATCCTTTAAAGCAGAAGGACAAAAGATGTCAATGCACACAAACATTTTAGTCTCATCTTCAATTACTCCCTCCTGTGAGCATCACAATGATATCATTTTGTATGCACCGACACCTTAGAAGTCAGCAAAACATGGCTACATGCATCACTCTAATAATTGTTGTCCACTGTGATCACACAAAACTTACTGCTAGTAGCATTGCATGTCGTTAGCATGTTTTGGTGCTACTCAGTGTGTCATGTGTGAGTCAATCATGCAATTTACCTGCATCTTTTTTGGGATTTAATTGACAAACAAACATTCTTGTCCATTGTGGCTATTAACAGTTGGCTCCATGCATTTGTCTGTCCCACAACCAAGTTCAGATAAGCAGCACTACAACTTGGTTGCCAACATAACAGGCATGGAACAGATGGAAGCTGCACATCAAGTGAGAAGAAGAAACATTTGATGAAGTGTGTCTGTTCATATGTCTTTGCAAACATTGTTTGCTTGAAGCTCACTGCTAGAGCAGGACTGCAAATCATCCCAAGCCAACAAGTTGAGGATTTAGACCCATTTGGACCCCATTTGGACTCCATTTGGACCAAAAAAAAGCTAAGACCTTTGAACTGTTGCATTCCTTATTTTGACCTACAGATCTTATTTATGACCTTCAGACCCATTCTTAAGGTCTTAAGACCCTAACACAGATTTTACCAAGTCGGTTTTATACCCTTTTGTTAGGTCTTAAGACAAAAGGGTCTAATTTAGACCTTAATTAAGGCCCTCAGACCCTATGGGTTTAACGGTCAAAGTCACCAATACTGTTGGGGTTCCCGTGGGGGGGTCTCACTCCACCCGGGCAGAACATGTACGAATTGAATGTGGCACCAATCGGACTCGGGCAAAGCTAAACAACTTTCAGTACCAAGGCTACGTGGGAGCCTAACGAATAGGAGAACGAAGGTGGTACCAATCGGACAGCTGTATGGGGCAAAGCTAAGTAGCTTTCAGCACCAAGCCTACGTGGTAGCCTAACGAATGCGTTCAGGAAGAATGCACAAAAATCCGAAAATTCTACGGGAACTGCCTGTAGAATAATGTACCGGAACTTTTTTCTAACTTTTCTTTGTGCAAAAACACGTTCACGCAGGGGGAGCTTAAAGCAAAAGCATTTTGCTAATCATAGAAGCTGTTCGTTAAATAAGTTATCATTACAACATTAAGTACCAAACCGTCACTGTTACACTTTTTGTACTGAAAGTTAGATAGTCTGCGCGCAGGGTTTTTCAATCAAAGCTCCCCCTTCAGATTTCCCATCATCTTAGCGATCTCATGTGAGACCGAATATGTGGGTCTAAAGGGTCTAAACCCACAACTTAAACCCCAAAACAATAGGATGCATTTACCAAACAACTGAGTCGATTTAACTGAAAGTCTATGATACGTAGATTATTTGCCGACTTAATGGATGTTACGCAGGTGACCGATTCCACCACCACCCTCACCTCCACCCTCCAGAGATGACATGGGTTCTTCCCTTTTTTGAAACAGTGAAGATCAGACAACAGCGCGCAAAGGCTCCGTGTGGAAATCCTTAGTCGAATCCAAAGGTATGAGCAAAACTGTCAACTACTTTCTCATCAAAAGTGTGCAGAATTTTATTCGTCAACAAGTCGTCGACCAGCGTAAAGAAAGTTCTTGTTCTTTTCGGGGTTTCTTCTTCGTTTTCTTCTTCGTTTTCTTCTTCATTTTTCACAGGTTTCTTGTGGTGGTGATAGTGATTGTGGTACTTTCCTTTCTTCGCGCGTTTGGATTTCTTGGATGAGTTCTTGGACGAGGAAGATCTCTGCGAGATACTAGCGCGGCCTGCGTAGGCCCTGCCAAATCTTTCGTCGTTGCTCCGGTTTCGGCGAAGATAGCGATGGTGTCCGCCATAGTCGTTGCCGTCACCGTAGTTATCTGGAAGTGGCTCGATGAAGCCAGGCACTTGATCTTCGTCATTTCGCGCCGCTGGCGCCGAGTTGCCACCTTGGGCACAAAGATGCGCTGCTCCATCAAATCCAAAGTGAAGCAGAGGATTCATACATCCTGGCTGGGCAGCAGCATTCTCAACAATGATACGCCTATTCTTGGCACCGATCAGGTGTTGAAGAGGGTTGTCTACACACGCAGGATTTTGAGAGTCCTGCTCTTCATCTTCAAATGTTGTTTTTTCAGTGTTAAGCCCACACGTTGAGTCGTCGTCGTCGTGCCCAGTGTCCGTCAGGTTCGTTGCGAGGGTGTCTGTTGCATACGTGTACGCGTCAACTCCATGGTCGTTGCTGTGCTGGTCATCGCCGCTTCCAACGCCTCTCAGCATACCAACAACTTTGCTTCCAACATCACTCATGCTCTGAGTGAGGAATTCTCCAAAAGTCGGCGGGTCTTCTTTCTGTTTCGGTTTCAAGGAATCATCCAAAAGATTTCGGTCATTTCTTTTTCTTGTTTCGTCGATGGCCTTTGTAACCGTCTTTGTTCCCGTCATGTTTTCCAAAAGCTGGACAGTAGATGCCGGTATTTTCTCCTTCAACTTAGGCGTAATTGGCCCTTCATCGTCAGGCACCTTATGCCCATCTGCTGCATGCACTTCGCTTGGCTCCACAGCAGGTCTTGTAGGTACTACTGATGCAGGCTCCACAGCAGGCTTTGTAGGTACTACTGATGCAGTGGGTTCAGCGGCATCTCTAGCATTCATTCTAGCCAAGAGCTCAACGATATCGCCTACATCTGCTACATCTGCTTCATCTGCTGCATCTGCTGCTAATTCAGCTGATTCAGAGGAGATTTTCTCTTCATCAGATTCCGCCAAGCAAACACCGTTCCTATCAGGATACTGCTCGGTTTTCTTCACTTCTTCCACATTCGTGCTGTGGTCACTGGATGACAATACCAAGGAATCGACTTCCTCCTTGCCAGTGTCGCTTTTCAGAGCATCCGGATCAGTAGCTATGATTTTTTTGGATTCTGACGCTTTTTGACGAGGATCAACACCCGAGCTTTTTGTCAATAGACTCTGTGCCTGCCTTCTGATCATGCTTTTCTCCATCAACTCCCAGTTTGCTTCAAGTGAATTCCAAATTTCAGCGCGCTCATGTCGTAGTGACATAAGAGCCGTCAACCGCTCCCTTCGCCGTTGTCTAATTTGTTGTAAACGAGGATACTTTGAAACATCAGGACCGTTATCTGCATCGAGACTAGTGCCACGTTCAAATCGTTCGAGCTTTTCTTGCAGTCTTGACTTCCTGCGAGGGATTCGGGACCTTGGCGTTTCAGACTCTGGTCTTTGTTCCGTCTTGCCCTGCTGACCTAGGATGTCATCTTCTTCGTCTGAATCCATGGAACAGTCGCGCATAAGGGCTTGTTTACGACGCACAGCCTCTTGGTACTCAGCTCTGAGCCTGGCAAGGTCGTATTCTGTACGGCGCGTTGTCTTTTCTTCGAGGTCAGCTTCCTCAGAAGTTTCTTCGGGTTCAGCATCCTCACAGGAATCTTCTTGGTCTTCCAAATGGATAATCTCAGCGCTCAACGTTTCGCCAACGATAGGTAATTCTTCTTCATTATTTTGAATCCCTAGGCGCTTGCATTCCTGCTCTAGCTCCTCCAATCCGTAGCCTTGTGCACGGAAAAGATCTTGGTTGATGACGTTTTGTTCATCACGATCTTCGATAGGATGAATACCTTGAAAACTTTGCATATTACCTCTTTCGAGCCTTTCGTACTCAGCCTCGAGTTCATCTGCATCTTCCCTTCTTGAAACAGCATCCCAAGATGGCACTTGAGGGATTGCTTGTGCGTACGAATAGCTTGAAGAAGGGCTGCGGATATGTTTAGCTGACGCAGTCGACCCAAGCTGTTCATCGGCATGTGGAGCTGTGTATTGGTGCCGACTCAACGTGGAGACATTGGAGGTGGAAACATTGGAACTTGGCCTAACAATGGGCGGAGGAGAGAGTGTCCTGGATCGTTCATCGGCATCGTCCCTTCTCGAACCAGCACCCCAAGATGCTGTTTCAGGGAGTGCTTGGGTGTACGAATAGCTTGGAGAAGGGGCGCGGACGCTTTGATTATCTGCATGAGGAGTTGCATATTGGTACCGAGTTAAGGAAGCATTGGAAGCGGAAACATTGGAAGTGGAAACATTGGAACTGGACCTAGCAATGGACGGAAGAGAGAGCGTTCTCGATCTCTCTGAATGCTCCGGATCCATTGTCGAGTGATCAACTCTGGATTCGAGATAGGATGACGACGCATTCGGGCTCACCACAGGAAGCCGCCCAGTGGCGTTCTGCATCGTTGCATTGTACACACCATTCATTTCTTGTTCATTGTATCTGTTTGTCATAGAGGACGTTGAGCGCTCGTCGTAATCCTGATACCTGCCGACACTAGAATAGTTAGGACTTAAAATTGGAGGGGGCGAAGGTGATGTAATTCTTGCTGTCGCGGTGCTATGCATGCTATGAACAGAATGGGTGGGAGACAGAGGGCACTTCGAAAAGCGCTCGTCTTCGAGAATTGGATCGGAAGTTGTACGACAGAGCGATCTACTGGCAGGGACTGGGGCCATGCCTGGAGAAATGCATCTTGCAAGGGCCGCAGCATTTTCATTGTTTGAGACTGACGGTGACAGCCTTGCAGCACTGTTGCTAGTTACTTCGTCATCGTCCGAGTAGTCGGATCGAGACGATCCGTTTCTCGATCCGTTTCTTATGCCTACTCGTTGCCAGTGTGGATCCTCGAGGATTGCTGCGTCGGACTTATCGGTCCATCTTTCTTGATCAAGCTCCCAAGCCAAGAGTTCTTGGGACTCAAAATCTCCTTCTTCTTCTTCTGGGTCTAAATCACCCCAGCGCTGTCTTTTACTGCCTGAAACATATTGAGACTGTTCGGCATCGTGCCTACCAGGATAATTAATCTCGCCGACCACCATCTTCCCACAATATTGAAGAGGTAAAAAAAAACAGCAACCAAAAGTTAGGACCTTCCTCTGACTTCGCTGGAAAATTGCAGATAATACACATAATTCTTACCTTCTTGTGGTTGCCTCTCCCAAATACAGATACTAGTAGCACTAATTATTGACCGAGTCGAACTGGGTCTTTGGTGGTGGATAAATCAGATCAATGCCGTCCAGAGTTACGGTCGTCTCAGTTGGCCTCGAGAGGAACAAAAGTGGGGGATAACAATTCAGAATCGCTCTAGACGTGACACACAGGAATCGGATCATTAATTTGTGCGAGTTGTGTTTTTTTACTGCCGTTGAACAGTTGAATCCAAATCCTTTTCTTCATGACTAATACAGCATTCAGATTCTTGCTTTAAACAGATTTCGTAATTAGAGCGTTTGTTACGGTTACTTAGGAGATCCTAATCGCAGAGTTCAACATATCATCAATTTGTGTACTCCTGGGACCGATGTCGCTACTAGTAGTAGCTAGTACGACGTAGTATATATTCGTTAGAGCCTCATTATTGATTTTGGCGAATATCATTCTGTCGAAGCGACTCAGTCGGTTTAAGGTTAGAGCTGATTTGGGGTAACGGTGTGCGTCCGAAGCAGTCGCTAGGTAGGACCGCCCTAGCTGCTACTCTGGAGTAGCTAGCCAGCTAGCCAGTACATACGTCGTACAGTCTCTAGTCAGCCCCAGCCACCTCCACAATAGTACTATGGTACTCTTGCTACTAGCTAGTACCTAGCTGCTAGCTACTAGCTAGCTAGCTAATAGTACGGTGGTTGTAGTGCCGCATCAGGGTCTAGCTAGTAGCTAGCTACTAGCTAGCTAGCCACTCTTTTATTACTAGTGCTAGTACACAAAGAGACAAGAAGTTATAGAAGAAGTCTGTCTCCCCGCGGATAAATAAAACATGCCATGTAGTAGAGTGGAAGTAAAAGAACAAAATATAATCTGGACGCAGTCGTTCTGTAGTGAAATCAAGTTGATTATAGGGTACTTCGGTGTTCAGAAACATACGATTGATAATATTATGAAACTATGAGATCGGCAGGAACATTTGTGAATATGCATTATCATTACATCAGCCTGCCATTTTTTTTGGAGTCATTTCTTCTACAATACAGACCTTTTAAAGATTGAATGAGCCATGCCAGACATAAAACCAACAGAGACCCTCCATTCCAACAAGAAAGAAGTATCAAAGACCGATACAGCAGCCCCTTGTAGCTCCAGAGAAAATGCTTTTTCCGAAATCAGCAGCCGCTCCGGTGCTTCCTGTAGATCCATCGTCTGTCAACCTATTCTTGGCTCCAAAGTAGTCAGCGACAACTCTTTCGATCGATGGGAAATCGTAGTCGGCACAGGGTAGCTTCGCTTTGCCTTGAGCGTCATTTCGTGGTGGAAGTGGAGCAAAAAAATCATACTCTTCATTCTTCGGGTACTCATACTCTTCATTCTTCAGGGTTTCTTCGCCATAACCGGACCTTTCTCCATCACTGAAGTTTTCTTCAACCTCATTTTGCGTGTCGTCGGAAGACTCCTCACTGGACGAGCGCTTGGGGAGTGTTTCAGGTGGTTCTTGACCTACAGCTGTTTTTTGAGGGACTTGCCCTGCTGGCTCGCTGTTATCGGGCGACCTCGACCTATCTTCTACTCCTGAGTCTTCCTCTTCCTCTTCATCTGTTGCCTCTTCCAAATTGATAATTTGGGGAGAATCCAAACCTTTGACATCTTGCTCGTCACTGCTCTCAGCTTCCGACACCATACTTCTCTGTCGCAGCATGTCTAAGCTTTTGCGTTTGTAGGGGCCTACTTCTTCATCTATATCCTTCAGACTGGGTTCCAGACAGCTTGGCACCATTATTAATTCCTCAGTTTCGGAACGAGCTTGTGAAATATCCTCCTCATCTGAGGATTCGCTTGGTGATTCTTCCCCACGCTTCTCCCTTAAAAGTCGAGCGTATTCAGCCTCCAGCTCGTCAGCGTCCACTTGGCTCAAGTCAATATGTTCTGGTTCTTTCCTTTCGCTGTCGATGGGCGATTCCTGGGTTGCCATTTCCTCGTCAGCAGCAACAGACAAACCTCCTCGGGAATAAGGTGATTTCACAATGCTACTGTTGCGACAAGGAGATAAGACACGTTCCTCTGCCGCCCGCTTCCTGGCTATCAGAGCCTCGATGTTGACACGATTATAGTCGAGCTGGCTGTACTGTTCCTCGGTGTCTCCAACGTCTTCACTGTGGACAATAATTGGTTCATCATAGTTGGTCAACTCTTCACTCTCATCACTATTAATGACAATTGGCTGACTGTAGCTGTGCATAATAGAGACTCCAATAGAAGCTTCGGGCGATTCCCTTTGCTCTTTTGTACTCTGATGCGGAGGAGAAGTCGTCCTCTTCAACAGTTTTGAACTCAATGAAGGAGTGGGCGAAGCAGCTTTGGAGCGCGGTGGCAACGGTGGCCTTGTTGAATTTAGCTTTGGTGATGGACTTTTCTGACTTGTTTCATAAGTGGGGGGCTCTTTCTGGTTATCACCCCGTTCGTCCGATGCACTTGCGACATCAAGGCTTTTAGTCGCTGGGATAGGGTTGTCTTCAGTTCCTCCTAATGGTACAAATGGCAACGACTGGCCAAGACCGATCTTTTCCAGAAGAGCGCGATGTTGCGGCTTTATATCAAGAGAAATGATGGGCACTGTTTTCTTAACGTTGTTGACGTCAATTTCCGCCGAGGGTAAGCTTTTGACAACGGTACTCTTTGCTTCAGCTTTTGGCTTTTCCCGGCTTTTACTAGTGTTGTCCAATTCTCTTTCTAGCTTCAAAGCGGTCAGCTCCCATTTCAGCACATCCAATGGTTCCGAATCGTCCCTGAGTTCTGCTAGTTCATCTCGTTCATCATCACCTTTGAAGCTGAATGAATAATTACGACACTCCAGTGCCTCGGGTTCACGAGCCCCGAGGGCAGTGGCACATACGGGGGCGTTGCTGAACAGCATGGCTCTGCCAGTACATGAGGGAAAAGACGATTGAGAAGCAAACATCTACAGGTTGGTTAATTTCTAGCCAAATATAATCCATCAAAATTGCACAAGGAACGCTTGCTTGCTGCTTACCTTTGTTTATCTACGGCCAAATTATGAATGTCGAATATTGTTGTCTTCAGTTTCACTTCTGTTCTTAGCCTCTTTCAGCTATCAATTTACTTCTTCGAAACGATTGACGTGCTGCCTAAAGTTGTGGACTTGCAATTCGTGCTCTCTGTGATCTCAGCAAGCTATTGAGTAGCTCAGATACTACTAATAGCTGCCTAACCCAAAGTCGTTAGAGGAACATGTGCGCCGATCCCGGTTGCTTAACGCCTCATTTATGTCGTGATGACCACGACAGAACGGTCCCAAGATGCGTTGGAGGCAGTGGAGTTTTTGTCAGAAAACCGTTAGTGCAGGAACATGTGCGCCGATCACGGTTTCGCAGTGGTTTGACTTCGAACGGATCAGATCATGTTCTAAATAGATTTTGGTAATTAGAGCGTTAGTTATGGTTACATAGACAACGTTCAAATTCGAAATCCGTTATGAGATTTTTTGGGCGCCGGCAAGCTCTGACTATGTTTCGCGAAGAAAGGTTCTTTTTCAGAAAAACAACACTTGCATGTGCAGTGCTAATGTGCTATTGAAGGATGATTCAATGGAAACCAAACATGCAAACAAGGATTAAACTATTCTCTCACAAGCAACTTTAAGTAGAGGATGATGAGGCTGGAAAATGTTCCTTTCCTATTTACCTTTTTGCTCCGATTCTTTGCTCTCAGAAGGGACCTGATCAGAGTGAAAATGTCAAGTGTGTCTTGTTGAATTGCATCCTCTAAATCTGTCTGTTTGAAAACTTTAACTCTGTCATCCTCTCTGACCATGATCTAAAGCTTTCAGATGATTTTAACTTTAATCACTCATAAGACCCAGTTCTTCATATGATGCACTAAGGATGGGTGAAGCAAAGCTTTTTGATAACCCACCATTCAACATTTTGCTTGAATCAGAGTCCTGTTGCCAAGTCAGCACAATCTCATGGCACTAGCATCAGTGACAGAATCTTTCAGAGTAAAACATTAACTTAGATACTAGCATGTGCAGTTTCCCACATTTTCAAAATGTTGTGATGAAATGTGGACATTGTTTGAATTGACATCGGCAACTCTTTGATGTTTGCAAGATCCACCATGATGGATGATGGAGCAAAGTCCATGTTTCCCTAAGGTTGCTAAAAATCTAAATAGCTAGTTGCATGGATTTTTTTGCTATTGAGACACCATGTGTTTGCCAGTGCCACTGTTGCTTTGCACAATTTCCGTTGTCAGTGGTGGTCCCAATGCAACCAAAGACTGGAGCCATGACCAGAGCTGCAATGTGACATTGTCGTGGCAGCAATGACTAGAGCTCTGGATAGCTAGCACTTGTACCAGGTATCTTCTACTAGTAGCTATCTACTGCAGTAGTCAAGTCTACTACTGTACTAGTACTGTAGCAGAAAGAAGCCTTTGATGAGTTTTACCATCCTTGCTTGACATCATGGTGAAGAATGAATCCATGAAGAATCAGTCTGTAACCACCCGGGCGGCAAAAGCCATTGGTTGGTTGTTAACGTTGTTGCCGATCAATGCAACCGACGACGGGACTCGCGAGAAACGCCCTGCGAACTCGCTCGTCTAGCTAGAGCTGTTAGCTAGCTAGTTACTGGTAGACTAGCTCTAGCTAGTAGCTACTAGTAGCTAGATCTGTATTCAAGCCACCATGCTGATTTATGCGGGGCCGGTCAGCAATTATAAATTAATTAATTAATTGAAGATTCATCTACTATACAGCTCGCCACCATGCCATCTAACAACAATCTCCGCAGGAGCAATAACGGCAGAGGAGGGATCCCGATTCCCAGCTTTGGTGGCTGTAGTATCGACAGCTCTCCTGATTCGTCATTGGCAAAAGCCACTGGCAAAAACATGGCTAAAGCTGTCAACAACAAGACGTCGTCGTCATTGATTGTTACGCCCGCAAATAACTCTCATGGTAACAACAGCAACCCAAAGAAGAGTTATGCAACTGCTGCTTCTGTCACTGCTGCTAGTACCACTGTCAGTAGTAATGATGCTATCCAAGCCAAATGGAATGTGACGGCATTGATGCAACTGGAAGTGTCGCTGCAGCATTGGTTTCGTCGTCACAAAAATACAAAACCATTCCAACGTGGCTCTGCCGCTCCAAGTACCGGGACGACGAACAAAACCGCCAAAAACGCACTTCAACAGCAGGAGCATGTACTGGTCATGCCACTCGACGATTTTTATAAATTGGTCCAAAAATTAGATTGGAGTCAAGCGAACCTTGCTGCTGCCAGCGGTTCCGCAGCCAATGCTGAGGAGGGCAACGAAGAAAACCCAGGAGAGGAAACAATTACCAACGGTAAAAGTAAAGTGAGGGGCAACCACCAACACACAGCGACCAAGAAGAAGAAGAACGAATTGGAGGAGCCAAAACAGCCATCGTCATTGGTTTCGCACGGAGGACAAATTCGGGGTTTGTCATGGGAAGAACGCTTGTTGCATGATTTGCTCTGTATCGCGGCACCCCCCCCCGCCACCACCATGGCACAGCAACAACCACTTTACCGAATTCTAAACCTCGAGTGCAACGACAAAAAGATGATTTCTTTGGAGTCGTTGCCTCATTCCAGTGATCAATTAAGACGTGCCCTGTCATCCACCAAAACCTTTTCCAAAGCCTGGAGCGATCAAATCCGTGATCGCATGGTCCAGTACCGCAATGCCAAAGAAACCACAAAGGCAGTCACTGCCAGCGTCACCACCGCCGGCAACAAGGCTCCACTGCAACTGCAAAAGGCTATTATCACCAAAGGCATGACCCTTGAGGAGCGAGTGTCGGCCAGGGCCAAGGCCCGCCAACAACACGAACAATTGCTCCAAGATCAACGCTCGAACCAAAACGAAAATGACACGAACGACAAATCGGGTGCGGTGGATCAGACCTGGATGATTCAAATGGCCGATGCCTTGTGGACGCAGGCTCGTATGATTTTGCAGCGTCAAAATTGTCATTTGCCAGGTAAATTGGCCAGCAATTCCATCTTGTTGGCCAACAACAACAACAAACTTGCTACTACTTCTACTGCCAAAACAGACAGTAGTAGTCCGACTTCTACAAAACCAATGAGTGTCAAACGTCGATGTGTCATGACCTTTCAAGATGTCGTTCGCATCACGGCCAAGAGTCGCTTGGGAGAGGCGTCGCCCTTGGAAGTTGCCAAGATATTGACTGAACTCGAACGGTACGAACCGCAATGGATTACCATTATGCGAACCAATAAGAACGATCCTGTCGCACAGGGAGCATCTTCCTCCTCCAGCAATCCTCATCATCAGAGTCCAAAGTCACTCAAGTGGTGTAAAACAAAAAACACAACCATATTTTTCTTTCCCGACCTCTACCCAGCTGTCCGCAGCCAAATGACGGGAATGCCCATGCCCAATCAGGGAAACAGCACCAAAATTGATCTCCGTATCAAATCGCAACAGGGACCCGCTCTTGCTACGAAGAGGAAGGAGAACAAAATCTTGTCCCAAGCCTCATCCGCTACCAACGAAAACAGCAAACACAATATGAATAAGAGGCGTGTCACACTCAGTGTACCTGGCAAAGCCAAGGCATCTCCCAAGACGGTAGCTGTGACGACGGCAAATGCCAATACCATCATCAACAACGAAAGAAAACGCCCTTCGCCTGTCCCAACCAAGAATTTATTGCAAGCCTTTGATGAAAACAACGATTCGAAACGAATCAGAAGGTCCTTGTAACTGCAATAAAATACAGCCTTACTTGGATGGAAGGAGAAACGACTCATGACACTACGCTTGATTCGATCCAATGCTTGTGTTTGAGATAGATAGATAGCGATATATAAACTTTGCGCTAGTAATACTATAGTATTGGTGAGAAAAGCAGGATTGCTCTTTTTAGCTATGGGGATGGTGCACTATCGGTATTACAAGGGGTAGGATTTCGTGTCGTTCGTCTGACTCGCAAGCATGTTGCTTATGCTGCTGCTGCATCAACGACCATCTTTAGCACGGCAAGATATCATTTCATGCCAGCACAGGCTGTTGTGACTGCAGATTGGCAGCTTTTGGTATCCGCTGCTCCACTTGTGATATTGCTGCTATGATGCCATCAGTCACCAGAAATGGTTTCTGCGAGGCGAAAATCATGTTGAGCAACTGTGCATTGGCTAATAATATTGTTGGAACCTTCCAACAACCATCCTTTGATATTTTCGAAGTAAAAATCAGTGGTGTAGTTTGGCTGTTGAAAAGGCCGGCGACAGTCACAGTAGATTTTACTGTAGAATGCCCACATTGTTTTTCGCTTGATATCCGGGTGTCCAACATTCAAGCGAAACCTTTTGCAGCGAGGACGGAGCTGCTGCCATTGACCAGGGCTCAGCAATATGCTTTGCGTCGAATACAGCGGACGCCAGTGTCCACTTTGAATGATTCCTTTTGTAGATAACAACACTGAGAAGATGTCTGCAGCATTCACTTTCCACTGACTCTGCAGGAGATCCATGATTCCATTACGGCTTGTTCATGCCACTACAGAGGAGAAGCGTTCTGCTGCCTCCTCATCTTGCTCGTCTCCCGTTTCAGGATATGGTATATGGTCTTCCATGGCGCCAATATAGCGCGTCACAATGCGTTGAATGGCGGATCGAAAGACATCGGATTCGTCTCCCTGAATGACAATGACAAATTTGGCGTCAGGACTGAGACCCACACTGCCCACGAGATCGTGAAATCCCTTGGTCGCCAGGAGCGGATACGGAGCCTCCGCGGCATTCCAAATTTGAATGGTATTGAGGGTGTCGTCGCCACCATCCATCGTATTGTCATTATTGTAAACATTGGTCCAGTTGGTTCGTGCATGAGCCACTAAACGTTTTGAGTCGGGAGTATACTCGACTTGTCCCGAGAAAGCACAGCCGTCCGGTGCTCGGAAACAACATCCTTCGATCCATTGCGGTGGTTCAACGGACACATCCAATTGAAAAATCACGTCTTCGGTCAAGACAGCACAGCGAGTACCGTCCGGTGACAATTTGCACGCATCAATCCAAGATCGTCGAGGATTTCCTGGCAAATCTAATATGTAAGGTCCTCCATAACAGTATCCACTCGTATTGGGTTGAAAAAAGTACGATGTGACGGACCGTCCTTCGGATCCTCCATCCATACAACAAAAAACACGACAATCTTCGGAAAGGCAAAAGCTGGACTTTCCTGTATATGGCAAAATACCTTCAAATCGTCCTCCTTCCAACAAACCCCACACGGCCAATGTGTAAGTGGGTTCTTCCGCAAAATCATCCCCACCGCTTTCCGTCTGCAAGACAATTTTGGGTTTGCTTTCATCAAAAACGCGAATGCCCACAATGCGATCCACACTGGGCAAGACGTTGACCAATTGGTAATGTTCTGTTGTTGTTGTGGATTGTTGCTGTTGCAATGATGATGATGAATCATCCGTATACTTGTACACACAAACCCGCCTTGGTTCCGCTGCCACAAAGTAATCGCCACAATACGCCGTAAAGGGCGTCGAACGACCCACGGGAATGTCTTGAATGGGACCCTGGTCGATATCCACAATCCGCACCACGCGATGATAATTGACAGCCTCTCGTCCTTTGTAAATGCGCAACATGATTGCCATGTGACGGCCACCAGAAGTTTCATTCTTATTATTCTGCGAATCTTGTGTTGGCAGTGTCGGTCGTGGTGGAGAGTACTTGACTTGATGAACATAGTAATCGAAATAATTATCGTCATTGTCGTCGTCGTCGTCGTTATCGCGTTCCCAATTGACTAGAAGATCTGGCCATTTGCGGGGTGGACGCACAGCTCGAGAAATTTGATGTAATTGTCGATTGCCACAATGCGCCAAAGTATACCATGATCTGGCATCATTGCGCAAAAAGGGAAAGACTTTGGCCAGGACTTCAAGGGGCAAATAATTAGTCGCCTCCTCCTCGTGTGATGCTGCAGTAGTAGTGGAAGAAGAAGAAGAAGAAGTCATGATGGCAAAGGGATGACGGAATTAAATCTACTGTGCTGTGAAGGATCATAGTAGTCCTTCAATTATGATTGCGTCGTCTTCCTTCGCTGTTTTGGGAGGATCGTTCACAAACAAACATGGTCATCGTGCCTCTCAGGAATTCGCAGTACGCACACAAATTCGTCCGAGTCACTAATCCGTGACTAATTATTACAGGCTGAGTATTGCCTCCAAGATCTGCAACAACTCGTGACTAAACAAGAACACCACCGAAGGTGGAAGCCCTCAACACACAAAATTGAAAAATCAACAACAACAAGAGAAAACAGAGTCTATT
>ENA-ORBV01007548-ORBV01007548.1-microbial-mat-metagenome-genome-assembly--contig:-NODE-7548-length-18651-cov-10.395230_pt1 | contig 18651 bp, 24 predicted proteins | sample MGYA00237777_ERZ505514 | MGnify/ENA primary metagenome ERZ505514 (study PRJEB26160, sample SAMN06269048) | microbial mat metagenome | isolation source: Oligotrophic lake microbial mat | place... | reverse complement strand
ATTCGCAGAAGCTCTGCCATACCGATTGGCGCTCGACGCGCTGCAAGGTTGTTGTCATGGTTTTGATAAGTGCTAGATGATTTGGTTATGTATTGAGTCGCTTTTGCTCCTCATGTACACAACATAAGCGATCTGTTTCTTTTTGTAAAGCACCAAGTTCATATTTGTTCTATATAGGTTTGGAGCGATCGCGCCTATTTGCACCCATTAAAAACACCCTATAAATCTACATTTTGTTACAAAACTTGCTATAGAGTTCAGCGATCGCCCGAAGCCGCTTATGTGTTAGAAACACTACCCAGACTCAGATTGACCAATGCCGTGTCAATGTCTAAATCCAGATATCTATCTAGTGCAAGATAGATCCAGTAAAAGGGGCGATGTTCTTGGCAGGTGCGCTGAAAACCGAGCAACATTCGCAATTCTTCATATAGCGGGTGAATTACCGGAGAATATAAATCGCAAAGGTTCGGAAAATCAGCTTGAATTCGGCGCACTGTTTTTTGTGTATCCTTCTGAAATTCACAAATGTGGTGTGGCTGCAAATAATTTATGTCAATCAGCCATGCTCTTATATAAAGAGCCAGACAGCTTTGGTCTCCAATCTGAGCCATTTCAACTGGATCAACTGAAATGTTAGAGGTTAGAAAAAAGCTTTTGCCTGGAGGACGAGAAAAAACTTCTTCTGATTGAGTATCTGTAGGATAAAGGATGGCAACTCCGACAGGATTCAGATTATCGGCACGGCGCAATACTCGAATGCCGATGGGATAGGCTTGTGACCATTGCCGAAGAATTCTGGCAATTCGTTGGGGCGAAATTGCGCTGTCATCTGCTGCCATGGCATAAGTCTGCCGAATCAGATTCGCGATCGGAATAGCATCGGTACGCGGATTGAACTGATCAGGTAGAAGAACAGGGGGAGATTCTGTTTTTTTGGCTATGAGTTCTGGTAGAGAGCGAACCCCTAAACACAGCGTTTGTCCATCAAACCATTTTTCGAGCAAGCCTAAAAGCGCCAACTGATCGATCATCATGCCCGCAGCGCGATCGCTGCCACGCTCACATTGCCCATAAAATAACTCCGCTGCCTCACGATGGGTACAAGATACTAATCCTTCAGTTGGGCGCAGATTAATCAACGGTTCAAGCGTTTGAGGGGCTAAATCTTGCGTTTGTTTAAGCAGTAGAAAAGCCCATAATCGAACAAAGTACTCAGCCCGACGGCGAGTAATGCCTCCTCGACCGAGTAACTTCGCCACATAGCGCCTTTGGTGTTCTTGAGAAAAAAAGTGTTCAAGATTTCCCGGATCACACAGGTCTAGTTGGTGAGAATCAGGCTTAGGCGGCTTCATCAAGTTTAAGAAGTCCCTTAAATGGGTGAATACTTTGCAGTAGCTTGGGCTGACAATTGAAGAAGATAATATTGAATACAAAAAATAAAATTGTCAGATGGGCTGGAAGAAATCTAACATTCTCACCTAAAACCATCTCGCCTAAAGTCATCAGTTTCCTTTGTAATCAACTCCCTGATCCGCTGTCCGTCAGCCGCTGCCCTTTTATGCAATGCTTTATGTAAGTTGCAGATAGCTCATTATCAGGTAAACAATTCGATTTAGGAAAGGAATTCTAAAAAACTTCACCCTTCTTCAGGTCTCTTCGTGTCTCTTCTAAACTGATCCATTTAATACGTCTAGCTTGAGTGTTCTGCGGTTTTCTCATTGTGCCTTCACAACATCAGCCATGAGAATGAATCCATTCACTTCAGGTGACTTCATATGACAAGCCCCGTACACACTCAGCCTGTTGAACCTTCAGGATTCGGTTCGCTTTTGAGCTATCGCGCCCCTCGACGACAATCTAGCCATTTGAGTACAGGACGCTCTGCTACTTTGCTTGCTCAAAGATCTTTTGATCGCTCTACAGATGCCGATCTAGAAAAAGACTTAGAGTTTAGCAACTTAAGTAGACAAGTATTAGAGCTAATGCCCCAAGGCGTTTTAGTGGTTTCGCCCAATCTCAACTTGCTGTATTGTAATCAAAAAGCAAAGGAGATTTGCTTTGCGACTTTGGCAACAGCAGTTTGTAGCTCCCAGTTACCATCATCAGTTCTAGAAGTTTGCCATCGCATGATTCGAGAGGACTCGCCTACTCAGAGAACTTTGGTACAGGACTATCTTGCAGCCAATGGGCAAACTATCCGAGTGACTGTGCAGTGGCTAGAGACTGGTTCAGACCAAAAAACCAGGGTTTTTGACAAAACTAAATTGATCGATAGGGATAGGGATAGTCAAAAAGCTGATCAGACTTACCCAGATCAGCCGTTGCGGACGACTATTTCCTTTGCTTCGCAACGCTACACGAACGGAAAGCAAGCAACGTCGTGGGAAGCGCTATCGCCAATTGTGGTTTTTTTAGAAAATTGCGATGAAGTTTTGCAGGAAGACTTACGGGTTCAGCGAAAGAAGTATGACTTGACGGAACGAGAATCAGAAATTTGGCTATTGCTGCGAAAAGAACAGTCTTATCAAGAAATTGCTGAAGCGTTGCAAATTAGTCTAAATACTGTGAAAACTCATGTGAAGAATATTTATGCAAAACGCCGCAGTTGTCAGGATCAGGAAACATTTTGGTGCTGTAAGTAACCCGAAATAAAGTGTAGGGTTTAGGGGTGATGGTATTTAGATAGAGTCTGATGTTTGCTGCACCTAACCTTAATCTGTCTAAGACAGTGACCTACAGCCCTGCCCATACTTTAGTTCCAACCTATGAGTGTTTTAATCGCTGTAGCTACTGTAATTTTCGGATTGATCCGGGGCAAAGTCCCTGGTTGAGTTTGACGGAGGCGGAAGCGACGCTGCGATCGCTCCAGCAATCTACTTCAAGCCTTAACTCAATTCCTGTGATTGAAATTCTGGTGTTGAGTGGAGAGGTTCATCCCCAAAGCACTCGACGGGCTGCATGGATTCAGCAGCTTTATGATCATTGCGGACAAGCACTAGCACTCGGTTTTTTGCCCCATACCAATGCGGGACCCTTGAGCTTCTCAGAAATGCAGTTGCTCAAAACCGTCAATGTGTCGATGGGGTTAATGCTAGAGCAACTCACTCCAGATCTGCTGAAAACGGTTCATCGCCATGCACCGAGTAAGCAACCCGATTTGCGGTTGCAACAGCTAGCCCAAGCGGGTGAACTGCAAATTCCGTTTACAACTGGATTACTGTTAGGAATTGGGGAAACCGATCGCGATCGCTGGGAAACGCTGGAGGCGATTGCCCACATTCATCGTCAGCACCATCATATTCAAGAAGTGATTTTGCAACCCTATAGCCCCGGTCAACAAGAAGCTTTGAGCGGATCAGCATTCAGCTCAAAGGAGTTAGTTAGCCTAGTTGCGATCGCGCGCCAGATTTTACCCGCAGATGTTGCCATCCAAGTTCCGCCTAATCTGATTCAACATTCAACCGATTTAATTGCTTGTTTGGCAGCAGGAGCCAGAGATTTAGGCGGCATTAGTCCACGCGATGAAGTAAACCCAAATTATTCTCACCGTTTAGGCGGGAAGTTGGACAGCATTTTAGGTGCAAACGGTTGGCAACTGGTGCCCCGATTGCCGATTTATCCTCAGTATGATCAGTGGTTAGCTGAGCCACTAAAACCATTGGTGCAGCAGTGGCGATCGCGCATTAACCTAACTCAGCCCCTAACTCACCCATTGCACCGGAGCTAGGATCACCATGTCATCTTTTTCGTTTATGCTTATCTCAAGTCAATTCAAAAGAATCTGCAAAAAGGCAGTGAGCGCAGTCATTATCCGGCATTAAAAGATTTGCTGGATAATCTCGTTGATGGGATTGATGTGGTGATTGAAGAGAAAGGAAATAAGGCAGGGATTCCAGATTTTACGGTGAAGCGGCGCGATTTGCTGGTGGGTTATGTAGAAGCAAAAGATGTTGGGCTTGACCTAGATCAGATCGAAAAGGCAGGGCAATTGCAGCGTTATCTAGAAGCATTTCCCAATTTGGTGCTGACCAATCGCCTAGAGTTTCGCTGGTATAGCACTACGAATTTGTATCAGGACGTATAATCGGATCATTAAAGAAGCTCAATAGCAACCCTATGCCAGCCCCTTACAGTGACGACCTTCGACAAAAAGCGATTCTCTTCGAGACACTTCGTGAACGCCGCAGTCAAACGAGGAGAGCGCAAAACCGAAGTCAGCCGGATGATTAACATTAGCCGCAATACCTTAGACCAGTGGCTCAAACGAGAGGCACAAACCGGGGAGTGTGGAGCGATTCGGAACTATCAGCAGGGGTGTAGACATAAAATCACCGATTGGCGAAGGTTCGGGGAGTTTGTCCAAGAGCATGGCGGTCAGACTCAAGGGCAAATGGCAACCCTGTGGGGAGAGGGTGTGACGCAGCAAAACATCAGTGATGCGTTGCAAAAGCTGGGAGTCAGTCGAAAAAAAAGACTTACGGCTATCAAGAGCGCGATCCACTCAAACGCCAAGAGTTTCAAGTGCGATTGCAGACCAAAACAGCGGCTCAGATAGTGTACATCGATGAAGCAGGGATTGATAACCGAGACGAGTATCCCTATGGCTACTGCGAGATTGGGGAACGCTTCCATGCCTTCAAATCGGGCAAACGCACCGAAAGAGTCAGTTGGATTGCGGCGCTGAGGCAAGGGAAGGTGTTTGCACCGATGACCTTTACAGGCTCGTGCAACCGTGATTTGTTTGAGGTGTGGTTAGAGGAGTGTCTGTTGCCGCAATTGCACCCTGGCGATGCCATCGTCATCGATAATGCCAGTTTTCACCACTCTCAAAGCATTGAGGATATGGTAGCGCAAGCAAACTGTGAGCTTTGGTACTTGCCTCCCTATTCTCCAGACTTCAACAAGATTGAGCGCTGGTGGTTTGTGCTCAAGAATTGGATGAGGCAACGGTGGGACGAATTTGATAGCTTTCGGGAGTGTGTTGATGCTGCCTTTAATCAGTGTCCTAACGTATATGCGTAATGCTATACGACAAAATTTATACCTTAGAGCTATTAGGTTTTAGCCCAACGTCTATCGGCACCCCAGTGAATGGGTTTATTTCAGAAGAAGGGGGGATGACGAATCAAGCGTTCCTATTTGGCAGAGTCGTCGAAACGAATGCCGCCGTGCCTGAACCAACCGCGATCGCGGGAGTCATGCTAGCTGGAGCAGGCTTGCGCTACCTGCGTCGTCGCCAACGCTCTGCTTAAGCGATCGCCGCTGCTAAACTGCCTATTAAGCTGGCTAAGTTATCACTGTGTAGTCGCCTGATCGGTGGTGGTTGTGGTTGCGAATACGGCAAGGATAATAGTCCAATTTTGTCCAGAGAGACGGCTGAAACAAAGCGCACCTTGATTTGAATCAAAGCAATGTCCACCGGATTGGGATCTAGAGGAACAGTGACGCTACCTTATTCCAGATTGGAATGCGTCATAAATACAATTCAGCGTCGTCGTATCGAAGGCAGTAAAAATCGGCGCGCAAGGTAACACTGCGCTTCTATCAAGGTTCACCATAGCAATTTGTGTGGCGCTAGGTGGCAAATTCAGCCCTTTTAGATTCAGCTTTTTTACATCCGGGGCTTGAGATAGACGATCGCTTGCCGCCAGACAATGGTGGGTTGGTCATACTGATCTGTGAGAGAGATGCAATAATTATCTTGCCAGCTAATTTTTCCGGCTAATAAGTCGCCCGTAACCAGCTTTAGCTCAACTTCCTTGCCATCCCGAATCAAGTTTTGAATTTGGCGGATACTAGGAAGCGCTGTTTCTAATTCTGCGGTCATTGCTGATACCCCATGAAGGAAGGTTAAATTTCAAGTCATCGGTTTGAATAGAGTCACAGCGCAATGCTGAAATTTCAACCCGTACAACTCTACCCTCACGATTTATAGCTTATTTTTCTTCGACTAATGCACTCTCTTTAGACATCTATAAAGATCATTATGCAAATTGAGTTCGCCAAATACCACGGATTAGGAAACGATTTCATTCTGATTGACAATCGGATGTCCGATGAACCCCGCCTTACGCCAGCACAAGCCGCAACGCTGTGCGATCGCCACTTTGGCATTGGTGCAGATGGTGTAATTTTCGCGCTGCCGGGTCAAAATGGCACCGACTACACCATGCGGATTTTTAACTGCGATGGTTCAGAGCCAGAAATGTGTGGGAATGGCATTCGTTGCCTAGCTCGCTTCATTGCCGATTTGGAGGGCATCACCGAGCCGCGCTCTTACACCATTGATACTTTGGGCGGACTGATTACGCCAAAATTAACCGCCGATGGGCTAATTACGGTAGACATGGGTGAACCGATCTTACGGGCAGTGGAAATTCCGACTACTTTAGGGCAGCCGGATCAACCCGTGGTGAATCAACCGCTTGAAGCTGCCGGAAAAACTTGGGACGTGACCTGCGTCAACATGGGCAACCCCCACTGCGTAACCTTTGTGGACGATGTGGCAGCCATTTCGTTGGCAGCAATCGGTTCTCAAATTGAATGTCATCCTGCGTTTCCCAAGAAAATTAACGTGGAATTTATTCAGGTCGTGCGATCGGATTACTTGAAGATGCGCGTCTGGGAAAGGGCGGCTGGCATTACCTTGGCGTGTGGAACCGGTGCTTGCGCGTCACTGGTGGCAGCAGTGCTAACCGATCGCTGCGATCGCAGTGCCACCGTTGAGCTTCCCGGTGGTTGCCTGCTGATTGAATGGTCGGCAACGAACAATCACCTATATATGACGGGACCCGCCGAACGAGTGTTTGCTGGCAAAGTCCAAGGTTTGGCAAATTTGTAGGAGCTAATCTTGTGCCTATCCATTAATATTGCTGCTCATCTCCAACACAAAATTGACTGGATTCATCACTTTCAATAGACATCTTCTGAAATGACTTCCAGTTTTCTCATCTTATTTCAGTCGCATTATTTCGTCGCAGATTGCCTAAACAACAGCTTCGTCGGGGCAAGATCGTGGCACAATCCTTTATAAAGGCTGAATCAGCAGCTTGTCAGAAGTTTTCAAATTGTTAAAATAACTACATTCCAGGACGCAGGAGATAGAGAACACCATGACCACATCCCAGAAAGCGATCGCGATCGCCCCTTCCATTCTGTCGGCAGATTTTAGTCGGCTAGGAGATGAAATTCGTGCCGTAGATGCGGCGGGTGCAGATTGGATTCATGTGGATGTGATGGATGGTCGCTTTGTGCCGAATATCACCATCGGTCCATTGATTGTGGAAGCCATTCGCCCCACCACCCAAAAGCCGCTGGATGTGCATTTGATGATTGTAGAACCAGAGCGCTACGTGGCAGATTTTGCCAAAGCCGGAGCCGATCACATCTCGGTACATGCAGAGTCGAGTTCGACCATTCATATTCATCGGGCATTGGGACAAATTAAGGAGTTGGGCAAAAAAGCGGGCGCGGTGCTCAATCCGGGTAGCCCGTTGGAACTGCTAGAGCCGGTGTTGGATCTGTGCGATATTATCTTGCTGATGAGTGTTAACCCTGGGTTTGGCGGTCAGAGCTTCATTCCTTCGACACTAACCAAAATTCGCAAGCTGCGCCAGATGTGCGATGAGCGCGGTCTTGATCCTTGGATTGAAGTGGATGGTGGCTTGAAGGGAAACAATGCTTGGCAGGTGATAGAAGCGGGGGCAAATGCGATCGTCGCGGGGTCGGCGGTGTTCAATGCGCCCGATTATGCAGCGGCGATCGAGAGCATTCGTCACAGCAAGCGCCCTGAACTAGCGGCTGTGTAGAAACATAAGGATCTTTCCATTAAAAAACAGGCAGGCTTTTACAAGACTGCCCGTTTCTTTGTTAGTTACAGCTTCTGCTACCAGCTATGCACTGGCTTCATTCTTCTGAATCAGCATCTCTACAATTCTGACTAGCCTTGCTGTGTTTTCAGTTTGTTGCTTAGTTATTTCCTTTAACTCAGCCAATTCTCCTCGAAAATTCTGAAACTCTTCACGAGAGTCGTGAAACCCTACTGTGATTGCTTCTGTCAGGCGACCGACCTGAGCAATTAATCGGTCGATCTTATCGTCTGGGGTGCGAGAACTACTAGTCATAACGCGTATTCTTGCAAGCTGTTCAATATGTTTGAGTACGATAACACAGGATGAAGAAGCTCCAGCGATCGCGTTCACCGTTTCGCTCGATAATAGAAAATTTACAGCAAGTATTTTACTGATTTCTTATTATGGTTCTAGCTATTGGCGATCGCGCTCCCGATTTCAGCTTGCCGGATGCTCAAGGCAACATTATCAGCTTGGCTGATTTGCAAGGCAAGCGAGTTGTCTTGTATTTTTATCCCCGCGACAACACTCCTGGCTGCACCAAGCAAGCCTGTGCCTTTCGCGACTCCTACGCTGAGTTTCAAAATCGGGATGTTGTTGTATTAGGAGTCAGCACGGATGATGCAAAATCTCACGACAAATTTACCGCAAAATTCAACCTACCTTTTCCATTGTTGATCGATGAAGCCGGAACCGTTGCCACCGCCTACGAGAGCTATGGCTTGAAGAAGTTCATGGGTAAAGAATATGTGGGGATCACTCGCAATACTTTTGTGATTAGCCCAGACGGAACGATCGCAAAAATCTATAAAAAAGTCAAACCTGACGCTCACATTCAACAGCTTCTCGCAGATATTGGCTGAAGCATTTACCCAGTTTAGAATGGCAGATAAATCCAGTGCGATCGCAAGCATCTACCGATTTGATTTTTTTAGTGTTATCACATTGCAGAGTGGGTTCATGATTACATTCCCTCTGCGATCGCAATGTTATTTCTTACAATGTTCTCTCAATATTCTGCTATGGCAGTTACTTTAGCTTATGGGTCAGTTATGGCATTTTGCACAAACGGTCTTGGGCATTATTTTCCGCCATCCCGTTACAGGCACCAGCATTATTCCCTTATTGCCTGATGGTCAGATTGTGTTGATAAAACGGCGAGACAACGGCAAATGGGCACTTCCTGGCGGCATGGTCAATTGGGGCGAAGATATTGAAACCACCGTGCTGCGTGAATTAGAAGAAGAAACCGGACTCAACCTTGCCAAAGTGCGCCGCTTAGTTGGAATTTATTCATCTCCAGAACGGGACGGTCGGGTGCATTCGATTTGCGTTGTCGTAGAAGTTGATGCGACAGGAACAATGCAAATTCAAGATCCAAGAGAAGTTTTAGCCATCAAAGCCTTTCCACCAGAAGCAATCCCCATTGGCACCCTTTCTCACGATCACGATCGCCAACTGCAAGATTACTTGAACGGCTATACTACCTTGGCGTAGCGGCTCATTTAACGCTCGTAGGGGTTTTGTTTTATACTCTTACGAGCATTGGCTTATCGCAGATAAACTACCAAATTCGGCAACCTGCGCGGATGAGTTCCGCTTGGCGACTATGATCAAGATCGAAGCTAATTAGTTGACCTTTAAACCATGCATCTTGTGTCAAAAGCAGACATTCTAGTTGTCGATGATGTGCCTGAGAACCTCCGGGTTTTGTCTACAATGCTGAGTGCGCGTGGATATGAGGTCAGAAAAGTACGAAATGGACGATTGGCGCTGGCGGCGGTTAATTCTGCACCCCCCGATTTGATTTTGCTAGACATTCGCATGGAAGGAATGGATGGGTACGAAGTCTGCCAGCACCTGAAAGCTGACATACAAACCTGTAATATTCCAATTATCTTTGTAAGTGCCCTTCATGATGTGTTTGACAAAGTAAAAGCATTTGAAGTAGGCGGAGTGGATTACATCACTAAACCCTTTCAGATAGAAGAAGTTTTAGCACGAGTAGAAAATCAACTCACCATTCGCAATCTTCAAAAACAGCTTCAAGAATACAACACCCTTTTAGAAAGCCGCGTAGAAAAGCGCACAAGCCAGCTTCAAACCATGCTGGACTATGAGGCATTGCTGAAAGGAATTACCGATCGCGTGCGTGACAGTTTTGATGAAGAGCAAATTTTGCAAGCGGCTGTGCAGGAAGTAGCAACCGGGCTAGGGTTGATCTGTTGCGATGTAAGTATTTTTGACCATGAGGCAAACACAAAAACTATCCTCTATGAATACCGTTGTGCTGACATTGCATCTGCCCAAGGTGAAGTGGTCAGCCTGGATCTATTGCCTAGGCTTTACCAACAAACTCTGCAAGGCGATCCCATTCAATTCTGTGTGCTGCCATTTGCTCAGTCGACAACCCGGAATATTGGAGGTCGGTTTGCGATATTAAGCTGTCCTTTAATTGATGACCAGGGCGTATTTGGCACTCTTTGGCTATTTAAGCCGCGAGCAGAATGGTTTGATAGTTTGGAAATTCGGTTGGTGCAGCAGGTTGCCAATCAGGGCGCGATCGCCCTGCGCCAAGCCCGACTTTATCAAGAAGTGCAACAGCAGGTCGAAGAATTAGAACGGCTGCACTTATTGAAGGATGATTTTCTCAGCACGGTTTCTCATGAGTTGCGATCGCCGATTGCCAACATCAAACTGGCAACCCAACTGTTAGAACTGGTTCTAAAACCGACCGGCATTCTTGAAGATACCTCTAGCAAAGCGGCTAGCTACTTTCATATCCTGCAAGACGAATGCCACCGTGAAATTCATTTGATCAATGATTTGTTAGATCTGACGCGCCTAGATGCTGGAGTTGAACCCTTGACGGTGACGAGTATTGACTTAGCCCCTTGGCTTGGTCACTTGACAGAACCCTTCCTCGCTCGCATTCAGGCGCAACATCAACACCTGCAAATAGACATTCCGAGCCAGCTTCCGACCCTGGCAACAGACCTACACTATCTAGAACGGATTCTGACTGAACTACTGAACAATGCCTGTAAATATACCCCATCTGGCGAAAGCATTACCCTTTCAGTCCAGGTGGTTGAGCCGCAGACAAATCCAGACCCACTTCAAATAATCGAGCATTCTGAGGGCGATCGCTCTCACCTTGATCCCACGAGTCTGCAAATTTGTGTGACCAACACCGGAATTGAGATTTCTGAGGATGAGCGCGATCGCATATTTGATAAGTTTTACCGCATCCCCAACAACGACCCTTGGAAGCACGGCGGCACGGGACTTGGGTTGGCGCTAGTCAAAAAAATGTCAGATCATCTAGGTGCTAAGATTTCGGTTTTTAGTGCCAACCAGCAAACTTCTTTTGTTTTGGAACTGCCGATTTGAGTAGGGGGCAGGGATTAGAGTGAGAGCTTCGACCCACCCGATATCCGCAGCCTGAAACCCGGAACCTGAACCCTTTTACTCAAAGCTTTCCTGCTTCCTGTAGATAATGCTGAAACCGCTGCTGTAGCTGGTCTGCGGTGAGTGATTGCGTCCAATATTCGGCGATCGCGTGCCCAAATGCCCAAGCGTTGAGTTCGGGTGAAGCGGTGTTGTCTAGCAAAATTGACCAAAGGGCGAGCAGGTCGAAGTTACGGGCGTTGGGGTTGTCGGCGCTCAGTAAGGAAAATAAATCGTATGCCATTTGAAGTTTGCCAATCACGACGGGCAATTGTTCGATCGGAATTTGCTCTGCCAGTAAGTAGGCGAGGGTGGGGGTGCCGGTGGTGAGGGTGGCGATAAAGGTGAGGACGGGGCTTTTGAGCAGGGCGGCTAATCCTTGAGTGGTCGCCATTTGAAAGGTGTAGCGATCGATGATTTTGGCGGCGGCGGCGGTGCGGGCTTCTAAGTTGCGGAGAAAGCGGGCAAGGCGGAGCTGCTTGGCTGGGGCGATCGCGTCTATTAAGCCCAAAGACAACGCTTCCATTCCCCAGGCAACTCGTCCGATTTCAATGTTTCCAGTGACCACGGGCAGCACCCAATTGCAAAATTTGTTGAGTTGAGCGGCGCGATACTGGGTTGCCTCTCGGATTGCTGTTTCTTTGGGTGAAGCGCCTGCTTGCCAATCGTAGGGCGGGTTCCATTCACGAATCGGGCGCAGCTTATCGACTTGGGTAACGGCGGCGATCGCGGGTAAATCCGGTATCATCGCCTTCACGTCCGTCAGAAAATCCACATCCATTTGCAGTGCCGGATCGAGTGCTGGAGTGACCAAGAGCAGCACATCGGATTGCGTAGCGCGATCGATGACTAAATCTCGAAAGTCAGCGCGATTTGCCTGCTCATAGCCGGGAGTATCCCACAGGGTCAAAGTGTCGCCCGTTTTTGATTGCCAGTGATACTCTTGAATCGCGTCGGTGCTGGGCAGTAGGTCTACAGCCGCTTTATCTTCCACAAATAGCGTGTTGATTAAGCTACTTTTACCTGCCCCAGTCCGCCCCGCCAGCAGAATGTTGACTGGCTTTTGCTCCACCTGTTCGAGAGGCTCCGCTTGGGCAAGAATCTCTTGCAACGTCTGCGTTTTGGCGGCGGGAATCGTCATGGGAGCAACGGCTTCTAAAACGGGCAGTTTGCCGCTGTAAAGCGCGATCGCCTGATTGCTCAAATTCCGCAGTGCTGCCTGCTTCAAAAGCTGACTCAAGTTAACCAATAGCTGCTGGCTTGCCTGATTGCCGTGGCGTTGCGTGGCTTGTCGGGCAATTGCCGTCACCGGGTTTAAAAACCATTGTGCCCAGTTCCAAGCGCGCAATAGTTTCCGTGCCGAGGGTTCTAGCTTGCGATAAATCTCGTAGCCTTCCACTGCTTGCCCGACAGTCACCTGGTTCAACGCGGGAGAGAGCTTGTCCATCCATTGATCCATGTCTTCCACGGTGCCCCGAATTAACGTGTAGGCTTGAGGAATATAGATGTTGAGCAGCGGTCGTTTGACTTCAGGATGATAAACCTGGGCGATCGCGGTCACCAATTCCTGACAACGCTGCCAAAAGGTTGACCAATCTTCCCATACGGGCGGATCGTTTTGCACAGCCTCCAAAATCTGCTGCAACGCGGCTTCTGTTTTTTGACCCATGCCTCCAGTCAAGCTAGAAGTGCTATCGATCTCAGCTTCCAGTTCTTGCTTGACTGCCATCACAATTTCTAGGGGATCTACCGCAGGGCGAGTCCATTTCACTAGCAAAAATCGCCAGCCAACCAGCATCACGGTGAAGATTGCCCAAACCCAACTCAGCCCCCAGGTATGAATCTGAACGCCTGAGGCGATGAGTAAAAAGCCGACGATCGCCGCGATCGGAAGTCCTAAAACTGCCCATTGCCAAAGCTTCAAACGCACCATTGGTTTAATTATAATTCGTTTGATTCTCAGTCTAGAAGTGTTTGGTTATGACAAGACTAAAAAATAAGCGAAGGAAATTATTTTTGATATTTAGCGCTGAATACTGTGCAGATTGATGCGGAATGCTTGCAGATGATTGAGGGAAGCCAAATTGGATGGAACTGCACCAGAAGCGATCGCTAAAGCGGATGTAATGGAGATCGCGTGGATGATTGCAGAGTAGCGATTTGAAAGTGAATCAGACATAGCAATAAGACCGACTTTAGGAACAGATTCATTGTTCTTAGTGTGGCGCTTGCATTATAGATTGAGAGTGATGGTTTGGCTTCTTTGTGGTGATGTGCGTCACATCTCCTCATAGCCCTGAATATTTTCAAGCTCAAACTGCCGCAAAATTGCCGTCGATTGGCGCGTTAACACGTCTGAACCCTTCACCACAATCAAATACTTGCCAGCACTCAGCCGATTGCGATAGGGCAACGCATCCCCGCTACCAAAGGCAAGCCCCGCGCCACCGCCTACCAAAAAGCTGCCCATCGCCCCAGAAGCCGCACCCAACAAGCCCCCAATTATGTGATCGCCTATTTCTCCCGCCCAAGCAAAGGTATTTAGATTGGTGATCGAACTGAAGGAGAATCCGGCTGCAAACCCAAAGGGAACTAACCAAAAAGACATTAGTTTCGCAGAACGAGAGGCTTGCTCTTTCGGATCGATTAACCCATATTCATCCGCACTTTTATAGCCCCGTCCTAAAATCGTAATGCCCGTCATTGGTAGCCCTTTTGCTTCCAAAGCGGAGTAAGCAGCCTCCGCTTGAATGCGATCGCTCAGCACAGCCACAAGATAATTCATATTGATAATTCCATTCCTATCGCCATCAATCTCCTTTTTAGAGTATCAGGCGAATGGCGATTGACGAGTGGCGATTGACAAATGGCGAGCGAGATCTTTGCCATCGCGATCGCCATTCTCACCGCTACTTAATCAAAGGCTGCCCATCAAACTCCACCCGTGGCACTTCCCAGATATCCTCTGAGAATGACTCGCCCACGACCGCCACCCTTTAAAATGGCAAAACCGCCCAACATGAGCGGTTTCAACCTATCGGAGCGACAGGATTTGAACCTGCGACCCCTACTACCTCAAAATGGTTATTTGTAGGCTGAATCCCATTCATAATTGAAATTGCAAGAGTCGTCAATTACAGAGATCTCAATTAGATCTCACGTAATGTTTTCGTAACGTAATCCAAAAAATCAGCAATTTAGCTGATAGAAGCCTGGAAAGCTTGCCAACACTAAGAGTGCAGACTTTCGAGAATTTGTCAATGCTTTCACAATACGAGACGACCGGGCAGGGACAAAGAACGCGATCGCGGCTTATCCAGTGCTTAGAGGAGAACGGCGAGATGAGTAGAGAACAACTGGTGAACTGTGGCTTAACCTACGACCAGGTGCGACGGCAGACAAAAAACCTCTGCATTGAGGGCATGATCAAAAGCCGTTTAGAAGGCGGTAAGCGCATCTATCAGCTTCGTACAAAGTTTATACAGCAAGTCAGTGTTTCTTAGGTTGTGTTGGTTTCTGCTTGGTCGATACAGGTGAAGTACACACAGCCGAGAAACCCATGATCAACCTTCTAAAGTTCTTCGTTCGGAATACTCTAAATAACATCCTCAGTTTCCTTGATGCAGTTCTGCCACCGTTGCCAACATTGGTACTCAAATCGGCAGCACCGGAGCCGGAGCCAGTGCCAGCGCTAAAGCCAAAGCCGGAGCCAGTGCCAGTGCCGGAGCCGGAGCAAAACATGAACTACATCGGCATCTATCCCGTAGCGTCTCATGCTGCAATGTATATGCAGCGCCCGATTACCCCAGAACACCCCGCAGCGCTTACCGTTGTGCCGGAGCCACCGATCACTGAATTAGTGATCACATTACCGCCAGCCCCAAACGATGCACTGGTAGCGATTGCTGATGTGTTGGCTTGTGCCCCAGGACGAGCGGCGATAGTAGAGGCGTTGTTAGATGAGGCATGGCAGCAGGGACGCACCACCTATTCAGATTTAATCGAGTATGTGAAGGATCAATCAGGCACCGGATGCAGCAAAAAAACGGTTTCAGCCTGGAAAAAATCACGGATGCTAATTGAAGCTGTGGCAGCGTGAGAGAGGCAGAAGTTCAGCAGGTTAGTGATGCACTACTTAGTGGTGAGTCACTGTTGCTGGTAGGGGAACCGGGCAGCGGTAAAACGATGTTGGGTGAAGCAGTGCGATCGCGGCTTGAAAAGGCAGGCTACACCGTTGGCATGGTCAAGTATTCCGGCAGCGCGATCGACACGCTTAAGGAACTGTGTGAGCAGTTGAGCGTAGATACAACCTACGACGACGGCAACGGGCGACCCAAGAACAAGACCGCAACTCAGCTACGCGCAGACCTGAAGGACGAACTCTCTAAGCAGGGCAATTGCTTGATTGCTGACAATGCTGATCGCTGGAGAGCAGGTATCATAATTTGACACCCACAAGGCGATCGCCCAAATTCACCTTAAAATCGAGCCATAGCCTGAAATAAAGCCATCATGAGTAATCACCCGCTCCTAAAAATTGACATCGCTCAACTCAGCATTGCTGAACGTATCCAACTTGCCGAAGACCTTTGGGACAGTATCCTAGAGCAACAAGACGAACTTCCCTTAACCGACGCACAAAAGCAGGAGCTTGATCAACGACTAGAACGCTATCAGCAAGACCCAACTGCTGGCTCACCCTGGGAAGAAGTCAAGCGACGATTAGGCTTCTCCCAATGAGCTACAGTCTGATCATTCGCCCAGAGGCAGAATTAGATATTCAAGATGCTTTTGAGTGGTATGAAGCACAGACTTCAGGTTTAGGCTCTGAGTTTGTTCGTGCACTCGATAATTGCCTATCTGGGATTGGGCGTAACCCACTTGCCTACCCAATCATCCATCAAAAACTACGGCGAGCATTAGTCCGACGTTTCCCCTACGGAATCCTCTACGTCTTTGACGAGGACATCATTGCTGTTGTTGGTTGCTTTCACGGTAAGCGCGATCCGAAGTCGTGGCAAGATCGGCTTTAGTTTTTTTCTGAATTGTTCATAGTTTTGCTTTCTCCCATTTGCTGTCTTTTACAGATTCTTGCTCCTAAAACTAAAGTTCATAATCAGCAGATTGCGATCGCTTCTGTAGCGATGCTGATTGTTGGCGATCGCCTCCCTCCTTTTCTCTTACTCTTCTACCCGCCAACTCCACAACTGCCAACTGAGATTTCTGCGCTGATTCTGGCTCCTGCTCCTGCTCACGAATTCGTATCGACTCTGATTCAATATTCAATGACAACGCAGATCGAGTCATATCCTCTATCATTGCGGTAAACCGAGTCCCAATCGGCAATTTGGCAGATTCCGGTGCGAACACTCCCAACACTCCGCCTTCCTCCACCTGAATAGCTGGAACTCCATTGTAGCGGTGATACTGAGGGTGATTCGGCTCCATTTCCATTGCTATGACCGAAAACGTACAAGTTCGTCCCTGCCAGCGGTCAAAGTTTTCATTCGCATAGTCATTGTGCCGCAGCCCAATCACCCGAATCTGGTCAACTTGATGTTGCTCCAGCAAGTTGCAGATCTGCTCTGTCATTAACAGATATGCCAGTGCCGCTTTGCCCTGCATGACCTCGGATTGGGTTCGGGCAGCTAATTCTGGCGAAGGCGTAATCCGCAAATCGTGAGGCACCTGTCCATGCAGGCTCAAGCGGTCTGGAATTCGATATGCACCCGCCCGATCGCGGTTGCCACCCGTCCAATGTCATTGTTGCAGTAGGCTGCTACTGCGACTTTAGACAGCGTGTCGTAAACATAGTTCCCCTGCTGATCTCGAACCGCCGTGTAGGGAAGCTTATCGCGTTTAGCGATGGCTGGAAATCGACCCGGTGCACCCGCTCTGAGAGTTTCTTGGGCAATATGGGGCAGGTGTCGAGCAGAGTCCACCACTACCTGGTCGCCATCAAAGTCGCCCTGGTGATGCTCCTGCCAATCTTGGGGCTGTACCCAGACACAGCCTTTGTATTGGCTCAATTTGGGAATGTGGCGATCGCGGCAAAGCGAGCAATCGTCTCACCCTCCCCGATCATCAAGCTCAATCAACTAGGCGGACAACGTTGATCATGAGCGATCTCCAGCTTTTTGCTCCAATCAAGCTGGTAACGAGCTGCTGAATTGTTTTAGTTGTGGATAAATCCGTTTACCACTAAATTGTTGAAGGACTGCCCAAGCTTGCGATCTTGCCTATGGTGATGACACGACTTATCATCCTGATTATTATTCAGGAGACTGCCTAAAATACCGAGTGAGATCAAATTTAGAAAACGAGAAAAAAGCCCGAACACCCCTTTCCGTAAAGCCGTTTAGCATCCTAGATACTTCAAAATCGGTTTTTTCCCAAAGGCGGCTGAGTTAAACTTCAGGAGTAATTATTTGCGTAAAAAGTAGTGTTTTAATGATTAGAAAGCACATTTATGGAAAACTCATTACTTCGGTAGCAGGAGGTGCCCTAGCAGTAGGAATACCAACGGCATCTGTTTTCACTCACTCCATAGCACTAGCAGTCCCAAATTATCCGTTGGACAATGCTTATTCTTATCCTCCACTCAATAAAATCTGTACGGATGCAGACATTAAAAAATACGCCGTAGAGTCAAATAAACCCAGTAGCGCAGAATACGCGTTTCAGGCTTTGATTGCTTGCGGCTCTAAAGCAGTGCCTGTTCTAACTAAAACGCTTACTAGCAAAGATGAAAACATTCGGGTACAGGGGGCAAAAGCACTTCAAAGCATAGGAGCAGAAGCAAAATCGGCTATTCCAGACTTGGTAAGAGCGTTCAAGAGCGATCCGGAGGAGAATGTCCGATCTAGTGCGATCTTTGCATTAGGGGGCATTGGGAAAGATGCAGTTCCAGCTTTGATTGCAGCTCTTCAAGATCCAGATCCCATTATCCGTCGGGGCGCGACTTCTGCTTTAGAAGGCATTGGAAAAGATGCCAAAGAAGCGATTCCAGCTTTAGTGCTTGTTCTCAAAACTGATAACGATACAAGTGTTCGTTTCAGTGCTGCTTATGCTTTAGGACGAATCGGGAAAGATGCGAAAGAAGCGGTTCCAGCTTTAGTGTTAGCTCTTAAAACTGACAACGATACAAGTGTTCGTTCTCGATCGGCTGTTGCTTTAGGACAAATCGGGAAAGATGCGAAAGAAGCGGCTCCGGCTTTAGTGTTAGCTCTTAAAACTGATAACGATACAAGTGTTCGTTCCAGTGCTGCTTATGCTTTAGGACAAATCGGGAAAGATGCGAAAGAAGCGGCTCCGGCTTTAGTGTTAGCTCTTAAAACTGATAACGATA
>ENA-ORBV01007547-ORBV01007547.1-microbial-mat-metagenome-genome-assembly--contig:-NODE-7547-length-18653-cov-9.633613_pt1 | contig 18653 bp, 14 predicted proteins | sample MGYA00237777_ERZ505514 | MGnify/ENA primary metagenome ERZ505514 (study PRJEB26160, sample SAMN06269048) | microbial mat metagenome | isolation source: Oligotrophic lake microbial mat | place... | reverse complement strand
CCCTCCGCCCCTGCCGTTTCGGTAACGCCCGCCCGCCTCGAATTCAACCCGGCAGGCCAGGCGCTCTCCACATTGTTCGACGACGTGTACCACAGCGCCGGCGGCGCGCTGGCGCAGGCGCGCCACGTTTTTTTGGGCGGCAACGGCCTGCCGCAGCGCTGGCGCAAATCACCCGGCGGCGAGCGCTTCACCATCGTCGAAACCGGTTTCGGCATGGGCCTCAATTTTCTTGCGACCTGGGCGGAATTTGCCGCCGACCCGGACGCAATGACAAGGCTGCACTACGTCGCGGTTGAACAACACCCGTTCAGCGCCGCCGATCTCGCCAGCGTGCACGCGCGCTGGCCGGAGCTCGTGTCATTTTCCGGCGAGCTGCTGGCGCAATGGCCGATGCTGGTCGTCGGCTTTCACCGCCTGCACCTTTTCGGCGGGCGCATTACGCTGACGCTGCTGTTTGGCGACGCCGCGCAATTGCTGCCGCAACTCACCGCGCGCGCCGACGCGTTTTATCTCGACGGTTTTTCGCCGGAAAAAAATCCTGTCATCTGGTCGCCGCCCGTTTGCCGCGAGCTCGCGCGCCTTGCCGCACCCGGTGCCACCCTCGCCACCTGGACCGTCGCCGGCGCCGTGCGCAGTGCGCTCACCGCGGCCGGCTTCGCCGTGCAAAAGCGCGCCGGCTTCGGCACCAAGCGACAAATGCTGGCGGGGCATTTCGCCGCGCGCGCACCACAGCCCTCACAACAGCCCGAACAACAGCCCATACACCAGCCCGTACACACGGCGACACAAACCAGCGTCAGCGTCATCGGCGCCGGCCTCGCCGGCACCTTTTGCGCCGAGCGCCTTGCCGCGCGCGGCTGGGAAGTGACGCTGATTGACAGGCACAGCGGCCCCGGTCAGGAAGCCTCGGGCAACCCGGCCGGCCTGCTGCGCCCCATCGTCAACAAGGAGGACGCCGTCAACGCGCGCCTGTCGCGGCCGGCGCTCGGTTACGCGCTGCGCCATTTCAATGCGCTTGCCGCCCAGAACCCGGGCCTGCCCTGGCACCTCAGTGGCGTGCTGCAACTCGCGCGCGACGCGGCCGAGGCCGAACGCTTCGCCGCCATCGTTGCGCTGCACGCCATGCCGGTCGACTGGGTGCGCCATGTCGATGCAAAAGAAGCCGCGGCCATCGCCGGCTGCGCCGTGCGCGGCGCCGGCTGGTGGATGCCCACGGCCGGCTGGGCGGCGCCGCCGGCGCTCTGTGCCGCCAATATCAATCGCCCGCAAACGCCCGTCCGGCGGGCTTTCTCAGCCAATGCGCTGCGCCTCGCCAGAGCCGGCGCGCTGTGGCGGGTCGAGGGTGATCAGGGCGTGATCAGCGAAGCCGCGCATGTCATCGTCGCCACCGCCCATGACGCGCGCGCGCTGCTGCCCGAGGCCGGGCTGCAACTCATTTCGGTCAGGGGCCAGCTGAGTTTTGTACCCGCGGGTGCGCGCAACGGCTCGCCGCGCGTGCCCATAGACGGTGACGGGGTCGTGGCGCCGCTCGCCGACGGCGGTTTTTTTCTCGGCGCCACCTTCCAGATCGACGACACCGAGCGGGCGCTGCGCATCGAGGACCACCGCGCCAACCTGGCGCGCGCCGAATCGCTGCTGCCGGGCTTTACCGCGAAAATTGACGCGGCCATGCTGGGCGGTCGCGCCGGCTTTCGCGCCACCACGCCGGACCGCATGCCGATTTACGGCGAGCTGCTGCAGCAGCCCGGCGTGCATGTTGCGGCGGGCCTCGGCGCACGCGGCCTGCTGTGGGCGCCGCTGCTGGCAGAGCATCTGGCGTCGCAGCTCGCCGGTGATCCGCTGCCGGTGGCGCGCGACCTCGCCGCGACATTCGGCATGCGTCGCTTTGCCGCGCGCGATGCCAGGCGTGAAATGCAATAGACCAATACACTCTACCGGCATGGAAATCCTCACACCGCACGAACGTGATATCGGCGCCTTAAACTTCAGGGTGCTGCGCCTGCTGCCCTCGGCCGCGAACCAGATGGTCGGACCGTTCATTTTTTTTGATCACTTCGGCCCGGTGACAATGCCACCGGGCGAGGGCATGGACGTGCGCCCGCATCCGCACATCGGCCTCGCCACCGTGACCTATTTGTTCGAGGGCGGCATCCTGCACCGCGACAGCGCCGGAAGCGTGCAACCCATCCGCCCCGGCGACGTCAACTGGATGAGCGCCGGCCGCGGCATCGTGCACTCGGAGCGCACACCGCCCGCACTGCGCGAAGCCGGCCACCGCCTCCACGGCATCCAGACCTGGCTGGCCCTGCCCGCGGCAAAGGAACAATCGGCACCGGCCTTCAGCCATCATCCGGCCGACAGCCTGCCGGTGCTCGATGAGAACGGCGTGAGCCTGCGCCTTATTGCCGGCACCCACCAGGGCCTGCGCGCGCCCGCACCGGTGTTTTCACCAACGCTTTACGCGGCGCTCGAATTCGAAGCCGGTGCCACTTTCACGCTCACGCCCGAACACCAACAGCGCGCGGTGTACCTGGTGCAGGGCGAGGCCGACATTGACGGCACGCCGCTGGCGCCGCAACACATGGCAGTGCTCGAGCCGGGCACCAGCGTGCAGATCTGCAGCGACACCGGCGCGCGCGTCATGCTCGCCGGCGGCGCGGAACTCGAGGGCCGGCGTTTTATCTGGTGGAACTTCGTCGCCAGCTCAAAAGAATTGATAGAAGACGCAAAGCTGCGCTGGAGTGAACGCCGCTTTGATGCGGTGCCGGGGGAGAACGGGTTTATTCCGCTGCCTTAACCGTTGCGGTGCAGGCTTCGCGTTGGAGAGAACCAACCCGATCCAACCGCAGCGCAATGCGCTCCCGCAGCTGTGCGCTGTGCGCGGTGAGCGGTGAGCGGTGAGCTATCCGGGAATTTCATCCCGACACCAGCAGCGCCGCACGCTCCATACCCTGCACCCCCTCGTCGTCTATCCAGTCGAACACCAGTTCGCCGCTCGCCTCGGCGATGGTGGTGAACTGGATGTAGGGATTGGCGGCAATTCCCGAGGACAGGTCGGCGCGAAACACCTCGGTGCCGTTGTACAGACAGCGCAGCAGGTTGATGCAATTGCGCGGTATCGGCTTGTCGCCGTCAAAACGAAAACCGGTTTCCATCGGATGGCGGATCAGGATGCGCACCTCGATGACCTCGCCACGACGGGCGCCGGAGGGCAGCTGGATGCGTGCGGTCATTCAGTTGCCCTCGCTGCAGGCCGACACCGTGACCTCGACCATGGCGCTGCCCGACCAGAAGCTGCCGTCCGACATTTCGGCCATCGCCATGACACGCTGGCTGCCGGCAAGGCGCACGCGCGACACCACCTCGGCGCGGCCGGCGCGCGGCCCGAGGTAAAACACCGCCATGTTGCGCTGGGGGTTGCGCTCGGAAAAAAGATGTATGGCCTTGACGTAATCGTGCGCGCTCATCGGACTGTCAACACTGACCTTCATCGCCACGGCGTTGCCGTTGTCGGCAAGCCGCGGCAGTTCCAGCCTGACCCGCCCCGGACGCACCACCTCGCCGCGCGTGATAACCCACAGCAAGGGATCGAGGGTCGCGCCCGGCGCCTCGCCCGCAGCGAGGCGCGGCCCAGCCAGCGGCAGCAGCAGCGCACCGGCAATGAATGCGCGTCGCTTCACCGGGCTTCCCTCGCGCCGGCGCGCGGCGCGGCAATGGCGGGCGTTGTTTCCACCATAGGGGGCGTTGTTTCGACAATGGGGGGCGTTAGTTCCAAAATGGGCGGCGTTAGTTCCACAATGGGGGGCGTTGTTTCCATGATGTAAAAAGGCTGAAGCGCACCGAAAGCGGGCAAGGCGGCATTCTGCCATCGTCGCTGCTTCAGCGCGCCGGTGGCACAGACAGCGGACCGGCACAGCCGCTAGAATACCCGCTCACTCCCCGGTACACCTTCCTTGAAGCCAGAATCCCCACCCGACGCCATCGTCATACGCGGCGCCCGCCAGAACAATCTCAAAAACCTGAGCCTTGCCATTCCCACCGGTGAACTGGTGGTCGTCACCGGCGTGTCCGGCTCGGGAAAATCCTCGCTCGTATTCGACACCCTTTACGCCGAGGGCCAGCGCCGTTACGTCGAGACTTTCAGCCCCTACGCGCGGCAATTCCTCGACCGCATGGACAAGCCGCAGGTCGATGCCATAGAAGGCATCCCGCCGGCCATCGCCATCGACCAGACCAATCCGGTGCGCACCTCGCGCTCGACGGTGGGCACGATGACCGAGCTCAACGACCACCTCAAGCTGTTGTTTGCGCGCACCGCGAACCTGTTTTGCAGCGGCTGCGCGGCGCCGGTACGGCGCGATTCGCCCGAGGCGATTTACGCCGCGCTGAAAACGCGCGCCGCCCTCGCCGGCGACCCGCGCCTGGTCATCACCTTTCCGATCACGGTGCCGGCCAATTTCAGCGAAACCGAAGTGCAGAAAATGCTCGCCCACCAGGGCTATACGCGCATCCACGCACGCGAAGGCGCGCTGCTCGAAGTGGTGCAGGACAGGACGCGCTTTTCCGCCGCCGAAAAATCGCGGCTGATGGATGCGCTCGAGACGGCGCTGCGCGTCGGCCAGGGCAAGGTCAACGTCTATCCCGTGTTGAATAACGTCAGGGTCGAAGATGAAACCGCCACATTTGGCGCGGCATGGCGTTTTTCGTCCGACCTGCACTGCCCCGACTGCAACATCCATTACCAGGACCCGACGCCCTCGCTGTTTTCGTTCAATTCGCCGCTCGGCGCCTGCGACACCTGCCGCGGCTTCGGTCGTGTCATCGGTCTTGATTTCGGCCTGGTGCTGCCGGACGAATCAAAGTCGATCAAAGCGGGTGCAATCAAGCCCTGGCAGACGCCGGCCTTCAACGAATGCCAGGGCGACATCGAGAAATACGCCAAAAAACGCGGCGTGCCGCTCGATGTGCCCTTCAACAAGCTGTCCGCCGCACAGCGTCAATGGGTGCTCGAGGGCGAACCCGGGTGGGAGAGCTGGAGCAAGTCCTGGCCCGGCACCTGGTACGGCGTGGCGCGTTTTTTCAAATGGCTGGAAACCAAGTCCTACAAGATGCACGTGCGCGTACTGTTGTCGAAGTACCGCGCCTACACGCCCTGCGAAACCTGCAATGGCGCGCGGCTCAAAACCGAATCCATGTTGTGGCGTCTTGGTACCAAAGCCGACGCAGACGCCGCGATGCCCGCGGCAAAGCGCTTCCTCCCCAGCGGCGTCAGCTTCGGTCGTGACAAGCTTGTGGCCCTGCCCGGCCTCACCGTACATGACCTGATGCTGCTGCCCATAGACCGCTGCCGCAGCCTGCTCGATACCCTGCACCTGCCCGCGCCGCTGGACGAAGCCACCGACCTGCTGCTGGCGGAAATTCGCGGCCGCACGCGCTACCTGTGCGAGGTCGGCCTCGGTTACCTGACGCTCGACCGCCAGTCGCGCACGCTGTCCGGCGGCGAGGTGCAACGCATCAACCTCACCACGGCGCTGGGCACCTCGCTCGTCAACACGCTGTTCGTACTGGATGAACCGTCGATCGGCCTGCACCCGCGCGACATGGGCCGCGTCATCGGCGTCATGCAGCGCCTGCGCGATGCCGGCAACTCGCTGGTGGTGGTCGAGCACGATCCGCAAATCATGCTCGAAGCCGACCGCCTGCTCGACATGGGCCCAGGCCCGGGGGAGCGCGGCGGCAACGTGGTGTTTTTCGGCACGCAGGCCGAGTTGCGCAACGCCAACACACTGACGGCGCAATACCTCGCCGGCGAAAAGCGCGCCGATGCCGGCGTCGCGCCCAATCCACCCGGGGACGACACGCCGGCCATTGAATTGCTCGGCGCCAGCGCCCACAACCTCAAGGACGTCGATGTCGCCATTCCGCTTGGCCACCTGGTGTCCGTCACGGGGGTGTCCGGCTCGGGTAAATCGACGCTGATCCAGGACGTATTGCACGCGGCGCTGCTCAAAGCCAAGGGCAAGCCGACTGAAATGCCAGGTGCGTTTCGCGAACTGCGCGGCGCGGAACACATCGGCGACGTGGTGATGGTGGACCAGTCGCCCATAGGCAAGACCGCACGTTCCAATCCGGCGAGCTATGTCGGCGCCTGGGACGCGGTGCGCAAGCTGTTTGCCGATGAGTCGGTGGCCAAGGAACGCGGTTACACCGCCGGCACCTTCAGCTTTAACGCCGGCAATGGCCGCTGCCCGGCCTGCGGCGGCAACGGCTTCGAGCACGTCGAGATGCAATTCCTGTCCGATGTATACCTGCGCTGTCCTGACTGCGACGGCAGGCGCTTTCGCGCCGAGGTGCTGGAAATCACGGTCGAGAACACGCTGGGCAAGCGCTCCATCGCCGACGTGCTGGACATGACGGTGAGCGAGGCGCTGGCGTTTTTTGCCGGCGAGCCCGAGGTGCAGGCCGCACTCGCGCCGCTGGCAGAAGTGGGCCTCGAATACCTCAAGCTCGGCCAGCCGGTGCCGACACTGTCGGGCGGTGAAGCACAACGCCTCAAGCTCGCCGGACATCTGGTTGAAGCCGTCAAAACAGCCGCACTACCCGCAGCGCGGGGAGTGCGCACGAACCCCCCCTCGCCCGCGAAGGCGGGAGAGGGGCCGGGGATGAGGGTGTATCCGAAGGGCAAGTTATTCCTCTTCGACGAACCGACCACCGGCCTGCACTTCGAGGACATCGCCAAGCTGCTGCGCGCGTTCAGGCGCCTGATCGCCACCGGGCATTCGCTGGTAGTGATCGAACACAACCTCGATGTGATTCGCGCCTCGGACTGGATCATCGACCTCGGCCCCGAAGGCGGTGAGGCCGGCGGCGCGGTGGTGTGTACGGGCACGCCGCGGCAGGTTGCCGCCCACGCCAGCTCGCACACCGGCAAGGCGCTGCGCGAATATACCGAGGCGCTGGACAAGTCATCGACTGGAAAGGCACGCCTGGCGGCCTTCTCCAGCGCTTCGTCCACCGAGACTTCGTTGCAGAAAAAGCTGCCGGAAAAAAACACTTCCATCCGCATCCACAACGCGCGCGAGCACAACCTGAAGAACGTCGATGTCGATATTCCGCGCAACCAGTTCACCGTCATCACCGGCGTGTCCGGTTCGGGCAAGTCCACGCTGGCTTTTGACATCCTGTTCGCCGAAGGGCAGCGCCGCTACCTCGAATCGCTCAACGCCTACGCGCGCCAGTTCGTGCAGCCCTCGTCGCGGCCGGATGTGGATGCAATTTTCGGCATCCCGCCCACCGTCGCGATTGAGCAGCGCACCAGCCGCGGCGGTCGCAAGAGCACGGTCGCCACCATGACCGAGATCTACCACTTCCTGCGCCTGTTGTACGTCAAGCTCGGCACGCAGTACTGCCCCGATTGCGATGTGCCGATCGAACCGCAGAGCGTGGACGCCATTGCGGCGCGCATCCAGCGCGACTACCGCGGCCAGCGCATCGGTCTCCTCGCGCCGCTGATCACCGCGCGCAAGGGCTATTACACCGACCTCGCCAAATGGGCGCGCGCCAAGGGTTACGACTTCCTGCGCGTCGATGGCGAGTTCCTGCCCACGGCCAAATGGCCGCGTCTCGACCGTTTCAAGGAACACAGTATCGAGCTGCCGGTGGCCGACATTACGCTCGGTGGCAACGAAACCGCACTGCGCGAGGGCCTCACAACCGCGCTCGATTTCGGCAAGGGTATCGTGCATGTGCTGGGCGGCCTCGGTGTGCTGGCCTACGCCGCCGGCAAATCCAAAAAGCAGTACCTCGAGATGACGCTGCCGCAGCAGGTGTTCTCGACCAAGCGCGCCTGCCCGTCCTGCGCGAGGAGCTTTGCCGAACTCGACCCGCGGCTGTTTTCGTTCAATTCACGCCACGGCTGGTGCGTTAGTTGCCTTGGCACCGGCGTCAAAATCACCGGCTACAGCGAAGACGAGGACGTCAGCCGCGAGCAGGAGGACCGGCGCCTCGACAACTGGATAGACGACCACGATGGTCCGGACGAAGCCTGCCCGGCCTGTGCCGGACGCCGCCTCAATCCCGAAGCCCTCGCCGTGCGCTGGCACAAGCGCTCGATCTCCGAACTGGTGACCATGCCGGTGAACAAGGTCGGCGCGGTGTTCGAGGGCCTGCAACTGAAGGGCCGCGAAGCCGAGATCGCGCGCGACATCGTCGCCGAGCTACGCTCGCGCCTGGGCTTTCTCGGCGAAGTCGGCCTGCCCTACCTGTCGCTCGACCGCTCGGCGCCGACCCTGTCCGGCGGCGAAGCGCAGCGCATCAGGCTCGCGGCGCAACTGGGGTCCAACCTGCGCGGCGTCTGCTACATCCTCGATGAGCCGACCATAGGCCTGCACCCGCGCGATAACGACATCCTGCTAAACACCCTCGAAAAACTGGAAAAAAAGGGCAATACTCTGGTGGTGGTCGAGCATGACGAAGACACCATTCGGCGCGCCGCGCATGTCATCGACCTTGGCCCCGGCGCCGGCAAGCTGGGCGGCCGCGTCATCGGCGCGGGGACGGCCGAAGAATTGATGGCCAATCCCGAATCCATCACCGGTCGCTTTTTGCGCCAGCCGCTGCAACACCCGCTGCATCCGCCACGCGCGGTCGATACCAGGACGCCTTCGCTCAACATTGTCGGCGCGACGCTGCACAACCTGCGCGAGGTCTCGGCGCGCATCCCGCTTGCCCGGCTGACCGTGGTCACCGGCGTGTCAGGATCGGGCAAATCGACGCTGGCGCGCGACGTGCTGCACGCCAATCTCGCACGGCTCGTCAGCGCGGGGCGCACCAAAGCCAAACTGCCGCTCACCGGCTGCAAGGACATCAAGGGCTGGGAGCAGGTCGGCCGCGTGCTCGAAGTCGACCAGACACCCATAGGCAAGACACCGCGCTCCTGTCCGGCAACCTATGTCGGCTTCTGGGACACCATTCGCAAGCTCTTTGCCGACACCAGCGAAGCGCGCATGCGCGGCTACGGCCCGGGGCGGTTCTCGTTCAACACCGCCGGCGGCCGCTGCGAGACCTGCGAAGGCCAGGGTGTCAAGCGCATCGAGATGAGCTTCCTGCCCGATGTAAAAGTCGGCTGCGAAACCTGCGGCGGCGTGCGCTTCAACCATGAGACGCTGGCGGTGCAGTTCAAGGGCAAGTCCATCGGTGACGTGCTGATGATGAGCGTCGATGAGGCGGTGGAATTTTTCTCCGCCCACGCCGCGCTGCACCACGCGCTGCGCCTGTTGCAGGACGTCGGCCTCGGCTACCTCACGCTGGGTCAGCAAAGCCCGACGCTGTCGGGCGGCGAGGCGCAGCGCATCAAGCTGGTCACCGAGTTGTCCAAGGTCAGAATCGACGCCGAGGGCAATGCCATGGCGCGCCCCGGCCGCGCCGGCGCCTCGAGCCACACGCTTTACGTGCTGGACGAACCGACGGTGGGCCTGCACATGGCCGACGTCGAAAAACTCATACGCGTGCTGCACCGCCTGGTCGATGCCGGCAACAGCGTGGTGGTGATCGAGCACAACCTTGATGTCATGGCCGATGCCGACTGGATCATCGACCTCGGTCCCGAGGGCGGCGACGCCGGCGGCAGGGTGGTGTTCGAAGCACCGCCGGCGCGCATGGCGCAGTCGCCGGCGCGTTCGCATACGGCGCGGGCGCTCGCGGATTTCATGGCCAGTCACGGCGAAACAGCATCCAGGTAGCCGGAAAAACAGGCGCACTTGAAAACCGCCGTTTCAGCGTAAAGTAGCGTCTCTTTCCAACATCTCCACACACTGGACCCCGATCATGAGCGGACACGCAGCCCCTCCCCCTGCCCCCAAAGCCGATGCCGGCGGCCCTGCCGCACCGACGGGCGCACATACCAACCTGGCCGAACTGATTTACATTGAGCTCGTCGGCCGCGCGTTCCTGCGCGTCGAGAACGCCGCCGTCATCAAGCCCGAACCCGATGCGCTCGCCGCCCTGAGCATCAAGCTGGCCGAGACGTTCCAGAAGGTTGCCGTCAAACACAAGATCGACAACACGCCCAAATCGACGGCCGGTTACGAGCTGACCACCGAGGATGTCGCGTCCTGGCTGAAATAAAGCTTTGTGTACATAGCGTTATCGTGTATGATGCGCGCAGGGTCTGAGTAGCGCATCACCCGGTTAGCGCCACCCTCCTCTTCGCGGTCCCAAATCTGGCACCCCGAACCTCCATTAAAGCCGTACCTCATCTGCCTGAACCGGTGGTTAAGACTCCCTTGAGTCTTTCCGGGCCGATACCCACTGTTTCAGGAGATTCACATTACAACGTCATTCCAGAGTCTCGGCCTTTCGGCCGAGCTGCTACGTGCTGTCGCCGATCAAGGCTATACCGAAGCAACCCCCATCCAGGCGCAGGCCATTCCCGTTGTGCTGTCCGGGCGCGATCTGCTCGGCGCTGCGCAAACCGGCACCGGCAAGACCGCCGGCTTCACGCTGCCCATACTGCAACTGCTGAGCACCCGCATCACCGAGTCCAATGTCGCCAACAACGGCAAACCGGTGAAGCATCCGGTGCGCGTGCTGATCCTTACGCCGACGCGCGAGTTGTGCGCCCAGGTCAATGACTCGGTCAAGGCCTACGGCAAGCACGTCAAACTCAAATCGACGATGATTTTCGGCGGCGTGGGCTTCAACCCCCAGGTCTCGGAACTGCGCCGCGGTGTTGACATCATTGTCGCCACCCCCGGCCGCCTGCTCGACCACGTGCAGCAACGCACGGTGGACCTGCGCAGCATTGAAATCCTGGTGCTCGACGAAGCCGACCGCATGCTGGACATGGGCTTTTTGCCCGATATCCGCCGCATCATGTCGCTGCTGCCGATGCAACGGCAGAACCTGCTGTTCTCGGCCACCTTCTCGGACGAGATCCGCAAGCTGTCCAACACCTTCATGAAAAACCCGGTCACGGTCGAAGTCGCGCGGCGCAATGCGCCGATCGAACTGGTGACGCAAGTCGTGCACCCGGTGGACAAGGACCGCAAGCGCGAACTCCTCGCCCACCTTGTCAAGACGCACAACTGGTTCCAGGTGCTGGTGTTCACCAAAACCAAGCATGGCGCCAACCGCCTGGCCGAGCAGCTCAACAAGGACGGCATCGAGTCGGACGCCATCCACGGCAACAAGAGCCAGCCGCAGCGCATGCGCGCGCTCAAGCGCTTCAAGGACAATGAAGTCCAGGTCCTCGTCGCCACCGACATCGCCGCACGCGGTATCGACATCGACGCACTGCCGCATGTCGTCAACTACGACCTGCCGAACGTGCCCGAAGATTACGTGCACCGCATCGGCCGCACCGGTCGTGCCGGCAGCACCGGCGACGCGATTTCGCTGGTCTGCCGCGAAGACCGTTCGCTGCTGACGGCGATCGAGCGCATGATGAAAAAACAGGTGCCGGTGAAGATCGTGCCGGGCTTTGAAGCCGGCAGCCCCTCGCTGCGCCCGGCCGAGCCGCGCGACACAGAAGCGCGTCCGGAACGGCAGGAGCAACGCCGTCCGCAACAACAACCGCGCGGCGGCCGTGACGGCCAGCGCAATGGTGGCGGTCAGCGTGACACGCAACGTGACACGCAACGTGACACGCAACGTGACAATCAGCGCCCGCGCCAGGGCCAGGCCCCGGCACGCGACGGCCAGCGCCGCGACAACGGCGCACCGCGCCGTCCCGGCGGTGCGCCCGGCCAGGGCCAGCGTCCGCAGCACAACCGCGGCCCGGCACCCGAGCGCAACTTCAACACCGCTCTTCCGGCACGCGCAGTCGATGACAACATCGGCAACCGCGCAGCGGCACCGGCGCAGGACCCCTCGCGCATCTACGACGAGCGCCAGCCCGACAGCTTCGAGTCGCGCCTGCTCGAGCGCGTGACCGGTCCGGCGCAACCGCGCCAGCCAAAGCCTGGCTACGCCCAGCGCACCGCCAACAAGCAAAGTCCGGCGCTGTTCGGACCGCGCAAGACGGCTTGATACGATAGCAATCCAGCAACAATAAAAAAGGCGGCCGAGGCCGCCTTTTTTTATTGCGCGTACGCAAAGCACGCGTTTGTCAGCGTGCCGGCAAACGCTGACTTTGGCTGTTCTTGGGCTGGGCCACAGTCAATCGCCAGGCTGATTGCCCTGAAGACGGAGCTGCACGCGGCGGTAAAGGCGCTTGGAGCGCTAGCGATTCAAATCACGATCTCCTGCGCCGCGCCGCGCACATCCATTTCGAAATCGAGGCCCTGCACCGGCGGCCGGCAGAAGTGCCAGGACAGGCCGCCGGGCGTGATGCCTTTTTGGGCGAACTCCTCGGCCATCAACGCGCCGATGTCGAACACGGTGTAGGCCTGTGTCGTGATGGCGTCCTTCCAGTCAAAGCCCAGCGCCGTCAGGCGCGCATGCATTTCAGCAATGACAAAGCGCACCTTGTCGCGCATCGCCTCGGTGCTGTGTTCGCCGTAACGCGTAATGCGTTCGGGGTAGGTGCCCGGGCCGCCGCGCGCCTCGCCGCCACCGGCGAGGATGAAGCTGCCGCGCTTTGACGTGCTCGGCACGCTGTAGGTGAAGGCGTACAGCGAAGGCGAGGCCGGTTTGTCGAACTCGGGGCAGACATTGGTGCGCGCCACCGGGTTGACCTCGTTCTTGTAAATGCCCCAGCGCTCCAGCGTCTGCACGTAATGGCGGTTGAATTCGACAAAACCGTCTGGCGTGAACGGCGCGGGCGAACGCAACTCGCAGGCGGCAAAGGCCGTGCTCGGGCGGCCGCCGGCCTTGAGGTGCGCCTCCACCAGGGCAAAACCCTCGGCAATGGGCAGCGGTTTGGCGAGGCGCGCGCGCACCAGCTCGAAACCCGGCTCGGCGGCGACGCCGCCCGAGTACTGGAACACTGCGCTGATGTAGCGATACCCGCCGGGGGCAAAAGCGATGACATTGGACATCTGGCCGACTCCTGAAAAAAATAAATGCCTGACCACGCCGGACGGCGCAGGGCAGGGTGTGGTGATTGTAGCCGCTGGCGGCGGTGGCATCGAGCGCGGATCCACGCCGGGCTGGCGTGTGGTGATGCAGTCAGGGTCCACCATGCTGCCTGTTCAGCGCCGACATCGGGCGCATTTACGAGTCACTGCGCATGCCGGTGTGGATGGTGCACGGGGTGCGCGGCGACGTTGTCGACTACCGCTACAAGAAGTGGCTGGCGCACAAGCCGAACTGGACCTTCCGGGTGTTTTCAACCGGCGCGCTGCCGTACTTTGAAGTGCTGGATGACTTCGCGCGCGACTACGACGGCTTTATGGCTGCGTCCGGCCCGGGCGCCTGATCCAGTTGACGGCCACGCCGAAGAACATCAGCAGCACCGGCACCGACAGGCACAGCGCCGCCACCAAGAGCGGACGGCTGGCCGAGGCGACGAGATCGCCTATGGCCTCGACACCGAGCGACGCGGTCATGCCCGCCCAGTACAACACCCACAGCACCGAAACCGCGATCCATCCGATCATCAACGCTTTGCTGTCCATGCTGCTGTCCCCTGCGTACGGTTATGACGGCCGAATACCGGCCTGCGCTTGCTACAATGCGGACTGAACCGGGTCTTCAGCCGTTTTTCGATCCGCCAGCGCAAGCTTATCGTTTTCACCCATCCGGAAGCAATTGAATCATGCTGCTGCCAAATTTTACCTTCCTGCTGCTGATCATCATTGACGGTTGCGCCGGGCCCATGGTGTCGGGCCAGGGCTGCGCCGCGCAAAACCTCAGCGTGCGCATTCCCTACGAAAAGCTGGAGCAATGCGATGCGGCGCGGCGCGCCATGATCACGCCCGCCGGCGTCGAGAAATTCATCCGCGCCATGTGCATCGCCCAGCCGAAGGACCAGAAGGCGCAATAACCGGCTTTGCCGCCAGGCGCCGCAGCTCAGGCGCTGTCGCCGCCGTCCCCGGAATCAAAGTAGCCCGCATCCAGAGCGGCCGTATCGAGCTCGGCCCCGGTCGGCGCAAACTGCTCCGGCGGCATTGCCGGCGGCGGTACGGCATCCGCGGCCCTGGCATGATCGGCGTTGGCATCACGCTGGCCGTGCTGGCCCAGCAGACCCTGGATACCCTGAAACAAAAAGGACCCGGCAACCACGCCGGCCGCGGTGCCCGCCACAGTGCCGAGCAGACCACCACCCCATGCACTCGGGGCACTCGGAGCACTCGGCGCTGCCGTTGCCGCTGCCGCCGGCGCGGCCTGACGCCCAAACGAACCCGGTGAGACTGCGGGGGTCATGGCGGCCGGTGCTGCTGCAACAGCCCCTGCCGGCGCCTTGCCCGAACGTCCCCAGCTCGCGCCCTGCCCGGGAAAGCCGCCGCCCGCGGGTGCAGCCTGCGCGCGCTGCAACTCGGCCTGCGCCGCCGCAAGCTCGGCCTTGGTCGCCTCGAGCGCGTACTCGAGCGCCAGCGCACGCTGCACCAGCAGGTACGCGGCATCGGGTTTGGCGGCCACCGCCTCCTTGATCAAGTCATCGGCGGCGGGGTCTTTCTGGCCGGCCTGGGTTTGCCGCAGTTGTTGCAAAAAACCGAGCAATAAGTCGCGTTCCTGGGCTGTCATTGAAAAACCTCCGGTGTGGATTTGCTTCGGACCCGCGGCTTGCGCGTAATGGCGGGCATGCACGGTTGAGACAGGAAAAACAAAAATTGGTTTGCCGCCTGCCGCAGGCGGCACGAAAAACGCCGCACGAAAAACACCGCAGTCGGCCGGATTTCATTCAGTCGAGTTCGAAGGCGTTTTTGTAATCGAGTTTCAGCGCCGGGTCCTGCGCGCTTTTGCGCAGGTAGCAGTTGCCCACCGCCAGCACCTCGATTTCACTGCCCATGAAACAGCGAAAGGCATCCTCGGGCGTGCCGACAATCGGCTCGCCGCGCACATTGAAGCTGGTATTCACCACCACCGGACATCCGGTGAGCGCATCGAAGGCCGAAATCAACCGGTGGTAGCGCGGGTTGGTCTCTTCGTGCACGGTCTGGATGCGCGCCGAATAATCGATGTGCGTCACCGCCGGGATTTCCGAGCGCGCGACATTGAGTTTTTCTATGCCGAACAGTTTTTGCTGCTCATCGGTCATGGCAATGCGCCGCGCTGTGCTCACATCGGCCACCAGCAACATGTAGGGGCTGTCCCCGCCGATCCCGAACCAGTCGGCGACCTTCTCACGCAGCACCGAGGGCGCAAACGGCCGGAAAGACTCGCGGTACTTGACCTTGAGGTTGAGCTGCGACTGCATCGCCGGCGAACGCGCATCACCCAGAATGGAACGCCCGCCAAGGGCGCGCGGCCCGAACTCCATGCGGCCCTGGAACCAGCCAAGGGCACAACCATCGGCGAGGTCTTTGGCGCAGGCGGCAAAGAGCGCCTCATCGTCCAGCGTCTCGAACACCGCGCCGGCGGCCTTGAGCCGTGCCGCGATGTCATCCTGCGCGAACTCGGGGCCAAGATAGCTGCCGCGCATGCGGTCGCGCCCGTCGGACGGACTGCGCGGCCTGCCCAGAAATCCGTGATACGCCGCCAGCGCCGCACCGAGCGCACCGCCGGCATCACCCGCCGCCGGCTGGATCCAGATGCGCTCAAAGCTCTTGTCGCGCAGCAGCTTGCCGTTGGCGACGCAATTGAGCGCCACGCCGCCGGCGAGGCACAGGTTCTTCATGCCAGTCTCTTTGGCCGCCGCGCGTGCGAGCTTGAGCATCACCTCTTCGGTCACCGCCTGCACCGAGGCGGCGAGGTCCATGTGCTGTTGCGTCAGCAACTCTTCGGGCTTGCGCACCGGCGCGCCAAAAAGCGCGTCAAAGCGCGCATTGGTCATGGTGAGACCGGTGCAGTAATTGAAGTAATCGAGATCGAGACGAAAGGAGCCGTCTTCCTTGATGTCGATGAGGTGGTCACGGATCAGCTGCGCGTACCTGGGTACGCCATAGGGCGCGAGGCCCATCAGCTTGTATTCGCCCGAATTGACCTTGAAGCCGCAGTAATAGGTAAAGGCCGAGTAGAGCAGCCCGATCGAATGCGGGAAATGAATTTCCTTGTGGATTTCGAGCTTGCCGCCCGAGCCGATGGCAAGCGACGAGGTCGCCCACTCGCCGACGCCATCGAGGGTCAGCACCGCCGCCTCGTCAAAGGGCGAGGGATAGAAGGCGCTCGCCGCGTGCGACAGGTGGTGTTCGCCAAAGAGCAGCTTTTCCGCCCAGTCGATATCCGGTGACAAGGCCTTGAGGCGCTTGGCCAGCAGGTCCTTCAAAAAGAGCTTTTCGCGCAGCCACACCGGCAGCGCCATGCGAAACGACGCAAAGCCGCGTGGCGCGAACGCGAGATAGGTCTCCATCAGGCGCTCGAACTTGAGAAAGGGCTTGTCGTAAAACGCCACATGATCGACCTCGGCCGCGCTCACGCCGGCCTGCGCCAGACAAAAGCGCAGCGCGTTGAGCGGAAAATCCGGGTCGTGCTTCTTGCGCGTGAAGCGCTCTTCCTGCGCCGCGGCGACGATCTCGCCCTCGCGCACCAGCGCCGCCGCGCTGTCGTGATAAAAAGCCGAAATGCCGACGACGATCATGCTGCCTGCCAGGCCCGCGCGGGAAAGACGGTCAAAACAGCGTGTAGATGAAGGGCGCGATGGCCGAGCCCTGGGCAAGCACGATCAGCGCGCCGAGCAGGGCCATCATCAAGAGCAGCGGCGCCAGCCAGAACTTCTTGCGCACGCGAAGGAATTTCCACAGCTCTTTGATGAAGGACATCGTCGTCTTTGCGCCGGTCAGAATTGGTCGGTCATGGATTGTGGATCGGGCCCGGGCCCGGGGGCTGTAGTGCTATCCAGTGGCTCGCGCCATCGGGCTAGTACTTGAGTTTGAGCGGCAGCTTGCCGAAGAAAATTCCATCATCGTGACCGATTTTACCACTGCAATCATCAGCTTAATTTCGCAGCGAATTCTTGAGTATGCAAACAGGCGAGGTACAGTAACAAAGTCGGCAAGTACCAATAAATCCGCCGTACTTGCCGAATTCGTCTTCAAATCGGCTTTTGAACAGACGCAGCTCGTTGCTCCGGTGCATGCAAGAATTTGCAGACGGAAGGCCTACCGGGCAGCAAACCCCATTATGTTTGGATTCTTGAGAAAACAAGACTGCAGCTTGAGATATCCGTTTCGGGTCGGGTGACCGCCGCCTGCGCCCCAATCGGTCGGGGCCATCTCACAACTTTCCGAGATGTCTGCAAATTGAAGTGGCGAGTCAAATTCGCCTTGAAACGTTTGAGGCAGTACGACTTGCGGTTGAATAACTTTGAACGAATGTCCGCCTCCCGGAATCATTACAAAGAGGACGTTCCGCGCCCCATATGTATTCAACATTTTTCGTATCGCGGAAATAGTTATATCGGGGATGGGGGAAATGTTTGAATTGCTCGCGGGAACGGGTGAAATAGCTGCCCCCTTGGTTGATGTGATATTGCTGACTGGGGCATTGTCGTTTGTTTTTTGAGTGAGGGGTCTCGAAGCGTCACACTCACTGTTGATACGAACGGCAAGGGCGGAGGTTGAATTGATTCGCAAACCGAATTGGCAAAGAACTTTGACCCCTCGCTTTGCCATATCGAGGGCAGGTCGTTTCATTGTAGGCAGCAAGCCAAACAGTGCTTTCCCCTCTGCAAACGTTGCCAGTTCGTTGTCGGACAGTTTGCTTTCGTAATGATGCCAAGTCGGTCGCCCGGAGTTGCAGTTGACCGTGGTCGAAGTGTATTCCTTGTAAGTGCTGCAATCGCGGTTTGCGACCATCACGTCCCCGTATCGGTACATATCGTCAGGGATGAATATGACCATAAGTTTCCGGGCATCAAGCTGGGTTTTGGCAAATGTCGCAGCCTTTTCAAATTCTACGAACCCGTTTCCTGCTATTCCGGCATTTTGGGTCGTTACCCCTTTTTGATTGAATAGTTGACGCTGAATGACATCTAACCAGGGGCCTGCTTCCTGACCTTCTGTCATGGAGTCCCCTACAATCAGCAAGCCAAGGCGTTGACCTTCCACATAGTCGTACTCCGATACGAATCCCAAATTATTTGTCTGGTATTGGTAACGGTACGCAATCTTCGAGCCGATGTATCCGGCCTGCTCAACCTTCTTGTTGGATTCGTACCGACGCACCCCGAATTGATCGGTGCTAAGCGTGCTGCCAGACAAAAGCATTAGCCTTGTGCTTTCCTTTGGGAGGCGGAGGATTTTGAGAGCCAGGTCCGCCAATACAAGCCCGACCATCAGGCTTATTACGACGAGTGCGGCATTTAGGAGGCGTTGCAATGTTTACCCGGTTCAAAAAAGCTTTTTTGCATAGCGTGGTCAAAGCGCATCCAGAGTTTCAAGGTACCTGGGATCGGTCGCCGCGAGGAAGTGATCAATATGATTTCAGGGCTCTTTGCGCAATCGAGGTTGCCGACCGAATGTAGTGGCGGCAAATGCCTGACGGTGCCGACCACACAAATAAATAGCGCAAGCATCTGCTTGCGCTATTTGTTTATGGGGCGCCCCCCGCAGATGCCGTCAGACCTATCTCCCGAACCTTGCGGTTCAAGATGGCCGCGTTCCGGTCACATCAGG
>ENA-ORBV01007546-ORBV01007546.1-microbial-mat-metagenome-genome-assembly--contig:-NODE-7546-length-18653-cov-30.786983_pt1 | contig 18653 bp, 18 predicted proteins | sample MGYA00237777_ERZ505514 | MGnify/ENA primary metagenome ERZ505514 (study PRJEB26160, sample SAMN06269048) | microbial mat metagenome | isolation source: Oligotrophic lake microbial mat | place... | reverse complement strand
GATCTAAGGTTCTTTCAAACACGCCTTAATCAGAACGAACGGTGGCTTGTTTTTACAGAAAGTGGTTTACACTCCCCCGTAGAGCTGGTAAACGAGTGCGTCGATCTGCCGGTCGGTCGCGTCGACCTCCCGCTGCACCTGCTCCCGCCGCTGCGGCAGTTTCTCCGCGGCGAGACGGGTGTGGAGGGAGAGCATGGTGGTGACGAGGGAGATAAGACGGGCGACTTCCTTTGATTGCGGATCAAGTTCTGGTAGCGGAAAGGGCTCGATGTATTTGCGGACGTACATGTACGCCGTTTGGTACGCTCGCATCGACGTCTTCGAAATGAACCAGTCGCTGAGCCGGCTGTTTAGAATCGCCAACGCTGTCCGCGGGTCCGTTGCCGGGGTGAGGACGATGCCGTATCCGCCCGCACCGCCGCCACAGAAGAAGCAGTCCCCGATGTCATCCCAGCAGAACGATGCGCGGGAATAGTAGTCCGGCGTTACAATTTTCGGCTGACCCATCGTCGTGATGGCTTGCGATCGCCCATACGCATACCAAGTCGGCACGCGCAGCTCGCCTCTCTCGCGAGCCATCAAGACGGCGCGCTTCGATTTCAGGTAGGCGTATGCGAGGGGAAACTCGTCGCGCATACGGTCTTCGGGAATCACCTCTCCGTCATCGTAGGGAAATAGTATGCGCTTGTCCGAGGCACCAACGGCATACCGCTTCATCTCGCCGCCTTTGATGAGACGTTTCAGTAGCGGCCGCTCGACACGCACAGGGGCCGGATCATCGCCAAATCTGACTGACGCCGCTTTGTCGTCGCCCGTCGTTTCGACCCCGATATAGGTTTGATCCGAACTCGTCTTCAACCCTTGGAAGATTTGGGTAGACCGCGACCCAAGGGTTTGTGGCATCGCTCGAAGTTTATCCCATAGACTCTCTTCGCGATCAAAGATGAAGAGCCAAGGTTGCGTTCCGAGATGGGTCCATGCGATCTGACCAGCGAGCTGATCGCCCGCGGGGCTCGAACTCATCCAGTTAGTAACAGCCGAGACGTCGCTCTTCACGAATCCCGCCCGGCGGTATTGGATTCCGCGAGATGCTACCGGTGGCCCCACGCGGAGAATGCAGGTGTTGATGCTGGCATCCTCAAATACCATGTAACCGTCGAAGTCGATGATCTCCTCTGTCCGGTTCGAGCGCGACAGTATTGTGCGAAGTCCGAGGCCGTAGTCGGTTTTGAAGAAACGGTGGGGCAAGATGTAGCTTAAGTAGCCCGATTCGCGGAGCACCCTTAAGCCGCGCTCCACAAGCAAGCAGTAAATGTCGTAGTTGCCAATAGCGGCATCGAAGGCTTCGCTGATGTACGTGGACTCCTTCCCGGACGTGGTTTGAATCCTCACGTACGGCGGATTCCCAATCACCGCATCAAACCCGGCGTCCTTCCCCGTGAACACCTGCGGAAACGCCCGTTCGTAGTCGAACGGGTTGATCTCCCGCCGTTCCTCCTCCGTCATCTTGTTCCACGCCTCGCTGCCGATGATGTCGGTGCCGATCAGGCTGTTGCCGCAGAGGATGTTCCTGCCCAGGTCGGGCAGGGCGCGTTCGCGGAAGAGGCGTTGTTCGAAGCCGAGCGTCTGGCTGGTCTCGCCTTCGAGGCATTTGAGCAGGAGATTGAGCTTGGTGACTTCGACGGCCTGGCCGTCGAGGTCCACGCCGTGGATGTGGTCGAGCAGGATGCGTTTGCGTTCGGCGATGGTGAGCTTCCATCCGCCTATAGCGGCAGCCGTCCCGGCGGCATTCGGAGATACGGCCGGGACGGCCGTCGCTACAAGGTTTGTCATAGCCGGGCGGAGTACGGGATGCTTGCCGGTGGCGAGCTGCGCGGGGTTGGCGGCGATGTATTGCTGCAGATACCAGTCGAGGAGGAACTGATATGCCCCGATCAGGAATGACCCGGAGCCGCAGGCGGGGTCGAGGAATTTGAGCTTGCTCGCGTCCTTGGGGCTCAAGGAGGGGTTAACCGCAGATAGCGCAGATACCGCAGATAAACCGTTGCTTTTGCTATCTGCGGCATCTGCGTTATCTGCGGTTCCAAGCAGTTTTCCTACTGTGTTCTTGACGATGTAATCGACGATGTAGGTGGGGGTGTAATACACCCCGCCGGCTTTGCGGACTTCGGGCTTTTCTTCGATCTTGGCGCGGTGGCCGTCGGTGAGGGTGATGACTTTGCCCAGAAACCGCTCGTACACGCTGCCGAGGATGTCGGCGGTGACGACCGTGAATTCGTACGGGCTTTCGGGGTAATAGAGCCGCTTGAAGATGTTCTTCAGAGGCTTGTCGTCAATCTCAAGACGCGGGGTGAGTGTGTCGGGGGCTTCGTCGCGCCCTTTTTCGGTGGCGAAATGGAACAGGCCGGAGTTGTAGCGGGCATCCGCGTCGCGAAAGAGCTTGCAGAGCCGGTCGTAAATTTTTTCGCCGTTGAGCAAAGCCTGGAGTTGGCCGGTGGTTTCGGTGCCGCGATCTTCGGCCATGCGCAGGAAGATGATGCGGTCAATGATGCGCTGGACGGCAAAGTTCAGTTCTGACTCGCTGAGCGATTTATTGCGCAGGGCGAGATTGGAGGCCAGCGCTATGCGCCACTCCTCGATTTCTTCAAGGAACGCTTCATCAAACTCCTGCGCCCCGCGGCCTTTTTTGGTAGCGCAGTAGCGATCGAACTCGCCACGAAGCACGGCGTCTTTGGAGAACGTGCCGAAGATGAAATCCCAGCGGTCGGGATAATCTCGATAGGCGATGAAGTCGCGCCGGGCGACCGACGCTTTCTCCATCAATTTGGGCTGGACGCGGCAATCATAGATGGCGAGTTCTTCGAAGTCGGTCAGCAGCGAGACGGCCAGCTTGGCGCTCCAGCCGTAGCGGCGGAGTTGGTACGCCGGCTCCCAATTCTGCTTGATGTTGACGGCGGGTTTCTTCGCTTCGAGAAAATACTTGCGCTGCCCGCCGACGCGGAAGGAATAATCGGGCGCCTTCGTCGCGCCGGCGACCTTTACGCGGTCTTCGTGCACCACTTCGCGATACTGTTCAGCGAAGCCCTGATTGTTATCAATATCCCAGCCCAGCACGGCGAACATCGGGTTGACGAAATCGATGCGAAGCTGCGTCTCGTTGTAATCGGGTGAACGCACCTGATCGGATTGCTGATCAAATCGATCGATGAGCCGCTTGATACTGTCTGGACATGTCCCCATGCGGCGGAATGTTATCCGCGTGGTGGTGCCGCTCCAAACCTGCCGCACTTCAATCCGCGTTCATCCGCATTCACCCGCCGATGTTTAGCAGGATCGACATGAAGCTCATTGCGATGTTCGTGCCGCTGGTGTTCGCCGGCGCGATCGTCGGGGCGCTTTTGTGCCGCATTCCCGAAGCCAGCGGAGTATCATCAACCGATCGCCGCCTATGCCTTCATGTACCCCGCGTGCAGGTCGGCCACGTACTTCCAGTTCACCACGTTCCACCACGCCTTGACGTAGTCGGCGCGCTTGTTCTGGTATTTTAAGTAGTAGGCGTGTTCCCACACATCAATGCCCAGCATCGGGCGGTGGCCGGTCATGAAGGGGGAATCCTGATTTGCGGTGCTGATGATTTCCAGTTTGCCTTCCTTGTTCAGCACCAGCCAAGCCCAGCCGCTTCCGAAGCGTTTCATAGCGGCGTCGCTCAGGCCGGTCTGGAATTTGTCGAATGATCCGAACGCGCTATCGATCGCCGCGGCCACGTCGCCACTGGGCGCGCCGCCGGAGTTGGGGGCCATCATTTTCCAGAAGAGGGTGTGGTTAACGTGCCCCCCGCCGTTGTTGATGACGGTTTGTTTCACGCCGGCCGGCACGGTATCGATCTGCTTCAAGAGTTCGATCGGGTCTTTCTTGAGCAACTCGGGCAGTTCGGCCAATGCTTTGTTGAGGTTCGCCACATAGGTTGCATGATGCTTATCGTGATGGATCTCCATCGTCTGCGCATCAATGTGCGGCATGAGCGCATCAAACGCATAGGGCAGCTTGGGAAGCGTAAACCCCGGAGGCATGTCAGCCAACGCGTCGGCGGCGAAGGCGATCGATGGCGCGATCTCTGCGGCGACCGCCAACGCGGCGACGCCTGCAACACTCCGACTCAACATCTGACGACGATTGATCATCATGACGATTTCTCCTTCTGTTGAAGCGTCCACCGGAAACTCCACGTCTGATGGCGGGCGTCCGGATGCTTAATGATATTGCGCCGGGGCGGTAAAGTGTAAAGTTGTCGCAAATTTGCGGGTGGACTTCGGATGACATGGTTTGGTGACCGGCGACTTTTTTTCCACGTTCCCGCTTTTTCACTGGACGGACAACGCTGGTTGGGGGTTAAATACCGCCATGCCGTCGTCGAACCAGCCTCAGCACGACGATCCGTTCGGCCCTCCGAAGGAACCGATTGCGGTGTTCTGCCTTCATTGCGGCGAAGAGTTTGAAAGCTGGCAGATCGTCTGGAAGCCCCGCCCCAACGAGTTCGGCGAAGCGACCGACTCGATGCAAGGCGACTGGTGCTGCCCCACCGATGGCTGCGACGGCGTGGGCTTCGGCTTCGACATCTTCCCGTGCGACAAAGATTGGCGCGACGACAACGGAGAGAAGTGGTTTTTCAGCGATGACGGCGAGGAAGATTTCGATTTCGACGGCGTGGTGGATAACGCCGTCATCGATCAGTTCTGGCGCGAAGACCCCACCGCCCTTCGGCCTGATTCTGCGCCGGATGAATTATCCATCGACACCGAAGGGCTGGAAGATCACCCGTTGAAGCGTTTGCTCCCCCCGGAAGAGTTGCCGACGCATCTGCCGTTTCGTGAAGACGACATTCCGTTTTGAATGAATCGCGTCGGAGAGAAGCGATCGCTACTCTTCTTCCGCCAACCGATCCTGCTGCGCCTCGTAATCCGCCTCGCGACGCTGTTCATCGACGCAGGAGAGGTAATCGGTGCGCACGGCGGGATGGAGCTTTTCGGCGAAGGATTCGTCGAGATTGTTGAATTCAATCAGGCTCACGACGTCGGCAAAATCGCGGTGCCGGCGTGCGGCCAGTTTCAAATCAATCAGGCCCGGCAAATTAATCACACGCAAATCGCGAATGTTCTCCGAAACAGCGGTGGGGTCGGGGTACACGACGGGGCCTGGTGCGCCGCTGCCGGGGAAACGACCCGTCACAAGGATGTCGAATGCGATGCCGGTGGTGCTGTCAAGAAACCGTCGCGGCCTGCCGGACACTACGCTGAATTCGCCATTGACGACGAGCTGCTTTAACGCCGAGAACCCAGCGACGTTCAGGAGGAAGTCGACATCGGCGGTGGTACGCTGGTACTTGTGCGCATTGACCGCCATCCCACCGACAATAGCGTAAGGAATGTTCTCACGATCCAGCGCCGCCGCTACCCGACGCATGGTTTGATGCACCGCATCGTTGCCCTGAAAAAACATGCTGATCTCCCGCAGCCGATCAACAAAAGAAAACTCGCCGGCCAACTCACCCGACCGGGGGACGCCGGTGTTCTGCAAGCGATTATCGTCGCGGGCGACCATTGACTTAATCCAGGTTCATACTCATCAGGAACTGCCCGTTGCTCGGCACTTTTTCCAGCCGGCCTTTGAGCAGCTCGACGGCCTCGACGGGGTTCATGTCGCTCAGCACGCGGCGGAGGCGGTAGACCAGTTCGAGTTCTTTTTTATCGAGCAATAGTTCTTCGCGGCGCGTGCCGGAGGAATTGATGTCGATCGCGGGGTACGTGCGGCGGTCGACCAGGCGACGATCCAAGTGCAGTTCGGCATTGCCGGTGCCCTTGAATTCTTCGAAAATCACTTCATCCATCTTGCTGCCGGTATCGATTAGAGCGGTCGCCAGAATGGTCAGGCTGCCGCCCTCTTCAACGTTTCGCGCGGCGCCGAAGAAACGCTTGGGTTTCTGCAACGCATTGGCATCCACGCCGCCGGTGAGGATCTTGCCGCTGTGCGGAACTTCGGTGTTATAGGCGCGGGCCAGACGGGTAATCGAGTCGAGCAGGACGAACACGTCTTTGCCAAATTCCACATAACGCTTGGCCTTTTCGATCACCATTTCGGCCACCTGCACGTGCCGGCTGGCCGGCTCATCAAACGTGCTGCTCACCACTTCGGCCTTGGTGTTGCGGCGCATGTCCGTCACTTCTTCCGGCCGCTCGTCGATCAGAAGAATAATCAACACGGCTTCAGGATTGTTGGTGCTGATGGCGTTGGCGATCTTCTGCAGCAACACGGTCTTGCCCGTGCGCGGCGGGGCGACGATCAGCATGCGCTGGCCGAAGCCCACGGGCGTCACAAGATCAACAATGCGCATGTTCAAATCTTTAGGATCGGATTCGAGCGCAATCCGCCGATTCGGGTGCAGCGGCGTGAGGTCTTCAAAATTGCTGATGTCGGTGATCTTTTCCGGGTCTTCGCCGTTGATGGCTTCGACTCGGAGCAGGGCAAAGTAACGCTCGCTTTCTTTGGGCGGGCGAATCTGGCCCTGAACGACGTGGCCGTTGCGCAAGCCAAAGCGCCGGATCTGCGAAGGGCTGATGTAAATATCATCCGGGCACGGCAGGTAGTTGTATTCCGGGCTGCGCAGGAAGCCGAAGCCGTCGGGAAGAATTTCCAGCACGCCTTCGCCGAACATCAGCCCGTTCTGGCGGACGCGCGAACGCAGGATCTGAAAGATCAGGTCCTGCTTCTTCATGCCTATGTAATCGCTGATGCCTTCGGTTTTGGCCATCTCGTGCAACTGATGGGCGTCCATCTGTTGCAGGTCTTTGATGAAGAGCTTGCCGACTTTCACCTGCTCATATTTGGCGTTGGTTTCGGCATCAATGTTCGCCACGTCTTCGCCGAGGTTGCCTCCTGACGAACTGGGCGGCGCGGGCGCAGGTTTGGTTTCGACCGCCGTTGCCGGCGATGACGATTCGGCAGCATCGTCGTCCATTTGGGGATTTTCACGCTTATCAGGTTGACGACGCTGACGGGTGGGGATCTTGGCCATTGAAATCGGGCCTCCAGGCTGGTGTAGCAGGAATGGGGTTAGTATTTGAGAAATCTTCGTTCGCCACCGACCTGACGGCGACCTGTTCGCCGAGGCTGATGATGAATGGTATTTTCCGGTTGATAACTTTTCGCGACCGATCGCCGGTTAACCAGCATTTTCGCTCGAACCGCTTGAGCGGCTTCCGCCGGATTGCCCGTCGCCTCTGTCCAGCGACAGTAGTCAGGCTTCCTTCTGCGATCCAGCGAGAATTCGGGAAAACAGGTCTCGGGCTTGTTCGCGCACAACATGGGCCTCGCCGACGTTGCTTACGGTATAATCGGAAATAGAACGCTTCTTGTCCAGAGGCATTTGCAAAATTTCCCGCTGGGTGAGTTCTTCGGGAGACCAACCCCTGTTTTCCTTAACCCGCTGCTGCCGCACGGTTAGCGGCGCATCAACAAAGATAATGGCATCGCATTGGCGGTGCAGGCCTGCCTCAAAAAGCAGGGGTATATCCCAAATATACGCCAGAATCGCCGGGTCGTTCGCCCGCGCAGCCATTATTTCCTGCCGCTGCTCATTCACGATCGGATGGATCAATGCTTCAAGTTTCTGCTTTTGAGCGGGGTCGGCAAAAACTATTTTCGAAACGGCTCGACGATCGAGCGATCCATCGGCCGCAAAAATGGAATCGCCCCACCACGTCCGCAGCGTGGCCTTTACGAGGTCCTGCTGATACGCCTGATGCACCTGCTCATCCGAGCAAATGACCAACCCACCGAGTTCGGCAAAGAGCCTGGCCACAAAACTCTTCCCCGAGCCGATGCCGCCGGCTAGGCCGATGATGGGTTTGCCTGCGAACACGTCCTTTGAAGACTCGGATATCAGGCGTCGAGTGTCAATGTCAAACGATGTTGCGCGCAAGCAATTCAATGTGTATAATAATGTGGATGAAGGACGGATTTCGATGGATCAATTGGAACATCGAACCTATTGCCGAGAACGGCATTGACCCAACGGAAGCTCAATTCGTCGTCTTAAACGCTACGCAACCGTATCCCTCCTTATGAAGGCGACGGTCGATGGCTCGGTCGCGGGCAGGACAGTGCGGGCCGTTATCTTCAAGTCGCGTACATCATCGACGACGATGAAACGACCCTCTTTGTGATTCATGCCCGGCCACTTTCGACGCGAGAGAAACGAAACTTGCGAAAGCGACACCGATGAAAAAGCGATACCAGCAGATGAACGCGACCGAACTGGCCAAGGCGACGAAGGAATTTGACTCCGAACAGTCGCCCCGATTCCTCGCGCCTGCTCCAAAAGACCTGAAGGCGCACGATGCACTAATCCGTCGAATAAAGCGTTCTCGCGGCCGGCCGCTCATCGGCGCGGGTGCTGAGCGCGTTCAAATCACGGTGGAGAGAAACTTGCTCGCCAGTGCCGACGCGTTCGCTCAATCGCTAGGCATCACCCGCTCTGAGTTGATCGCCAATTCACTGAAGCAAACACTTCAGCGCAAGTCTGCCTGATACTGTCGCGACAAGCAGCATTTCCGTCACGCATCCTTCAACTGCAGCACCGCCATCGCCGCCGCGATGCGGACGGCTTCGTCGCCGTCTTTCAACAAGCCCGCCAGCATCGACTGCGCATCGGCCCGGCCGATCGCGCCGAACGCCAATGCGGCCAGCGCCCGTTGCCGGGGGTCGTTTGATTTCGCGCCTTTTTGCGCCACCCCGTAGCCGTCGTCTTCGCCGATCATGCCCAGCGCGCGGGCGGCGGCGAGATTCACTTCTTCGTACGGCGTGGTCAGCTTGCCCCGCAGATACGGGCGCACGCGAACGTCTTTTGGCGCGGCCAGCGCAAGCGAGCCGAGGATCTGATCATCCGGAAACTGGCTCACACATGCCGCCACGCACTCCTTTAGCCCCTGTTCTTCCCCCAGCCGCCACATGCTTTCCGCCACGCCGAGGCGAACGGCCGAATCGACATCCTTCTGCATCGGCCAGAGCAGGCGAACCGCCGATTTTTCGCCGAGCAATCCGAGCACCATTGCCGTGTTGCGTCGAACGATGACATCGGGCGAAACCGAGTATTGTTCGAGGTCGTGGCTGCGCGACGTGTCGCCGAGCCTGTGCAGGGCATACCGGACGGCGACGCGCACGTTCGGGTCGGTATCGTCGGCCATCGCCGCGAGCTTCGGCCGCGCCATCTCAAGTCGAAGCGTTCCCGCCGCCATCGAGCCGGCAAAACGCACCAGCTCTGCTGAATCATCCAGCGCCGTGATGACCAGACCGGCCGCTTCGGGGCCCATGCCATTCTGCGCCGCCTCGATCGCCTGGCAGCGCATGATCGTGTCGTTCGAACGAAAGCTGGAAAGAATCTGCTGCCGCGCCGCGTCGCGCAGCGATTCATCCAACGTCGTCGCTTTGGCCACCGGCACTTGCGGCGGCTTGGGCGCGGGTGGAAGTTCTTTGAGCGCGTTGGCGCGTTTGGCTTCCTCAATCTCAGTTTGGGGCGGCTGCGGCGGCGGCGCGGCACACCCAACACCAACCGCGCCTAAACCCAACACCACGAGCGTGCGAACATGTTTCATGTCAATTCCTTGTCCTGCAACTTTTGCTTCACCACCGGCAATCGCATGAGCAGCCCCGCGAGCAACCCGGCCTGCGCTACCAACGCAAAGGCTACTATTGCAATGTTGTCCTGATGCCACCCGGGCAGCACCTTCAGCGCCACGCCGACCATGCATAAGGCCACCAGAATTCTCGCCACCCAACGCGCCGGCTGCAACCCGTATCCGAATGCCGCCATTGGGCCCATCACCACCAGCAGCAGCGCCATCGGCGAGAGTTGCAGCAGGTTTTCGTTGCGATGGGTGCTCACATGGCGCGTGAAGAACCACATGAACACCAGCAGCGTCCCGCCCAGACCGGCGAACAGTCCCCAGCCTCCCCAGGCAACGGCGGCGAGCCATCGGCCCAAAGTCGATCGAGACGCCAACGCCCCGCACGCCGCCAGACCCGCGCCAACCAACGCGCCGCACAGCGCAAACCACCAGAGCGGGTTTCCCGGCTCGTCAGGCAATCGGACGAACGACGCTTCTTTCACGGCGTTGTTCATCGCGCCAGACCGCCGAACCAGCGGCACGGTTTGACCGGCCGGCGATCGAAGCGTCATTTCGCCCAAGTGCTGCCGCAACTGTTCGGGCAGGAAGGTGTCGTCCCAGTGGGTAATCGGAGTGTCGGTGTCGCCCGACGCAGCAAACTCAATACCGGCGCGCACCGAGCGATCGTTGTCCATTCCCACTCGCGTGTGCCATCGATACGTGTGCGCGGCGGGTTTGAGTTTGAGTTGCCCCGCGATCTGTCCGCCGACGACGCGATCAATGTGGTCGCGCAGCCGCGTAGAGCAGTTGTCGCGATAATAGTCATAGAGATAGAACCGATTTTCATCGCGAATGTTTTCGCGCAGGTTGATCCAAAGCTGCTGCACCTGCTCGTCGGTCAGGTTGAGTTCCTGCCGAAACACCTGCCGGTTGTCGGCCAAATAACCGTAAAGCAACTCACCGGCATCCTTCTCCGCGGCCCAATAACGCATTTCGCCGAAGACAAAGCGCCGAAGGAAATCGGATTCATTAAAATCAAAGTTGCCAAAATCATAAGCCACCGTCGCCGCCGGCGATTGCGTGAGATCGGTGATGAACAGCGCGTTATGCCCGAACCGCTCGAAAACCAACTGCCCCGGCGACATCGTCACCAGGTGAGCCAGATACTTCGGCGCCGCCGGTTGTGTTGCCGACGAAGGCAGGCTTTGAGCGCGGGCCGTGGCGACAACCAGAAAAAACACAAGTGCAATCCGTTGCAGCAAAGCGAGTCCTCTTCAGTGTGACCGGTGCCCATCGTCGAACGTAAGAGGCGACTCGTCAAGTTCATGCTTTGAATGGTGATGGTCGCATACTACCATTGCAAAAGATGCCGACGCTCCGGCTAATTCTCTTCCTGTACTATTCTGCCGCTTGCGGCTTAGCTGCTCCACCCAACCCATCCCCCTTCGCACCGGTGGACGACGGGCGGGCAACGGAAGCCACAAATGCCGTGCGAAGCACCGCAAAGAAGGCCATCGATCAACTCAAGCTCAAGTTCCCTACATTCAAGTTCGTTGAGAAAGAGACGCCGCACTTTCTTATTTACGCCGACTGGCCCGGCCGGGAGATGACCGGCCTGGCAACGCAGCTCGAACAATCCTACACCGCCGTCGGCAAGCAGTTTGGAGTGAAGGCGAAGGACGATGCGATATTCGTCGGCAAGATGCTCGTGTTCGCCGTCACGGATCGGGAGGCTTTCTCCAAGCTCTGCGAAGATTTCGATGACGTTCATCCTGCCGACGACGCACCGGGATACTTCCGCCCGCACGCCGACGGCAGCGGGCACCTGTTTGTGTGCCGGCCGGCGGTGGCGGAGGATGCTTCGGATATCGATCTCGACCGCGCCCGCGACCGCTTCGCCGCCATGCTCGCGCGCGAACTGACGCTGGCATTTCTCGATCGTTACGCCAACAAAGCCGAACTGCCCGGCTGGCTTAATCGCGGCATCGCCACACTGGTGCAGCGGTCGCTGGTGCCCGGCGAACGGATCGACCCCGGCGCCGCACGATACTTCGCGAACAGTAACTTTGATCTGACGATTATCTTCGACCCGGAATTACCCGCCGGCCCGCACTTTGATGCCGCGGCGATGAGCCTGGTCGAAATGCTGCTGGAACACGACCGCGACGCGTTCATCAACATGCTCCACCTCCTCAAAAACGGCGCCCGCGGAGAAACGGCGCTGGAGAAATCGTTCCACCTCACCTACCTTCAGGCGGCCGAACAATGGCGACGGCACATTCAGACACGATAACGGCCGCCCCGACGCGCCCGCTCCGAACGGCGCGCGCGATTGCGTTGCGGCTTGTCAAGAGCGCCGCGTTCATCTACATCGCAGTGAGCATCAGTATGTGGTTCCTCCAGAACAAACTCGTCTTCCCCGGCGCGTCGAGTCAGGGACAAAAGACCGCCATGGTGCTGCGCAGCACGTTGTATGAATTGATCGAACTCAAGACGCGCGACGGCGACAAAACCTTCGCCGTTTTCGCCCGGGCAATGGATTCCAACCGCCAGCCGCTGCCCGAATCCGCCGCAGCGGCGTGTCCTACCGCCATCTTTTTCTATGGCAACGGCGACTGCCTTGCGAACGCCCTCGGCTACGTGCGCTACTTTCGCGAACTTGGCGTGAACGTGCTGGCGGTGGAGTATGTCGGTTACGGCATGGCCGACGGCAAACCCAGCGAAAAGTCGTTCTACGCCACCGCCGACGCCGCATACGATTACGCGCTCACACGACGCGACGTCGACAAGAGCAAGATCGTCCCCATCGGCGTCTCCATCGGTGCAGGCCCGGCGATTGACCTCGCGGTTCGCCGGCCGACCGCGGGCGTGGTCTGCTTCAGCCCGTTTACCAGTCTCAAAGCAATGGCCCGCGAAGTCATTCCGTGGCTTCCGACTTCATTGCTCCTGAGTTACACCTTCGACAACAAGACAAAGCTCGCGACCTACCCTCGCCCCATCTTCATCACCCACGGCCGGGTGGACCAAGTCATTCCGTTCCGCATGAGCGAAGCGCTTCAAGCCGCCGCGAAAGGCCCCGTCACCTTCGTGCCGATCGATCATGCCGACCATAACGACCTGTTGGAAGCCGGCTACAATGAAATCACGCCGGGGCTTCGAACGTTTTTTGCCAGCTTGGTTCGTAACGATTGACGATCGACGATTGCGAAAAGCCAGTGACGAGACTGAAAGATTAATCGTCAATCGTCAATCGTTATTCGCCGTTTCTTGCATCCGCCGTCGAATCGTCATACAAACCTGCGACCTTGAGCGCGCAAGTTTTTACACGCTAACCTTATGTCGCCTTACCGCCGCAATGTCATCGTCGGACTGACCGTACTCGTTGCGATGCTCATTCTCGGATGGATGATCCTTCAGTTCGGGGGCGAGCTGGCTTCTCCGTTCACGCCCAAGCAGTTCCCCATTCGCGTCGTGAGCGATCGCGCCGACGGCATCAGCGCCGGCTCGCCGGTGCAATACCGCGGGGTGGCGGTCGGTCGCGTGGCGACGGTGACGCGCGGCGATGACATGGTCACGGTCTATATCGACGCACTCATCGACGCCTCCCCGCCGCTGCCGGCGAACGTCGAGGCGCGCATTCGCAGCCAGGGGCTTATCGGTACCGGTGCCGCGCTGGCACTTGCGGTAAAAGAAGGCGAACCCAGCCCGCGCGGCAACCTCGCCGCCGGCGCGACGATCGAGGCAACGTACGTCGGCCTGGACATCATCCCGCCGGAGTTCGCCGCGCTGGCGACCGAGCTTAAGCTCACCGCCAAGCAGTTCCGTGAGTCGGGCGTTATCGCCAACGTCAATGAGCAGATCGCCAAAGCCGGCAAGATGATCGACCACGCCGGCACGCTGCTGAGCGATCCCAAGCTTCGCGAAGACCTGCAACTGTCGCTGGCCAACCTGAGAGAGATCACCGACAAAGCCAGGCGCGTCAGCGGCAACCTGGAAAAGTTCACTGACAACCTCAACCAGTTGTCGGGCGAAACCAAAGACGCCCTCACGCAAGCCCGCGGCACGATCGCCAAAACCGAAGGCCACATCGACAGCATCGCCGCACAATTTAACGACCGGATGGCGCAGGCCTCGACGCTGCTCGAGCGGTTCCAGTCGATCGCCGCCAAGGTCGACAAAGGCCAGGGCACCGCCGGCCAACTCGTCAACGACCCGCGCCTATACGAAAGCCTCACCGCCACCACGCAAGAACTCGCGGTCACCATTAAAGACCTGCGAAGGCTGGTGGAGCAGTGGGAGCAGGAAGGCGTCTCGCTAAAATTAAAATAGTTGCTATTGGCGTCGACCACCCCGCCGACCGCACCCTTCAAAACGATTAACGATTGACGATTAGCAGGAATTTCCTCTGCTTAATCGTCAATCGTCAATCGTTACCCCGCGGATTGCTTTACAGCCATCGGCAAACCAAGCTACACCGTAACCAGATGCGGTTTAGCAAGTTCCACCACCGCGTCGAACGCGGCGGGGTCGCCTACGGCCAGTTCGCTGAGCATTTTGCGGTTTAACTCCACGCCGGCCAAAACCAGCGCCGGGATGAAGCGGTTATAGGGAATGCCGCGCATCCGTAACGCCGCGCTGAGGCGCGTGATCCACAGCGAGCGGAACAGGCGCTTCTTTTGCTTGCGGTGCTCGTAGGCATAGACGTCTGCCTTGCGGGTGAACTCGCGGGCAACGCGGTAGAGCGTTCCCGGTCCGCCGACGAAGCCCGACGCGCGCTTCAGAATTCGTTTACGACGACGGGCGTGACCCGGTCCGCCTTTTACACGTGGCATAGTTCGATCCTTTCAAAGTGAGCCAGAGGCCGTATTGGCATAGCTGCACCGGCGACGCGCCGATGCTTTTGTGTTCCGATTTTCATCGGTTGGGCAGACATTCCTGTCTGCCACGGCATTCCATGCCGTCCGCGGGGGGGAGAATCGCGTTAAACGCGATGACAGACGGGAATGTCTGCCCCACCGCAGCCTTCTGCTACTTGCTTACCTCGGCCTTCGCCGCCGCCACGGCCGCCATCTCTTTTTTGTGGCGGGCCTGACCCGGGCGCTTCCCGACGACGCCCAGCATGTGGCGCATGTTCTTCGAGTGCCCCTCGGCCAGCAGTTCCGGCCGGCCCAGTTGACGCTTAAGCCCGCTCGATCGCCCGCTGCGATGGTGCGAGTTCTTTTCGTGCCGGTGCTTGATCTTGCCCGACTTGGTGACCTTCATGCGTTTGGCGACACCCTTATTGGGCTTGAACTTGTATCCCATGACGAAACCTCGATTTTTGTGTGTCCTCGCGCCAAGCGCGGGGCGGAGCAAGATACAGATTTCGCCCCCAAACGTCCAGTACCGCGAAAAGTGATGCCCAGCGCCTTCCCTGCTCCGAACGCTTGACCCTGAGCCGTGATGGGTCGAACAGCGCTCACGACCGGGCGAGCGGTCGACGGCGACTATTCTTCGCGTTACAGCGATATCTCCGGAAATTCTGCGACATTCTGCCATGGTGTCGCGGGTCAAGTGCATGGACAAAGCGCCATTGAGCGTCAGCGTGGCGTTGTCGCCCACCTGCTCGTTGTTGAGCAGCCGCACGGTGCCGTCCGCCAACTTCGCGGCGAGTTGCTCGCGGCGGCCACGGTTGGCCACTGCTATCCATTCATGTTTCGTCGTGGCACGCCCGCGCTCATGCCGAAGAAAACCTTGAGCCGCCCGCGCGCCGCGCGCTCTTCCTGCTGCGTCATCGCCTGCAACAATTCATCGGGATTGGGTCGATCGATCTCGCTCATACCACGGCCCGCGTCAATCAGGCCGCTAATGATTGTACCCCATCGCCCCTCAAGACCCTGTAAGGTTCCGCCCCAGTTGTCTCAAGACCGCATCAACACCGCGATTCACGCCGCCAGTTGTTTCACCGGTTCGACGAACTCAATCTGCATCGACGTGTCGATCTCCCGCGCCACGTCATATTTCCCGTTTGACAGTGCAGGCGGCATCGCGTTGTACTGCTCCAGATACTTGTCGCGCAGCTCGCGCGCCTTGGCCACCAACTGAGGATCGTGCTTGGCCTTCTTCGCCTTCGGCTGCTTGACGCGATTCTTCGTCTTCGCGTCCACCGTCATCGTCGGCAGCGCACCGAAGAACTGCAATCGCCCGCTGGTGATCGTGGCCGGCTGAATCGACTCCGCTGTCGTGTCCTCCACCTTCGCCTTCGCGCGTCGAACACGCTTCGCCGGTACATCCGCAGATTCATCCACCGGCTCACGCGCCGACTCATCCGGCAACTCGTCCGCAATCTCGTCCGTTGACCCCGGCAGCGCCTTCACCGTCTCGGTATCACTCGGCAGAATCAACGCCTTCGCATCCCTCCAATGCGTCCCCGGCAGGATCGGCAACACGATTCGATCCTCGCGAATACTCCCGCCGCTGGTCTTCGATGGAAACCACCACGGCGTCGTCACATCACCACTGCGAATCCGCTTCTGCCAAAAGATGTGCACGCGACTCTTCTTCTCTGATCCCGCCCGATACGCCAGCGCCACGAATCCCATCGCCTCCCAAAACATATTTGCCGCGATGTCTTGCGCACACCAGCAGCAGAACAGTTTGCATCCGTAGGCAGCACGATCGAACTGCGCCTTAAGCAACGTCGCCCCGATGAACCCGCGCTGCCTCCCCGGCACCACATTCATTTGATAGATGATGCCCACGTCATCGCGCTTGAAATACTGATCGTTGCCGATGAGGTAACCCAGTGGGGAAGCTGATAGCCGATCGCTGATAGCCGATCGCTCGGAAGCATCCTGTGTTCTATCCGCTATCCGCTCTCCGCTATCCGCTGCCTCTGCAATCAACACATGCCCGAGCTTGATTTTCCCCTCAAACTGCGCCGTCGGCATCCATCCAACTTGTTTGGAATGCACCTTCTGTAACGAATCCAGAAACGGCACGTCAGTCAACACGCCCGGCCGAATGTTGACGTTCACACTCGGCAACGGAACAGGCAAAGCCCGATCCGCGTACGGCGAGATCACATTCGATTCAAGAATGATTTCAGCCATGGCTCACCTCAAAACAGCCGGGCGTGGCTTCCCACACCCGGCCGTGCGACGACTATTTCGTAGACGCTTCTACAGTTACGCCGCGAGTTTCACACCGCCCTTAACTTCACTTTGTGCCGGCACATTCCGCACCGCCCACGTCCCCAGGTTCGTCGCGATCGGCACCGATCCTGCGCCCGCGTTGCCGCGCGGGTTCGTATAGCACGCCGACAGCCAGATCTTCGTGAAAGGCTCAAGCGCCGTCGCGAACGTCACCGTCGTCTTCGTATCCGATGTCGAGCCTTCGAACTTCATTTCAGACGGATCGGTCGGCGCATCATCGCCGACATAACTATAGATCGAAATCCCGTGTACGCCCTTGGGCTTGTCGCGCTTCCCGGTCAGCGGGTTGCGAACGATGACGGTCACCATGTTGGCTTTCACACTGTCGATCTCGGTCATCGGCACCGCCGTCGGCACCGGCACGCGCTTGGTGCGCGGCTTACGAACCGTGATGCCCAGTTGCAGCCGCTTGTCGTTGGTCATCTGCGGCCAGGTTTCGCACACATTCGCCAGAGTGCGCGACGCGCCAATGAGCGACTTCTTGGCCTGATTTTTCAGGTCCACACTGACGCGCGTCCTGGTATCCGGTGCCTGAGCTTTGCCGAGCGCCAAACTATAGCGAGATTGAGCCGCCTGGTACTCAGACATCTGGACTTTGCTCATTCCAAAATCCTCGGGTGCCGCCAGTGCGACATTCAGGAAGTTCAAACTGAACGCCAGCAAACGATCATCGGAAATCGGAATCGACATGAGAGTATCCTCAATGTTGATGCCGTCTCCACGACATCATGGTTTATTTGTCAGCCCATTGGGTCATCGGACCCGATACGAATCAGCCGACACCCATGACATCGACAACTCGATCGGCCGACTCAACAAAGTTGAAAATTTTCTCGCGATTTTCATCTTGCCCCCGCTCATCGAGGTCAAACATTCGACCGCCAAAACCACGTCGCCGATAAAAATCCCCACCGATTCGCGAAAACCAACTTGCTCACTCCGCGACAAGCTGTTTGCGCCGCGCGCATAGCTGTTTGCGCCGCGCGCCAAGCTGTTTGCGCCGCGCGCCAAGCTGTTCGCGCCGCGCGACAAGCTGTGCGCGCCGCGCAACAAGGCTGCCGCGCCGCGCGCCAAGCTGTTCGCGCCGCGCGCCAAGCTGTTTGCGCCGCGCGACAAGGCTGTCGCGCCGCGCGACAAGGCTGTCGCGCCGCGCGACAAGGCTGTCGCGCGGCGCGCCAAGCTGTTTGCGCCGCGCAACAAGGCCGTCGCGCCGCGCAACAAGCTGTTTGCGCGGCTCGCCCAGCTACTCGCGCCGCGGGAATGGCCGGACCTGCGACTCGAAAACTAGCTGCGTCCCCGTAGCATTCTTGAATCGAGGAATGACAAACGTCCCTTGATTCGCTCCGCCCCTTTATTCGCTGCCGTCCCGAGCAAAGACCCGCGCGAGCGGGCCGAAGATTCGCGCCGCACCGGCGAGGATTCCATTAAGAAAGGGAACCAGACAGGCTTGATTGTTCAACAATCAAACCTGTCCCGTTTTCCGGTCCGTTATCCCGTTTACCGACCGGTTCCTATACCACGCCCGACTTCAACACCGATCACAGCCCGCCGCGTGAAGGATCGATGCAAAATCGTGTAGAGCCCACCCTACACGGTTCGTCATCTCGGTGGTAGAATCTATCTCACCTTTTAGGAAAGGTCACTAATGGCATGGAAAGATGGTTTAGACCCGACGACTACGGCCTACCGCATCGCCGCAGACGCGGCCGCGCGAGTGCGGGTGCTAGCTGGTCCGGGCACGGGAAAATCATATGCGATCAAGCGACGCATCACACGGCTATTGGAAGAGCATGTGCCGCCG
>ENA-ORBV01007544-ORBV01007544.1-microbial-mat-metagenome-genome-assembly--contig:-NODE-7544-length-18657-cov-4.322659_pt1 | contig 18657 bp, 16 predicted proteins | sample MGYA00237777_ERZ505514 | MGnify/ENA primary metagenome ERZ505514 (study PRJEB26160, sample SAMN06269048) | microbial mat metagenome | isolation source: Oligotrophic lake microbial mat | place... | reverse complement strand
CGGTGTCGAGCGGTCGCTGACCGGACGGCGCTGGGCGGCGCGCCTGGCCGACGAGCGCACGGCGCTGGCCATCGCCCAGCGCCACGGTCTGCCCGACGCGGTGGCGCGGTTGCTGGCGGCCCGCGACGTCGACCTCGATTCCGTGACGGAATTCCTCGATCCGACGCTGCGCCGTTTCCTGCCCGACCCGTCACACCTCAAGGACATGGATGCGGCCATTGCGCGGCTGGTGCGCGCGGTGCAGGGTGGTGAGCGTATCGTCGTGTTCGGCGACTACGACGTCGACGGCGCCACCTCTTCTGCACTGCTACTTCGATTCTTCCGCAGCGTCGGCGGCAATATCGGCGTCTACATTCCCGACCGCCGCAAGGAGGGTTACGGCCCCAACGCACCGGCCCTCGTGAAATTGAAGGCCGAAGGGGCGGCCGTCGTAGTCACCGTCGATTGCGGCGTCACCGCCTTTGAGCCGTTGGCCGAAGCCAAGCGGGTCGGGCTCGACACCATCGTCATCGACCATCACATGGCCGAAATCACGCTGCCCGATGCCATTGCCGTGGTCGATCCCAACCGGATCGACGATGCCAGCCCGCACAAGCAGATGGCGGCGGTGGGGGTAGCATTCCTGCTGGCGGTGGGCGTCAACCGGGCGTTGCGCGAGGCCAACTGGTACGGCGAGTCGCGGTCTGAGCCCGACCTGCGCCAATGGCTCGACCTCGTGGCGCTGGGCACGGTGTGCGATGTCGTGCCGCTCACCGGGGTAAACCGTGCCCTTGTGCGCCAAGGCCTGAAGGTGATGGCCGAGCGGCGCAATGTCGGGCTTGCGGCCCTGGCCGACGTTGCCCGCCTGAAAGAGGTACCGGACGCCTATCATCTCGGGTTCCTGCTGGGGCCCAGGGTCAATGCCGGCGGCCGCATCGGACAAGCCGATCTCGGGGCGCGGCTGTTGTCGAGCGACGATCCGCACCAAGTCAGCGCCTTGGCGCTGCGCCTTGATGAATTCAACGCCGAGCGCCGCGCCATCGAACGCGACGTGCTCGACCAGGCGATCTCGCGGGTCGAAGGACTTTACGGGCCCGACCGCAAGGGTCTGCCGGCGGCGTTGGTTGTCGAGAGCGACGGCTGGCATGTCGGGGTGATCGGCATCGTGGCCAGTCGCCTGGTCGAACGCTATGGCCGGCCGGCCTTCGTCATCGGCCTCGACGGCGACCTTGGAAAAGGCTCAGGCCGCTCGGTGCGCGGTGTCGACCTCGGCGCGGCGGTGATTGCCGCCCGTCAGGCGGGATTGTTGGTGAACGGTGGCGGCCATGCCATGGCGGCGGGTCTTACGGTGACCCGCGAGGCGCTTCCCGGCCTTGCACGCTTCCTCGACGAGCGCATCGCGCCACAGCTCGGCGCGGCGCCACCGGTGCGCGAACTCGGCATCGATGCGGCTCTGTCGCCGGGGGCGGCAACGCAGGAACTGGTCGACATGATCGAGCGCGTCGGTCCGTTCGGCGCCGGCAACGCATTGCCGCGTTTCGTTCTCACCAGCGTTCGCGTCAGCTATGCCAAGACGGTGGGCGAGGGGCACGTGCGCTGCACTCTGGTCGGATCGGAGCGGGGGCGGGTGGAGGCGATCGCCTTCCGGGCCAACCAGACAGCGCTGGGGCCGGCCCTTCTGGACCCCGCCCGGCCGGTCCTCCATGTCGCGGGGGCGCTCCGGATCGATCGTTTCGGAGGGCGCGAATCCGTCCGTCTGCAAATCGACGACGCCGCGGCCGCGGCAGGTTCGGTGCTTGCTTGATTTCGCGGCCTCCAGCCGCTACATGCAGCCGCGCTTTCGGCTTCGTCCCCATCGTCTAGAGGCCTAGGACACCGCCCTTTCACGGCGGCGACGCGGGTTCGAATCCCGCTGGGGACGCCAATCGAACCACCGGCCCTTGAGGATCCGCTACTCCGAAACGTGGACTTTACGTTTTGAGCGGAGTGTTCCATCATGGTCCCTGCTACTCGTTTCTTCATGGGGGATGATATCAATGTTGAAGTCACTGTTTGCCGTTATCGCGGCAGCATTGCTGCTGGGCGCTTGCGACGAGCCGCCGCCGCCGGCAGCCGCACCGCCGCCGCCGCCCGCACCGCCGACGTTTATGGTGTTCTTCGATTGGGACCGCTCGAACCTGTCGTCCCAGGCGCTGAACACGATCCAGCAGGCGGCCACTGCCTTTAAGACTCGCGGCGGCGCCCGCGTCACCGCAACCGGCCACACCGACACGTCGGGCTCGGAAGCCTACAACATGGCGCTGTCGCTGCGTCGTGCGAACACCGTCAAGGACGCCCTCGTCAAGGAAGGCGTGCCGGCAACGGCGATCACCACCGTCGGTCGTGGCGAAGCAGGCCTGCTCGTCCAGACGGGCGACCAAGTGCGCGAGCCGCAGAACCGCCGCGTCGAAATCGTGGTCGGTGGAATGGGCCAAGTGCCAGCGATCTTCTCGGATCCCAAGGCCTACTGTAAGGCCCTGAGCGACAAGTGGCGCCAGTTCCGTACCTCGCAGGTTGATACCCGCGAAGCTGCAGCCATCGCCCAGTGTGAGGCAGGCAACTACAACGCCGGCATCCCGACGCTTGAGAAAGCCCACATCGACAACAAGCTTCCGCTGCCGGCGCCCGGCTACCGTTGGCCCGGCCAGCCGTTTACGGCTCCGTAAACGACTACACCAGACAATAGAAAAGGCGGCCCTTGTGGCCGCCTTTTTTAATGACGGTGCAAGCCAGCTAGCCGCAGGCTACTGAGTAGATGTGCTGGACTTCGCCGGGCAGCGGCATGGCCTGCCACGTCTTGCCGGCGTCCTGCGTTCCGAACACTTCGCCATCATAGCGCGCGCCCATGTAGACCTGCGCGGCGTCACGCGGGTGCAAGCCGATCGACATGATGGTGCCATGGACCTGCACCTTGTCGAAGCGCTTCCAACTCTGCCCACCGTCTTCGCTGCGGTAGAGCCCGCCATCGTGACTGGAGGCTGCGACGCTCAGCGCCGAGTAGAGCGTGTTGGGTTCGACGGTCGAGGCCTTGACGTCGCGCCCGTAGGTGGTGGGCGAGAAGCGGCCGACCTGCATGTCCTGCCAGGTGCGGCCCTGGTCGGCACTGCGGAACAGTCCCATGCGCATCGCCGCGATCACGGCATCGGGGTCGGCGGGATTGATGGTGACGGCATGGCTGTCGAGCATGCCCTCGGCCGTGGTGTCGCTCACGATCTTGCTCTGGAGATGGGGCCGCTCGGCGAGCTTGATCAGGCCGGCGCTGCAGTCGGACCAGGTCTCGCCCAGGTCGGTGCTGCGCATCACTCCGTTGATCTCGAGCGCGGCGAAGATCTCGTCGGGCCGCTTCGGATGCTGGGCCAGCCGCATCACCCGCGAAGCGAAAGGTCCCTTGCAGTGGGTCGCCATGCCGGGATTGGGCAGCTTGCGCCAGCTCTCGCCGCCATCGTCGCTGCGGTAGACGTCGATCGGCGAGGCGCCGGCAAAGATGCGCCTGGGATCGCGCGAATCGACCAGGAAGGACCAGACTTCCTTCTTGGCATCGGGGAAATGGGTCCGCCGGAAGGTCGCGCCAGAATCGGTGCTGCGCCAAACGCCATCGTTGGTGCCGGCGAACACGGTTGTCGGATCGCCTGGATGGACGAAGACCGTGAAGGTCTGGACGGTGCCCAGCACATGCTGCCAGTCGCCGCCTTTTGTGCCGCGTCGGAAGACGCCGACGCGGCCGGGATGATCTGGTTTTCCGAAATAGCCGGCAATGCCCACGTAGATGTTGGATTGATCGGCCATGACGGGATCCTCCCTAGTTCTTCTTGACCAGCGGGCATTCACCCTGGTCCATCGGACGGAACGCCTCCTCGGCGGACATCTTGGCGACCACCTTGTAGTAGTCCCACGGACCCTTCGACTCCGACGGCTTCTTGACCTCGAAAAGATACATGTCGTGCATCTTGCGACCGTCGGCACGGATGTAGCTCAGCCCGAAAACCGGGTCGTCCCACTTGATCTCCTTGAGCTTGGCCATCACCGCATCGCTGTTGTCGGTGTTGGCGGCCTTGACGGCGTTCAGATACTGCAGGGCGGCCGAGTAGAAGCCGGCCTGGATGCTGGTCGGCATCTTGCCGTTGTGCTTGGCCGCGAAGCGCTTGGCGAAGGCACGGGTCTTGTCGTTGAGGTCCCAGTAGAAGGCTTCCGTGAGGTTCAGCCCCTGGGCGCGCTCCAGCCCGAGCGAATGCACGTCGGACACGAATACCAGCAGGCCAGCAAGCTTCTGGCCGCCCTTGACGATGCCGAACTCGCCAGCCTGCTTGATCGAGTTGATGGTATCGCCACCGGCATTGGCGAGCCCGATGACCTTGGCCTTCGATGCCTGGGCCTGCAGCAGGAATGACGAGAAGTCGTTGGTGTTGATCGGATGCTTGACCTCACCCACCACCTTGCCGCCGGCCTTGGTCACGACGGCAGCGACGTCACGCTGCAGGGCATAGCCGAAGGCATAGTCGGCGGTGAGGAAGAACCAGCTGTCGCCGCCTGCCTTGACGACCGCTGAGCCGGTACCGTTGGCCAGCGCGAAAGTGTCGTAGACCCAGTGAACAGTGTAGGCGTTGCAGAGCTTGCCCGTGATATCCGACGAAGCCGGATCCGTCGCGAGATAGATCCTCTTCTTGTCGGCGGCCACGCGCGAGGTGGCAATCGAAGAGGACGAAGCGCCGGCGCCCAGGATCACGTCGACCTGCTCGGTGTCGAACCAGCGGCCGGCGATTGTGGCGGCCACGTCGGCCTTGTTCTGGACGTCGGCCTGGACCATCTCGATCTTCTTGCCGCCGATGGTGCCGCCGAAATCCTCGATCGCCATCTGCACGGCGATGACGGCGCCAGGACCGTTGATGTCGGAGTAGAGACTCGACATGTCGGTGAGGACGCCGAGCTTCACCACGCCGTCGGTCATTTGCTGAGCCGGCGCAGATGCCGACCACGCCGCGACGGCGAGCGCCGCGCTGCAGAACATAAGACGCTTCATCGTTTCGCTCCCTTGGCTTTCTTGTTGTGTGAAGCCTAGCAAGGTGCTGGCATGCTGCAAATAGGAGGATTCGCCGAAATGCTCGAACAGACCCTCGATCTCGCGACCAAGGACGGCGCGATGGAGACGTTCATCTGTCATCCCGAGCGCGTCGGTCCTTATCCACCGGTGCTGCTGCTGATGGATGCGCCGGGCATCCGCGAGGAACTGCACGACATGGCGCGCCGCCTCGCGACGTCGGGTTACTACGTGATGCTGCCGAATCTCTATTATCGCGCCGGCCGCGATACGAAATACGGTCCCGACGTTCTCAAGCACGGCAGCGAGGAGCATCAACGGATGCGCGCCGTGCGCACCAAGATGACCATCCCGCCGGTGATGGATGACGTTGCCGCCATGATCGCCTTTGCCGACAATCAGGCGGCGGCGAAAAAAGGCCCGGTAGGTGCCCATGGCTACTGCATGAGCGGTCCCTATGCCCTGGCGGCGGCGGCGCGCTACCCCGACCGCGTGCTGGCCGCGGCGTCCTTCTATGGCACGTGGCTGGTGAGCGACGCGGTCGGGAGCCCGCATCTCACGCTCGGCAAAGCCAAGGGAGAACTCTATATCTCCTGCGCCGAGCACGACGAACTGGCGCCGCCGGAGATGGTGAAGGAACTCAAGGCGCTGTTCGACAAGTCAGGTGCCGCGGGCGAACTCGAGGTGCATTCCGGCGTCCATCACGGCTTCGCGTTCCCGCAACGCTGGTGCTACGACAAGCCTGCCGCCGAACGGCACTGGGAGCGGCTGATCGCGCTCTACCGGCGTCGCCTGGGCTAGGCCGCCCGCGCCGCCGCAGGTTTGGTGCTCTGCCACTTGTCGAGCTTCTCGCGAGCGTGGTTCTTCTTTGGATCGAGGTCGCTCTCGTGGCCGGGTACTTTGGCCGTGAGTTCGATCACGTAGCCGTTGGGGTCGCGGAAATAGATCGACCGGACGAAATGGTGGTCGGAGACGCCACGCACCTCGCGGCCCTCGGCCTTGCCCTTGGCCATCATCTTGTCGATTGCGTCGGGCTCGACCTCGAGCGCGATGTGCAGGTCGAAATCGTGCTGCTGCTTGAAGTCGAACGGCATGTCGGGAGCCTCGAAGAAGGCCAGGCACGAACTGTCGTCGAGTTGGAAGAAAGTGTGCAGCACGCCGGTCGACCGCCCGGTCTTGGTCTGGTCGATCTGCAGCGTGTGGACCAGCGGCAGGCCCAGGAAATCCTCGTAGAAGCGGCGCGTCTCCTCGGAGTCGCGGCAGCGATAGGCGTTGTGATGCAGACCCTTGATCATGGGGCTCTCCTCGGTTGCTCACCCTGACATAGGACAGGCGCGCGCGGCCGGCCAGAGCGGGATGGGTAACTTCGTTACCGGCCGGACAGTGCCGCGCGCAGGCGCCGCGCCGTGGCGATCTGCCAGACCGCTGCTATCAGAACGCAGGCGGCGACCAGGAAGAAGGAGGTGCGGTAGCTGGCCAGTGCCGCGATGAGGCCGAACAGAGGCGGGCCGATGACGGCGCCGGAGAAGGCGAGTGCGGTCTGGACGGCGGCGACAGGTGCGACCTGGCCGGGGGGCGCAAGATGCGCGAACTCGGCGATCGACACGCCGTTCCAGCTTATGACCACCGTGCCGTAGGCGAAGACGATCAGTCCGATCAACCAGTAGGGCGTGTCCGACGTGATAAGGCCGGTCGCGATGGATCCGATGGCGATGCCGACACCCGTCCAGCCCAGCAGCATCATGCGTGGGAAGCGATCGCCAAGGGCGCCAAGCACGAGGCGCTGCGCCGTGCCGCCGATCTGCGCCAGGAAGAGCAGGAAGCCGGCCTCGGCGATGCTGAGCCGGCAATGCTCATAGAGATAGGTGACGAGGAAGAACGTGAACGTGTGCTGGGCCACGACGTAGAGTAGGGCCGACCAGCCCAGCACGCGCATCTGGGGATGAGCGAGCACGTAACGTACCGACGACCAGATGCCCGACGACGGCCCCGAAGGCGCCACCGATGCATCGAGGCGGGCGCGCAGCAACTCCAGGACAACCGCGCCCGCGACGAGCATGCCGGCGGCGACCAGCGAGGCGCCGCGCCAGCCGATCACGGGCAGCAGCAACGGCAACAGGATGCCGGCCGCGGCAAAGCCTAGGGGCACGCCGGTCTGCTTCACCGAGAACACGAGGCTGAACCAGGCACGCGGCACGCGCTGTGTCAGGATATGCGCCGATGCAGGATTGATCGGGCCTTGCGCCATGCCGATCAGAGCGACGGCCACGACCGTGGCGAGAACGGTGGCCGCGGCATTTAGGGCAAGACCAGCGGCCGCGGCGATCATGGCGATCTGGCAGACCCGCACGGCGCCCAGCCGCGAAATCCACTTGGCGCTACCCAGCGCCACGGCCGAGGCCACGACATAGATGATTGCTGTGAAGATGCCGACCAGCTTGGGGGCGATCCCGAGATCGCGGGCCACCGCCGGCATCAGCACGCTGAGCGACAGCACGGCCAGCGAGATCAGCACCTGCGAGCCCAGCATGGCCGCGATGGGCACGAGTGCCGATCTCAGATCCAGGCGCGGGCTATCCATGTGTGAAGGCCGCGCCAGGTTTGTTTTCTAGAGACCGTAAAGATCGGCCTTGTTCAGGACCGTGTTACGCAGGATGCGGATCGAGGCCACGTCGACCATGATGCCGTCGACGTTGATGGCGCCCAGGCCCTTGGCCTCGGCTTCGGCATAGGCCTTCTCGAGCATGCGGGCGCGGGCGATGTCCTCGGGCTTGGGCGAGTACACTTCGAGCGCGATGTCGATCTGCGAGGGATGGATCGCCCATTTGCCGACGCAACCCAGGATCATCGAGCGCTTGCACTCCTCGCGATAGACGTCGGGGTTCTTGAAGTCGGCGAACGGACCGTCGACCGGGTCGATGCCGGCGGCACGGCAGGCCATGATCAGGCGGAAGCGGGCATAGTGCCAGATGTCGCCCGGGTAGCCGTCGTTCTCGCCGACATTCTTGTTGGTGACGCCCATTGAGGCCGAGAAGTCACCCATACCGAACACCAGGCACTCGAGACGAGGCGTGCTCTTGGCGATAGCATCGACGTTCTGCATGCCCTCGACTTCCTCGATCAGGGCCTCAAGGCCGATGCGGCGCTTGAGCTTCAGCTTCTTCTCCATCTGGAAAAGAAGCTTGTCGGCGAACAGCACGTCGGCCGGGGTCATGACCTTGGTCATCATGATGGTGTCGAGATGCTCGCCCGCGCCCTCGACGACCTCGATGATGTCTTCGTAGGCATACTCGGTGGTGAGATCGTTGATGCGCACGCAGCGCGTCTTGCCCTTCCAGTTGAGCGTCTTCAGGCCCTCGATGATCTTCTTGCGGGCGTCGCGCTTCTGGCTAGGAGCCACGGCATCCTCGAGATCGAGGAAGACGTGGTCGGCCTTCGACTCGGACGCCTTCTGGATCATCTTCTCGCTGGAGCCCGGAGTGGAAAGCTGGACACGGCGCGGGCGGCGGGGAGGGCGGTCAGTCATGTCAAATCTCCTCAGGCAACGATCTTCTCGGCCCTGAGATGCGCAATTTCTGCGCCACTGAGGCCGAGTTCAGTCAGATAGCGGTCGGTATGCTCGCCCAGCAAGGGGGCGCGATGGCGCACGCGGCCAGGGGTCTCCGTCATCTTGATCGCGACGCCCGCGACCCGGGTCTCGTGGTCGAGGCCGGGGTGGGGCACGGGGACGATCATGTCGCGGGCGGCGAAGTGCGGATCGGAGAAGATATCGCGCACGTCGTTGACCGGGGCGAACGGGACCTGGCCGCCGAAATGGGCGAGCAGTTCCTTCTTGGTGCGCTGGCTGGTGAAGGCCGACACGGTGGTGATGATCTCGTCCTGGTGCGCCCGCCGGTCCTGCACGGTGGTGAGGCGCGGGTCGGTGCCCAGCTCCGGCTTGCCGATCAGCCGGCAGAGGATCGGCCAATGGGCATCGGCATGGGCGGCGATGGTGATGAAGCCGTCCATTGTCGGGAACATGCCGAATGGGCAGAGCAGGGGATGATGGTTGCCCTCGGGCGTCGGCACGCCGCCGGTATAGGCATGCTGGTGCACGATGCGCTCGCAGAGCGACAGGATGGCGTCGACCATGCCGACATCGACGAACTGGCCCTTGCCGGTCTTGTGGGCGCGGAAGATGGCGCTGACGATTCCGAAGGCGCACATGGTGGCGGGCATCAGGTCGCCGATACCGGGGCCGACTTTCATCGGTGTGTCCTTGTCCGGCCCGGTGATTGCCATGATGCCGCCGAACGCCTGGGACACCACGTCGTAGGCCGGCCAGTCGGTGTACGGACTGCGGCCGGTTCGCCAGTCGCCGAAACCGCGGATGGTGGCGTAGACCAGCTTGGGATGCTGCTCGTGCAACGCCTCGTAGCCGAGACCGAGCCGGTCCATAACGCCGCCGCGATAGTTCTCGACCACGGCGTCGGCGTTCTTGCAAAGCCGCATCACGAGATCGCGGCCCTCGCGCCGCTTGAGGTCGATGGCGATCGACATCTTGTTGCGGTTGACCGAGGCGAAGTAACCGCCGAAGGCCCTTAGCCGATCATCGGCGTGGTAGGGGCCGATGATGCGGGTGTGGTCGCCGTCGAGCGGCTCGACCTTGATGATCTCAGCGCCCTGGTCGGCCAGAAGCATCGTGCAGAAGGGGCCGGCCAGCATCTGGGTGAGATCGACGATGCGGACTCCGTCGAGAGCGCCGAGCGGGCTCTCCGCGCTCACTTGTCTCCCCAGTGGCTGCGCCGCTTGATCAGGACGGTGCGTTCGCCCTCGAAGATGTGCTTGTCGTCCTGGTTCACACCGTAGTGCTTGAAGCGCACGACGCCGGCGTCGGGTTGCTTGGCGTCCGTCTTGTCCAGCACCTCGGTATAGCAATAGAGCGTGTCGCCGTGATGGAGCGGGCCTTTTAGGCGGATCTTGTCCATGCCGAGTTCCATCAGCGCATTCTCGGCGGTGTCTTCGGCGGCAAGCCCGATGCACATCGAGATGGTGACGCCGCCGAAGCCCAGCCGCTGGCCGTAAGGCGTCGACTTGGTCAGGTGCTCGTTGAAATGCGCCTCGGCCGTGTTCATCGTCACATTGGTGATCCAGACCTGCTCCATCGGCTCCACGGTCTTGCCGCGGGCGTGTTTCAGGACGTCACCGACCTTGAAGTCCTCGAAATAATTATGCTTTCCGGTGAGGGTGGAGACTTTCATCAGTTCTTCCCCCGGCCGAGCAGGCGATCGGAGATGATGCGTTTCTGGATCTCCGAGGTGCCCTCGAATATCTTCGTGAGGCGGGCATCACGCCAATGGCGCTCCACCGCATGCAGCGTGGTGTAGCCGGCACCGCCATGGATCTGGAGGCCCTCGCTGGTGACGCGCTCGGCCATCTCGGAGGCGAAGAGCTTCACCATGGAAGCTTCCTTGTCGCAGCGCTGGCCGGTGTCGATCTGCTCGCAGACGAAATACATGAGTTGGCGTGCCGCCTCGATCTGCGTCGCCATGTCGGCGATCTTGAAGCGGATCGCCTGGAAGTCCGAGATCGAACGGCCGAATTGCTTGCGGTCGTTGGCATACTGGATCGAATCGTCGAGCGCGCCCTGGGCGAGGCCGATGGCGCGGGCGGCGGTGTGGGCGCGGGCGGTCTCCAGGCCCGAGGTGGCGTAATAGAAGGCTTCGCCTTCCTTGCCGATCAGGTCAGCGGCATCGATGCGGAAGTTATCGAAGGCCAGTTCCCAGGTCTTCCAGCCGAAGTAGCCGATCTTGGGAATTGGTGCACCGCTGCAGCCCTTTGGCAACTCGCCGCGCTTCTTCTCGACGAAGAACATGGAAAGGCCGAGGTGGCGCTTGCCGGCCGGCGCGTCGGATGTGCGCGCAATGATGATCATGAAATCGGCACCGTCGGCGAAGGTGCACCAATACTTGTTGCCGCTGATCAGGTAGCCGGAACCGTCTTTCTTGGCGCGGCAGGAGATGTTGGAGATGTCGGAGCCGGCGTTGGGCTCGGACATCGAAAAGGCGCCTAGGAACTCGCCCTTGGCCATTCGGGGGAGGTAGCGGCCGCGCTGCTCCTCGCTCATCTCCTGCGAGCCGATCAGCAGGTTGCCGCGGGCGATGATCGAGGCGACGCTCATCCAGCCGCGCGACAGTTCTTCCGTGACGATGCAGTACTCCGAGCAGCCGAGGCCGAGGCCGCCGTACTTCTCCGGAATGAGGATTCCGAAATAGCCGAGCTCCGCCATCTTGTCGCGGAGATCCATCGGGATCTCGCCTTTCTCGGGGTCGAGCTTGTTGGCGACCGGCAGGACCTCGTTCAGCGTGAACTCGCGCGCCTGCTCCTGGATCATGCGGCGTTCTTCGGTGAGGAAAGGCATATTTACGGATTCCTGAGACGGACGAGATTAGTGCGTTTGAAGTCGATGGCGAGTTCTTCGCGCTGATTGAAGCCCTTGGTGTGCCAGGTGACGATGCCGAACCCCTTGTGCGAGTCCGAAACGCGCCGGTCGAGCACTTGCGATTCCGCGCGCAGCGAATCGCCGGGATAGACGGGCTGGTGATAGGTGAGTTCGTTGACACCCAGGAAGGGACCGCCGCCCTCACTCAGATCTTCGACGGTAAGGCCGAACACGGTCGTGAACACCAGCAGCGGGTTGGCGACGATGCCGGGATGGCCGTGCATACGGGCATAGGCCGCGTTGAAATAGTGCGGGTTGAAATGGAGCGTCAGCGTCGAGAAGAGCGTGCTCTCCGACTCGGTGATGGTGCGGCCCCAATGGTGGCTGAAGACGCGCCCGACCTCGAAATCCTCGTAGCGGTTGCCCTTCGGCACCAGCCGGGCACGCGCCCTGAAATCCTCCGACATTCTGTCTCCGTCAGTTCCAGCAAGCTTAGGTTTTGGCCGAGGCGCGGGCGAGTTCGCCGACGTCGGCGAGGCTGTCGATGCGTTCGATTGCATCGTGCAGGCGCTTGGCGCCCGCAGCGCCCAGGATCGGCACGACCAGGCTGTCGTACTTGGCCTCGATCGCCTCGCGTTGCTTGACGACGTCGGCCCACGGGATACCCGAATCGTGCGAGGCCTCGATGGTGGTGCCGTCGTCGAGCTGGATCGCCATCTCGGCCAGCGAATGTTCCCAGTTGGGCTTGAAGTCGATATCGACTTTTTCGCGCAACACCTGGATGCGCGGATCCTGCGTGATCGCGTCATTGAAGGATTCCAGGTTCGCGGTATCGACGCCGGTCAGCGCCATGGCGATGGTTTGGCGGAGCGAGAACTTGGCTTCGAGGCCGGTCGTCGGATGCGGGATGTTGCAAACCTTGTCCGAGCCAGAATCGATGCGCAGCAAGATCTTCTTCACCCGCTCCGGGGGGAAATTGTTCTTCAGCCGGATTTCCTTGGCGCATTCGATGGGCGCGTGCGTCAGGTAGCAGGCGGCATGGTACTTGAAGAGATTGTTGCGCAGGTGCCAGCCGGCCGGCGGCTCGCCGAGGGCGGCAGCGGCATTCATATGGTCGCTCTGCGAGGAGGCGAAGCCCTGGTCGCATTCCAGAGAATCGCCACGGGCGGTGAAGCCCCTGGCCGCCAAGCGGGCGGCGCGCAGACCGTGCTCGGAGGCCGTGCCGGCATGGAGCGGCTTGCACATGGTGCCGAAGTTGGACTTCAGGCCAGCGGCCTGGGTGGCGGCGATGCCGAAGGCGATGGCTAGTTGCCTGTCATCTAGTCCCAGCATGCGCCCGGCGGCGGCAGTCGCCGAGAAGGAGCCGACCGTGCCGGTGACGTGGAAGCCCTTCTGGTAGTGGCTGGGGGCGACAAGACGGCCGACGCGGCCCGAGGTCTCGTAGCCGGCAACGAAACTCTCGATGAACAGCCGGCCGGAGGCTTTTGTCTGTTCGCCCAAGGCGAGCAGGGCAGGGACGACGGTCACGGTCGGATGGCCGCCCATGGAGAAGTTGACGTCGTCGTAGTCCAGCGCATGGCTGGCGGCGCCGTTGATCAGGGCGGCCACGGACGGCAGTACCTTTTCGGAGCGGCCCACCAGCGTTGCCGGCCCCTTGGCGCCATCCTCCAGCGCTTCGGCTACCAGGATGTCGGTCAATTCCTCCCGCGCGCCGGCCACCGTCACGGCGAACCAGTCGAGCAGGCACTGCTTGGTGCGCTCGATCAGGTCATCCGGCAGGTCGCGCCAGGCGAGCGTGGCGGCGCGGCGGGCGATTTCCGCCGTGACTTGGGTGTTGCGCGAAGTGTCTGAGGTTTGCGGGGAGGCCATTTTTCCCTCCTGAGGTGACGGCGCCGGAGTGTCGGACACCTGCCGTCCCCTTGTCCACTTGGGCTGCTCCTAGGGCTTCCGCGCAACGATATGGAAGATGTGCCAATGCTTGGCCGTGCCGCGCGGCGTGACGCCATCGGATTCTTCTTCCTCGAACAATTCGAGGTCGAGGCCTTCCAGCATCGCAAGCGCCTCCTCGCGGCGCAGGAAGGTGATGCCGGGCCGATCGACCCAACTGTCGCGTGGACCGTACCACTGGCCGCTGAAGCGACCGCCAGCCGGAAGTCCTTCCCGGATGCGCTCCCAAAGGCCGTGAAAAGCTGCGGGCTCGCAGAGAGGCATGGCGAAGCTTGAATTGATCAGATGTACGCCGATGGGGATGGGAACTTCTTCCAGCCTGGCGATGACGGGCGCCACGTCGCTGTCGGGCGGCAGCGCACGTGCCTGCAGCTGCCGCAGGGCCTCGGGTTCGGCATCGACGGCAATGACACGCCAACCACGCCGCAACATCTCGATGGCATCTCGACCATCACCACAGCCGAGATCGAGAGCGAGCGCCCCCGATGGTGCGGTGCCGAAGGCGTCGAGCGCAGTCAGCAAGGTTTTGCGCGGTGGACGTTCGCGAAGCTTGTCGTAATAGGCGGCCCAGCCGGCGGATCGCTTGCCTTCCGTCATGCGCTTTCTCTTGCCGGTCCGCGCTTGTCGCGCGGCGTTTCGTGTGATCGTATCTCGGTCAACAACAATAAGGTCACCGTACGGGGAGAAAAACATGAAGATTCTGGCACGTCTTGCCGTCGTCGCCGCGCTTGCCTTCGCGCCCATGGCGGCGAGAGCCGACCTCAAGGCAATCGAAGCAGCCGCCAAGAAAGAAGGCGAACTCACCTGGTATATCGCGCACTATACGTCGGAAGGCGCCGAGGATCTTGGCCGCGGCTTCACCGAAATGACCGGCATAAAGGTCAATGTCGTGCGCACGACGGCGCAGGTGGCCTATCAACGCCTGCTGCAGGACATCAAGAACAACCAGACGATCTGCGACGTGTTTTCGTCCACCGACGTCGGTCATTACGTCCGCCTGGCGGCCGAGGGTAGGTTCGAGAAGTACATCCCCGAGAGTGAGTCGAAAATCATTCCGGCATTCAGGAATTTCGATCCTGCCGGCTTCTATCACCCGACGTCGGCCGGACTCGTGCTGCTGACCTATAATTCTTCGAAGGTGAAAACCGAGGACGCGCCCAAGAAATGGACCGATCTTCTCGATATCAAGTGGAAGGGCAAGGTCTCGGTCGGCCATCCAGGTTTCTCGGGCTATGTCGGCACCTGGGTCCTTACCATGAAGAACCTTTACGGCTGGTCGTTCTTCGAGAAACTCGAAAAGAACAAGCCGCAGATTGGCCGCTCCATCAACGACACGGTGACGGCGCTTGTCGCCGGCGAACGCCAGGTGGCAGCCGGCGCGGATGGCTCGACGCTGTTTAGCGCGGCGCGCGGCAACCCGCTGGCGATATCTTATCCGACGGATGGCTCCGTTCTGATCATCGCACCCTCGGCGATCTTGAAGGGAAGCAAGCATCCCAACGCTGCACGGCTCTTCATGGAGTACCTCTATTCGATCGAAGCTTCCAAGATCAACGTCAAGCATTTCGGCGTTCCGCTTCGGCCGGAAGTCCCGTCACCACCAGGTGCCAAGCCCATCGGCGAGGTCAAGACGATCCGGCCCACGGTCGCGGAGATCAACAAGGGTATCCCGGAAGTAATCGAACAGTGGCGCGATACGTTCGGTAATTGACGATGGCGGTGGCGGCGACCTCGAGCGAAACCCCCGAGGCGCCGGTCCCGCGCGTCGCCGGCCGATGGGATGCGACCTGGTTGCTGTGGATCGCGATCATCGCGATCCTCCTGATCCTGGTGGTCAGTCCGTTCGTCTATCTCGTGCTCACGAGCTTCCAAGCCGAGAAGACAGGTGACTTCACGCTATCCAACTACGCCACCGCCTACGGCCGCGCACGCTACATCGATGCCCTGTTCAACTCCCTGCAACTGGGAGCGTGGGCGGCTCTCTTGGCGGGCGTCTTTGCCGTCCCGCTCGCCTGGGGTGTCGCCCGGACCGACATGCCGGGTCGCGGTCTTACGCGTATGCTGGTGCTCGCGACCTTCATCACGCCGCCCTACACCGGCGCTGTTGCCTGGATCCTGCTTGCAGGCCCCAACGCCGGCTGGCTGAACCGCTTCTACATGTTCGCGACCGGGGCCGAGGCGGGCCCGTTCAACATCTATAGCTTCACCGGCCTCGTCGTTGTCATCGCCCTCTATTCCTTCCCCTACATCTTCATCTTCACCACGGCGGCGCTCGAGCTGGTGTCATCGGAGATGGAAGATGCCGCCAACATCCTGGGGGCGGGGACCTGGCGGACGATGCGGCGCGTCACCCTGCCGCTCGCCCTCCCGGCGATCCTGGGCGGCCTGATCATCTGCTTCCTCGAGGCGATCGCGCTCTTCGCGTCGCCGGCGATGATTGCGATTCCAGCGCGCTTCAACGTGGTGACGACGCAGCTTTACCAATTCTTCGGCAACCCGGTCCGGGTCGAGGTGGCGGCCGCCTATGCCATGCCGCTGCTGGGCGTGACTGTCCTTCTCATCCTGGTGCAGCGGCTGATCACGTCGCGCAAGGGCTTCGCCACGCTCACAGGCAAGGGCGGTGAGCGGCGGCCGATCCGGCTTGGGCGGTGGCGCTGGGCGATGTTCGGCTATGCCATGTTCGTGGCGAGCCTGTCGGTGTTCCTGCCCTACGTCTTTCTGGTGCAGTCGTCGTTCGCCAAGGCGTGGGGGCGGGGCTTCTCGTTCGACAACCTCACGCTGCGCAACTTCAATTTCGTGCTGTTCGAGCACGCGACGGCGGCGCAGTCGGTGATCAACAGCTTCCTGTATGCCGCTGCTGCCGCCACCGCGGCGGTGCTGATCACTCTGGGTATCGCCTACATCGTGACCCGGCGGCTGGTGCCGTTTGCCGAGATCCTGGGCTTCCTGTGCCTGGCGCCCTTCGTGATCCCGGGCGTGGTGCTGGCGATCGGCTTCTATGCCGCCTATGCGCCGCCGCCACTCTCGCTCTATGGTACGGCCCTGATCCTGATTCTGGCCTTCACCACGCGCTTTCTGCCGATCGGCTATGTCAATGCCAGTGCAGCGCTGCGCAGTCTCAATCCGGAGATGGAGGAGGCCGTCAGGGTGCTGGGCGGCAGCCGGGTGATGGCGCTACGGCGGGTCGTGGCGCCTTTGCTGAAACGCAGCCTGCTCGGCGCCTGGCTGCTGATCTTCATTCCGGCGACGCGCGAGCTGTCGTCGGCGATCTTTCTCTATGGTCCCAACACCAAGGTGGCGTCTGTCATGATCTTCGACATGAGCGAGGAGGGGAACTTCGAATACCTCTCGGCGCTGGCCCTGATCCTGCAAGTCCTGACGCTGCCATTGCTGTGGATTGGGCAGCGTGCGCTCGGACGCGACTTCATGCTGCGGCGGACCGCGACATGAGCAAGCTGGTCCTGAAGAACGTCTCGCGTCGCTACGGCACCTTCGAGGCGGTCGCCGATTTCTCCCTCGAACTGAAGAAGGGCGAGTTCGTCTCGCTGCTCGGGCCCTCGGGCTGCGGCAAGACCACCACCTTGCGCATGATCGCGGGATTTGCGCCGCCCAGTACCGGCACGATCGAGATGGATGGTCAGCAGATCTCCGCACCGTCAGGTGTCGTGCCGCCCGAGCGGCGGCGCATGTCGATGATCTTCCAGAGCTATGCCATCTGGCCCAACATGACGGTGGGCGAGAACGTCGGCTTCGGCCTGCAGGTGCGCAAGATGTCGCGCGCCGAGATCGATCGCCGGGTCGACGCCATCCTCGATGTCGTCCAGATGCGTAACCTGAAAGGCCGCTATCCGTCGGAACTGTCCGGCGGCCAGCAGCAGCGCGTTGCCGTGGCCCGCGCCCTGGTGCTGGAACCGCAGGTGCTGCTGTTCGACGAGCCCCTGTCCAACCTCGACGCCAAGCTGCGCCGCCGGGTGCGCGAGGACATCCGCGAGCTGCAGCTCTCGCTCAACCTGACCGTGGCCTATGTCACGCACGACCAGCAGGAGGCCTTGGCGGTTTCCGACCGGGTTATTGTCATGTCGAATGCTCGCGTTGCCCAGAGCGGTCGTCCGCGCGAAATCTACGAGCAGCCAGCAGATCTGTTCGTCGCCGACTTCATCGGAGATGCGAATATTCTGGATGCCGAACTCATCTCCGTGAACGGGGGACAGGGGCGACTAAACGTTCTCGGTGTGGAATTGGACGTTCCTCATCGCAACGCAGAACCAGGTTCAGTGAAAATTGCCATCCGCCCCGAATCGGTTTTGCTGAACGCCGCCCCGGGATCGAACGCCGCGACGCCAGGCGAGATATTGAAAGCCTCCTACCTTGGTGCTCATATCGAATATACCGTTCAAACCACGCATGGCCCCTTGTTCGTCGTCGATCGCGTCACACTCGAGCCATTCGGCGTTGGAACGGGCGTCTGGCTGGGGCTCTGCAGCAATGGGGTGACGATTGTTCCGGAACCATCCCGCTGAATCGCCCACGACCGCAAGCTTGCGGATACTCACCCACGGGGAAGATTGTCAACGTCTCCCGACAAGCGATGTAGTGGAGGTTGCTGAATCGTGCGTCTGCTGGTGCGAGCAAAGCCAGGTAGGACGGCTCTATCTTTCGGCGTGATGGTACCGGCCGCAAACGGGCCATACATCGACAACCCTTCCGCCTTCGCACAAGTGATAGGCATCGAACAGGTTGACCGTCGGGTCGCAATGGCTTGCGCACAGGGCGACGCGATCGCCGATGACCGGCCCGGACACGCCGGGCGGATAATGCAGCAAACCATGCTCGTCGCCAGCGAAGGCGTAGCGGGTGCCCGGTGGCGCGCCCAGGATGACCGTCGGCATTGGGCCGTTGTGGGCAAGTGCTTTCGTGCCCACATCGATCGTCGCGCGGCCCTCATGACTGGCGGAAACGACGGTCCCCAGGACGAACAGCGAAAAATCGAAGGGCAGGGGCTCGCCCCCTGGCTGCCGCACGGCATGGTAGTCCTGGTCCATGAAGACATAGGATCCGACCTGATGCTCGGTGTAGAGGCCGGCGCCAGCGTCATCCGCGATACTGCCGGTGCCGCTGCCGGAAACAATCCCGATGGCATGGCCAGCCGCCAGCAGCGCATCGCGCGCTTGGCCAACTATTGTGTTGGCGGCGCTGCCCGTCTGGCGACGCTCGGCGGCATCGACGATGTGCTGGG
>ENA-ORBV01007541-ORBV01007541.1-microbial-mat-metagenome-genome-assembly--contig:-NODE-7541-length-18660-cov-35.580746_pt1 | contig 18660 bp, 13 predicted proteins | sample MGYA00237777_ERZ505514 | MGnify/ENA primary metagenome ERZ505514 (study PRJEB26160, sample SAMN06269048) | microbial mat metagenome | isolation source: Oligotrophic lake microbial mat | place... | reverse complement strand
GAATGCGGCACAGTCAGCAGCGGTATCGGGTGGTAAGTGTGAGGAAGTGACCAAGGCACCAAACGAGAATCGCCCGGTTTTACCGAGCGATTCCGAGCAGTACCGATACTTGCTTAATAATCCAGTACCCCCAAGGGGAGTCGAACCCCTGTTCCAGCCTTGAGAAGGCCGTGTCCTGGGCCACTAGACGATGGGGGCGTCTTAGTCGAAAGTAGTCTATGGGGTTCCGCCGGCGCGTCAAGAAACCGAATTGTGGCTGCGTGTTCCGGTTGACTACCTCATTTCTGTAAATGGTTGATCAAATGCCCGAGTTCCGGGCAGATCAGCTTTTGCATCGCCAATTCGACAGCCCTCGTGCTGCCGGGCAAAGCGAAGATCAGTTTCCCGCGCGCCACGCCGGCGACGGCCCGGCTGAGCATCGCCGCCGCGCCGACCTGCTCGTAAGACAGCATTCGAAAAAGTTCGCCAAAGCCGGGCAGCGGCGTCTCGATGATCGATTCGACGACGGGAATGGTTTGATCCCGCGCCGCGATGCCCGTGCCGCCGTTGGTGATGATGACGTTGATGTCGTCGCGGTCGAGCAGTTTTGCAAGCAGCGCGCGCAGGTCGGCGGGTTCGTCTTTGATAATCGCGTATTCCAACACCGCATGCCCCGCGGCAGCCAGTCCGGCTTTCACTGCGGCGCCGGATTTGTCAGTGCTTTCGTTGCGCGTGTCGCTCAATGTGACGACGGCGCACTGCGCCACCAGCGCCTTCCCGCAAGCTCGATGTTGCGCGGCGGACATTAGTGATCTCCTGTGCCGGCTTTGGTGGCGCGGGTTTCTTCGTTATCCATCGGAATGAAGAGCAAGGTGAGTGTACCGGGAATCGTCATCACACACGCACAAATGAAGAACCCGAGGTAACCCAGCGCCTGCTGCAAAATGCCGGAGAGAATCCCCGCAAAGGTAATGAACATTGCGCCCAAACCCGTACCAATGGCGTAATGGCTCGTGCGAAAGTTGCCGCGCTGCGCGACGTACATCAGGTAGACGAAGTATCCTGCAAACCCAAATCCGTAGCCGAACGCCTCGACGAAGGCGACGGGGTAGAGCCAGAGGTGGTTATCGGGTCGTTCGTACGCCACCAGAACGTAAAGAAGGTTTGGCGCGTGCATGCAGAACACCAACGGCCAGAAGGCGCGGCGAAGGCCGACGCGCGAAATCATCGCTCCGCCGGCCAGCCCGCCGAGGATGAGTCCGAGCGGCACGCCGATGCCGTAAATCTGGGCGACTTCTTCAACCTTGATGCCCATTCCACCTTCGGCGCGAGATCCCTGCAGAAACAGAACAACGATTTTCAGAATCATCGCCTCGCCGAAGCGATAAAACATGATGAATGCGAGGATCGCGAGAAAACCCGATTGGCGAAAATAAGTCGAGAACGCTTCGCCCATCGGGCTGTTGCCGACAACGCGGCGGGTCAGCATCCACGCCGGGAACATTAACGCGGCGCACGCGGTGAGGATCGCGAGTTGCGTGTTCCTCTCGCCGGCGGTCATGTTCCACGTGAGAGGCAGAACCGGCTTTGGCAATGCCGTAAGCGCGTTAGTTCGTTCAATCGGAGTGGGAATTGCAAGAGCGGCGTCAAACGTGTTTCCATGTTTTGCCGCGAATACGCCGTAGCCGATGAGTTCGACCGCCGAAGCAATGAAAAAATAAACGCACACGCCCAGCAAAATAACGGTAACCGTTCTGATCAAGTTGCGCTTGTTCTGGTTCGCCTCGGTGTGTGGCGCTGGAACATCGAGCGGCGGCCTTGGCAACGAGAAAATGTTCCACAGCATCCCGCCGCCGTAGACGACGGCGCCGAAGCCGATTGCGATCGCCCAGGCCGAGTTTTTGTGCCATCCGTACGACTGCAGCTTCCCGCCGACGAACAGCACGCCGAACGTGGCAAACAGCCTTCCGAAGCGAGAAAACGTTCCCATGACCCCGCTGAACGCCGCCTGCCGCGCCTTGTCGAGCGACATGAGGTAAAGCCCGTCGCAGGCGATGTCGTGCGTGGCGCTGAGAACGGCGATTAACGCCAGCGCCGCCAGCGAGTACCAAAAAAAACTGTCGCCCGTCATTACCGAAGCGATGAGAACAAGCGTGCCGGTGATCAACACCTGTACGGCAATCGTCCAATTGCGTTTGGTGAAGTTAAGATCGACCAGTGGCCCCCAGAACATCTTAAAAGTCCACGGCAGGCCGATGATGCTGGTCCAAAAGGTGATCTTCAGGTTGTCAACGCCCATGTCTTTGTAGATGGACACAAAGGATTCAGTCACCAGAATGTTCGGCACCGACTGCATGAAATAAAGCACCGGCACGAAGAGCCAGGGGTTGATGGCAGGGGAGGCCTGCGCGGTGCGGTCGAGCGGTACATTTGGATGAGTTGGCGCGGTGGCTGACAAGCAATCCTCCGAGGTCAATTAAAGCTGATTCACGCCGTTGCCGCCAACGGGCTGGCGGGGAACAGTTCGACCGCAAGGTGTTCAAGGGGCGCCGCCTCTACCGCGGCGCGCATCACTTCTTCGCGGGCAAATATCGTCGAGGCCAATCTGCGGAACGGGATGGTGGCGTTCACGGTGGCAACCGCAAACGGCCACGGACGCACGCAGGCGCGCCCGTGATCGACACGCGTGACGTGAAACGGCGTTTCGGTCGCTCCGGGCGCCGCAGCGACGTGCGCCAGCGTAGGGAACAACACGCTGGTGCAGCAGAGGTCCAGGCTCAATTGATCCATCGCGGCCAGCCAACGGTAGTCATAAATCAGTTGCTGTTCGAGCGGTTCAATGCTCTCCAGTGCCAGGCCGATGGTGAGCGGCGCGTCGAGCCGCATACTCAGCCTCCGACGAATCTGCTCCTGCAACTCTACTTCGGCGTGCTGAAATTTGTTGACGAGAAAGTGCAGCCGGAGGTCGGGCGTGCGGCCGGCTTGTTGCGCAAACACCCGGCCCGATGCGACCGCCGACAATGCCAGCGAGTGACAGCTCACCAGCAGTCCGCCGTAGTCGCCCAACTGCCGGTGCGCGTTAACGGATGATTGCCGCCAGATTTCCATGGCGCGTGGCAATGGGGTTTCAAAGACATCCCTCGGTTGGCCGTGGGTGTTGAGCGCCGGGGCGGCATCGCCTTCGACCCAGCCAAGATCGTGCCATCGCACCGCCGCTGCGGCGGCGGGGGTGAGCGGCCTGATCGCGCCGCCCAGTTGCGCTGCAAAGTCGCCGGCGAGCTGCGCATGGTCTTGCTGTGCGAACAGCCACCACTCGTGTCCAACATGCCGGCGAATCATAAACGTGAGCATAACAAAAATTGCCGGAGAAGAGGCGCGTTTGTGATGACAGTGCGCATCCGATAAAACATCGATCACAAAACGTTTCGACCGCGGCCCACAAGTCCCCGATGGATCTCAACTTTTTCACACTCTGCAGTGCGCTGATCCTGCTCCTTCCCATCGGACTGATGCTCTCGGCGGCGGCGGATCAATCGCTGGGTCGGCTGCTACGGCACGCACTGGTTGCCGGCTGCACTGCCGCATTCGCATTCAGCCTGTTTGGATCGGCGGTTCTGCAAGGCGATCCCGACAGGTTGCTGGCCTGCGATTCCAGCCGAACGCTGTTCCGAAATTTCGACGGCGCCGCGTTTCACCACGCGATGCTGGCGATATTCGCGGCGGGCGTGCTTGCGGCGACCCTCCCCCCAACCCCCTCCCTGAGTACATGGAGGGGGAGTCTGGCGCTCTCAATAGCAATCGCAGTTCTGGCTGGCGCGCTGTTTCCCTCTGCGGCCAAGCTGATCTGGTATGGGCCGCTGCGGCGCGCCGGATTGATCGACATCGGCGGCGCAACGGCCATCCTCGCCCTCACCGCGGCATTTGCCACGACGTTGCTCAAGCTGACGACCGAACCCTCGCGGCGCGACGTCGTTCGCAACCGTTCGGTGTTGCCCGGCATCGGCGGGCTGTTGACGATCGTCGGCTGGTGCGCGCTGCTCTACACCACCGGCGTGATGCAGTCGCCGGCAACATGCGCCCAAGGCGCAATGAACGCGCTTCGCGCCGCGGCGTCGGCGGGCATTGTTGCGGTGTTGGTCGTTCGCGCGTTCGGCCAGGACAACGGCGCGTCGCGGGTGCTAGCGGCGATCACGATGGCTGTCGCAGCGACCACCGCTCTGGCCGGCCGCGCTCCGGCGGCTTCGGCGATCATGGTGGGCGCTGTCGCCGGCGCGATCGGGCCGGCGCTGGTGTTGTTCGCACGACGGTTGATTGGCCGTGGCCCGGCCGGCGACACCGCCGCGGCGCTGTGGATCGGTTCGTTCGCCGCGTGCCTGCTACCGGTGCCTTATGCCGGCGATCCCGATGGCATGGGAACGCAATTGCTCATTCAGGCCTCCGCGTTTGCAATGTGCAGCGGCGTGGGAATCTGCGCGGGCATTTTGCTTTCGCCGCTGCTCAGGCTAGTGGGCGCTCGAACGCGAGACGAGGCTCAACCGACTGACGCCAGTTGAAGAGAATCGCCAAACTGTCTCACCAGCGCGTTGCGAAGCGACCGCCGCGACGAATCGGCCAACCGCGGGTCTTTGGCGAGAATATCCTGCGCATCGGCCCGGCAGATCTGCAGCAGTTCCATTTCTCGGGTGATGTCGGCAAGCTTCATCTCGGGCAAGCCCGACTGCCGCGTGCCGAAAAACTGGCCCGGACCGCGCTGTTGAAGATCGATCTCGGCGATCTCAAAGCCGTCGTGGGTCTGGCACATGGCCTGCAGTCGTGCCAGGGCATCATCGGTGCGAGCGTCACTGACCAGAACGCAGTAACTCTCATGTGATCCGCGGCCGACGCGCCCCCGGAGTTGATGCAACTGGGCTAACCCAAATCGTTCGGCGGATTCGATGACCATCACCGTCGCGTTCACGACATCAACGCCCACTTCAATCACGGTGGTGGCCACCAGCACATCAGCCTGATGATTGCGGAACGCGTGCATGACGGCCTGCTTGTCGTCGGTCGCCATTTCGCCGTGCAGCATCAGCAGCCGCAGACCCTTTAGCGGGCCTTTGTTGAGGCGGTCAAACTCGGATTTCACCGATTTCACATCTTCCATCGGCGAATCTTCAATCTGCGGCAGCACCACATACGCCTGCCGGCCGGCTTCCACCTGCGTGCGAACAAAATCCCACGCCGGTGCCGATTGTTCGCTGCGGAAAAGGCTTGTTTTGATCGGCGTTCGCCCCGGCGGAAGCTCGTCGATCACGCTCAGATCAAAATCAGCGAAGTACGACAGCGCCAGCGTTCGCGGAATGGGCGTGGCGGTCATCACCAGATAGTGCGGTGAGTAGCCCTTTGTTTTGAGCTTGGCCCGCTGCTTCACGCCCAGCTTGTGTTGTTCATCGATGACGACAAGGCCGAGGTTGGCGAACTCGATATCCTGCTGCAACAGCGCCTGCGTGCCGATGGCCAGGTGCATGCGGCCTTCGGAAAGATCACGATTGATCGCGCCCTTGCTCAGCCGTTTGGTTCGCTGCGTGAACAAGCCGATCTGCACGCTGCTGTCGCGTAACAGGTTGCTGAGCGTGAGATAATGCTGCTCGGCCAGCACTTCGGTGGGCGCGAGAATCGCCGCCTGCATTTTGTTGGCGACGGCGACCAGCATGGCGTAAACCGCGACGCTGGTTTTGCCGCTGCCCACATCACCCTGCAACAGGCGGTTCATCGGCGCGCCCGATTGCACGTCGCGCAAAATCTGATGAATCGCCCGCGTCTGGGCGGCGGTGAGGTCGAAGGGGAAGCGCCGGCGGATTCGCTCGTCGAGCGTTTTATCGACTTTCAGCTTCGGCGCGGTAACCCGGCCGTCTCGAAGTGATTTGCTGATGCCCAGCCCCAACTGCATCAGCAGCAATTCGTCATAGATCAACCGCCGCCGTGCCGCTGCGCCGTCGCGCAGGGTCTTGGGCTGATGCATCAACTGATACGCCTCGGGGCGGGTGATTAAGCCGTGACGGGCGCGAAGGTCATCGCCTAAATATTCTTCGATCAGCGGCAGGGCGGTGGGAACATGGTCGGCGAGGATGCGTTCAATCTCATCACTCTTCAGATCGGCCGAAGCGGGGTAGATGGCGCGAATGCGCGATTCGACGATCGCTTCATCGTCCGAATCCACGCGCTGCATTTTCGGATTGGCCATCTGCGGTATGTTGCGAAACACCTTGACCGTGCCCTGCACGCGGATCATCAGGCCCGGGCGGATCGCTTTGCGAAAGTAGTGGCCGTTGAACCAGACGATCGCCAGCTTTTCGCCATGTTCATCCTGCAGCGTGGCTTCGAACCGGGGCTTGCCACGGCCGGCAATGTAATCGCAAGCCACCACCTCGCCGCGGACAGTGTGGATCTGCCCCGGCACCAGATCGGCGACAACCCCTTCAGCGGCTTCGTATTGATATCGCGTGGGAAAATGCTCAATCAATTCTCGGAGCGAATGCAGGCCGAGTTGGCGCAGCAGCGTCGCGCGCCGCGCCGTCATGGGCGCGAGCGATTCAACGGGCGAATCGAGTGTGACGGCGGCCGCGGTGGTCATCTGAGCGGCATGATAGCCTGAGACTCTGCTGGTGACGAAGCAAACGTTGTTTGCATTCCACTCAGTCGAAATCCACAATCGCCCGGAAGATGCTGCGCCGGAACATCCTCATCTTTCACAACGCGGCATTGGGCGATTTTGTCGTGACGTGGCCCCTGGCGATCGCGTGCGGGCGCTTGTTGCCGCAGAGCAGGGTGATCTACGTGACCGCCGCCGGAAAGGGCAAACTGGCCGAGCATGTGCTGGGGGTGGAGTCGGTGGAGATTGAGTCGGGGTTTTCGTCGTTCTGGTCGTCACCCGACGATGTTCCCGCCGCCGCGAAGAAAATGCTGGAAGGTACGGCGATCGTGCTGTCATTCGTTGCAAGTGAAGGCGACGCGTGGTCACAGAGCGTTCGAGCGATCGCGCCGCACACCGCCGTATCGTATCTGAGCACCAAGCCCGCCGCGAAGTTTCTGGGGCACGTGTCGCAGGCGATCGTTTCACAGTTGCAGCCGACGCAGCCGGCGATCGCTACGGCCATGGGGCTGATGGTCGATTCGTTAACCCGCCGAGGCTTTGCATCAAGGCCGGTGCGGCTTGATGGCGTACTCATCCACCCCGGCAGCGGTGCCGAACGCAAGAATTGGCCGCGTGACCGATTTGTAGAATTGGCGCGGCGGCTAAAGACTGCGGGGTGTGCCGTTCGCGTGGCGCTGGGCGAAGTGGAATTGGAAAAATGGGGCCAAAGCGCGTGCGACGAATTTTCCACTGTTGCGACGGTGACCCATCCGAAATCGCTGGTGGAACTGGCAAAGCTGACGGTCGAATCGAGTGTAGTAGTATGCAACGACAGTGGGCCCGCGCATTTAGCTGGGATTCTCGGTCTGCCAACTCTTGCGCTGTTTGGCCCAACGAGTGATGCCGCAAAATGGCGACCACTCGGCCCAGCCGTCAAGGTCATCGAAGCGAGCATGCTCGACGCAATCGATGTGGATCGCGTGGAGAATGAAGTCAACCTGCTGCTGCTCGGCGCGGGCGAATCTTCTGCAGCGCGATCGGCATCAGCTCCAGTAGCAGACGAGTAATCGCCCCCAGCGCCGCCGCAGCAGCGCAGAGTGAGGCCGCCATGTATACGCCTAACGCCGCTTGTAACGGGAACCGATTTCGGTCGTCTGCGAGTAACGGTCCGATCGTCAGCAGCACCGCAGCGCCGATCATCAGCAGGGTTGCCAGCATGACGGCCCAGAGAAATGTCGATGCGGGCCTGGTCAATCCGAGTGATTTTGCGAGCACTCGAAGGTGCAGGTAGAGGAGGATCGTCGCCGGCAACTCAACCCCGGCCACGGCCGCTAAGGTGAACTTGCGCACCTGCGGATCGTCATAGCCCAGGCCTTCCGATCCGAGTGTCAAGCCCAGAAACCCGCCGAAGAGCACAAGTGGAACCCAGCGCGCCCAAAATCGCATGCTCCAAATCGGCTCGCGCCAGTCTCGCTCGGTGGGCGCGGTGGTGATCATCAGCACCGCCACCGCCATCAGCAGGCCGCGGGTAACGCCGTTCACGCCCCAGCTCCCCGGTTGGTACCCCACCGCGCGCTGAATGAGCGGCACCGCCCACGCCTTCGGGCCGATGTAGTTCAGCCGGGCCACCGTCCCGCCGTAATCCTCGCTAAATCGCATGATCAGGACGGTACCAATCGATTCAAACGTTGCGCTGAGCCAGATCACCAGCCCCAGCGAAACGATCCGCGCCCATCGAATCTGTGCCGGGGGAAAGTGTGTGACGGGCGGATTGATCGAGTGATCGACCGCCGTCCCGCACTCGGGACATTTGCCAGTGCACTCCAAGCCACGCAGGTTGTAGCCACACGATGAGCATGATAAATCGAACGCAACTAAGTCGAGTTCGGCGGGTGCAGCCAGCATGAATCGTCCTCCTTGACGCAACCCTTGAATTGTAACCCGCGGCACGCCGACGTGAGTCTACCGCTCGGCCGACCTTGCAAAGCATTCAAATAGGAGGAGGCAAAGCGATCCATCGAACAATTGTCGGCTTGATATTCCTGTGTGTCGCGCTTTCGTGCGAGAAGAAAATGACCTATCCCCCCGGCACGCCGCGTTATCTGGCGTTGGGCGACTCGTACACCATTGGTGAATCGGTGCAGGAGTCGCTGCGTTGGCCGAACGTGTTGGCCGAACGCTTGCGCCGGCGCGGAGCAAACATCGGCGATGTGCAAATCATCGCCACCACCGGTTGGACGACCGATGAACTCTCTGTCGGCATCGATGCCGCCAAACCGCAGGGGCCTTTTGGGATGGTTTCGTTGCTCATTGGTGTAAACAACCAGTATCGCGGTCGGTCAGTCGAAGCATTCCGGCCGGAGTTTGTTGCACTGCTCGATCGGGCGATCGGTTTTGCCGGCGGCGATCCAAAGCGCGTGTTTGTTGTGTCGATTCCCGATTGGGGAGTCATGCCCTTCGCCGCCGACCGCGACCGGGTGAAGATCGCATCTGAAATCGACGCATTCAACGTGGTTTGCCGGGCTGAGTCGAGCAGCAAAGATGTGAAGTATATCGATGTCACCCCCATAACCAGAGGCGCCGCGACACAACCCAGCCTCATTGCCGACGACGGCCTGCATCCGTCCGCCGAGCAGTACCGACGCTGGGCAGAAGCGATCGACGCGGCGCTGCGTCCACCGCTTTGAGCACGCTCGAGGCTTCGATCGATCCTTCCGGACTGACCAGTCCATCTATCGCCGACGCCAGAACCTCGCTGGGTGTGTTGCGGCAGGTGTAGATGAGCGTTGCACGATCACCTTGTTCGATCATCACGGGCTCACGTGGGGGCTCGACGGGGCGCGTGCTGGGCTGGCGGCGGGCGAGGTCGACCACGCTGCCGTCGCCGGGCGTGGCAAAAAACCCGGAAGGTTGTTCCGTCAGGCTGGTGTATGACTCGGTCGACTTGCAGCCTGTCAATCCGACGATCAACCAGACGACCAACCCAAGCCCCGCCTTGAACAATGGATGCATGTGGCATTCCCAACTGGTAAACTTCTGCTGGCTCTGTGCTTGGCTCCGTTCAGGGCGGTCGCCTACTGCACCCGCGTGTGGAATGGACAGAATCCTATCAAACCGGACTGTACTTAAGTTCATTATTCTGCGCCGCCGACAGCCGGGCGTCGGGTAGCCTGTTGCAATAAGATTGAGTTTTCACAGGGAATGGATGTCATGCAACGGATCCAGATCGGGAATAGCGCCGTCGAAGCTTCCCTGATTTCGCCGGGACGATGAATCTTCGGCGACGATTGGTGGGGCCCTAAGCGCAGGCAGACTGCCACGGATGTGCGTGCCGCCGGTTCAAGTTTTGGTGGAAGCCGTATGCGTTTTGTCGTGTTGCATCATACAGGTTGGGGCGCGGCACACTTCGATGTGATGCTCGAGCCGCCACATCAGACGCGCGGCCTGATTACGTTTCGCGCGACGCGATTTCCCATTCAACCTGGCGACGTCGTTGAGCAACTGGCCGACCACCGGCGGGAATTCCTTACCTATGAAGGCCCAATCAGCGACGCCCGTGGACACGTCAAGCGGGCGGAGCACGGCACCTATGAATTGGTTGCTGGAAGTGATGCAAACTCAGAGCCCATCTGCCTGCGCTTCACGCTAGCCGGCAAAACGGTGGAGAGGGATTTGGTCCTCACAAAGACAACCCGCTCAACGTGGATCGCCCAATCTCCCCTACTGAGCGAAGGCCACTAAACTACCGATTTGTAAAAGAAAAGAGGTGCCGTGGGCCTCTCGGCATCCCACGGCACCCAGGGAAGGAGGATCGTTCAATTGATGATACGATACGATGGAGACATCGGTTCACCCATTGTCCCAAAATTCTGGCCCACTTTCCCAATGATGTTGAGCAATGTGTGTAAAACTTGTGGTGACAGGATGTTGTGCGCATTATGTCGCGTCGAGCCGGAAGGAAAAAATTATGCCAGTCCGTATTTCTGCTGCTGCCATCGCCGAGTTCTTCGGCACATTTGCGCTTTGCTTTGTTGGAATCCTTGCAATTCACCATTCAAAAGGCGGCGGCGGATTGCTCATGGTGGCCTTGGCCCACGGGTTGGTACTCGCTGTTGCGGTGTCCGCGGCACTGCCTACGAGCGGCGGTCACTTTAACCCTGCCGTCACGCTTGGATTTTTGATGACGGGCAAAATCCGCGCCGGGGGCGCGGCCATCTATATTCTTTTCCAACTGCTTGGGGCGACCGTTGCATCGTTGATGGCGTACGTTCTGCTTGGGAACAATGAAGCCGCGGCCAAGGCGGTGCTCGACGGCACGCCCCAGTTCGATCCCGGCCAGGTGACGGTTGCGACGGCGCTGCTGGCCGAGATGATCGCGACCGGGTTGCTGGTTTTTGTAATCTGGGGCTCCGCCGCCGACCCCCGCGCGCGAAACGTCGGTGGGTTTGCAATCGGGTTGGTCGTAGCAGCCGATATCCTGGCCATCGGTCCGATTACCGGCGCCGCCATGAACCCCGCGCGCGCCTTCGGTCCGACGCTCGTTGCCTCGCTGCTGCCCGGAGGCTCGTTGTGGCATCAACACTGGTTGTATTGGGTCGGGCCGGTCGTAGGCGGCGGAATTGCGGCGATTGTCTACCACCTGTTTCTGTGGCCACGCGACCCGGCGCGAAAGATCGACCCCGACGCCATGCAAGTGCCGCCGAGCCAGCGGCCCTAGTTTTCAACACTGCAATCGCTTGGACGTTCGAAGGTTTGAGCGGCGCGTTCTTTTGGCGATAGCCCATGATGCCGCCACGATCGCCATCATCGAGGGTTCGGGGATCGGCGTGCGCGATGAAGTGACCGACGCGCTTAACCCGAAGTTTGACGCAAGCGCGGTGAAGTCGCCCAGCGTTGTGATGCCATCGTAATCAAAGTCGCCGGTTGTCCACCCGCCCGCCGAGCCGAAGCCCGCCGCGAGCTGGGAAAAATCATCCAGATCAACGCGGCCATCAATATTGGCATCAGCCGACAGCGTGTAGCTCACGACCACCGCCGTTGCGTCGAGGGGCATACCGGCCAGCGCGGAGGGCAGAATTTGAAGCTGATTCACCTCAGCAATCGCGACAGCCGATCGAGTGTTTTCAACTGCAGTCGATGACGTGATGCCCCTTCCGTTCCAGCTTCCTCCATTGCGACCCAACGTGACGAGCGCGCGAAGAGCAACCAGCGGCGACGCGCCATCGTAGTCAACGACGAGCGATTGACGGGTGATGTCCAACGTAGCGCCCGGGGCAATCGCAAGCGTCTTCACAATGCTGGTCGGCACGTTGAAGCCCGATTGCTCCGCGATTTGCAATACGCCGTCGCTAACAACCACCGCATGAAATGGTTGGACGGAAGCGGTCGTCGCCAGTGGTTCGAGCGCCAGCCGCCGCACGCTGACCATGCCCGCTCCGTTCTTGGTCAGTACGGACGACTGGTCGGTCGATTGGTCGTCGAAAGCCCCCGATAACTGCAGGCTGCTTCCCGCCGCGGCGCCAATTGCGGTATTGGCGAGCATTACGATGTTTGCATTAAGGCTGTTCTGGCCGGCCGCGTTAAAAATCGCCCCGAGTCCACCGACGCCGTTGCCGCGCGTGAAAAGATTGCCGGATTGAACAATCATCGCGCCGCCGGCAACCGCGCCGGCATCAATTTGCAGCATGGCATTCGGCCCATCGAACTGAACTCCGGCATTGCCCAGCGCCGCCGGATGCGTGACGCGCAGCGTACCACCGCCTGTAGCGGCGATCGCGCCTGCGTACGAAGGCGCACCCAGGAAAACGCGCCCGTCCAGTTGCGATGCCGCGGCGAGCGTGAGTGTGCCGCCGGGCAACGCGGCAGAACCGAACGGACCCGCGAGCAAGCGGAACGACCCGTCGCGCGGTGAGGATGTGATGCGCACCGACGAGCCGCCCGCCACCGCAATCGGCCGACCGACGTTGCCGCCGAAGTTGATGGGGCCGCTCAATGTCAGGTCGCCCTCCAGCCGCAGCACCGAATCGCCGACCGCCGGGGCGAATGTAATCTCGTTCTGAATTGTGCGGGGACCATCAATTGCGCGAAGCGTGTTGCGCGTCGTGCCGGCGACGAAGAGTGGCCCGACGCCCAAAGCCTGCGGCGCCGCCAACTGAATGGTTGCGTCGTCGGCGGCCAAGCCTAGTTCCACGCCGCCCGTCCACGCGCCGCTGGCTGCGGCGAAGGTGATTGTGGCATTGCCGGCGTCGCGAAATCTTCCAGGCCCGTTCAGCGCATTCCAGAACAGCACATTGCCGCGACCCACGCCCAGCGGCGCGTCGGGCGATTCGAGTGTGACCGGGCCGGCGATGTTTAGCGTCCCGCTGTCGCCAGTGTTTTCGATCGACGCGCCGATCGCCGTTGCGTGCGTTTTGCCGCGGACGATGATCGGGCGATTGATCGTCAGCGATCCGCCCGACCGTTGGCCGACCAGCTTTGTTTGACTGCCTGGCTCGTTGCTCCCCGGCAGCAGTCCGCCGGCCAGCAGCACAATGGCGTCGTTGCTCTGGCCCAGCGGACCGGGCGCGTTCGGCAGCACGTCATCGATAATCGTCAGCCGCCCGCCGGCAATGGTGGTCGGGCCGCTGTAGGTGCTCGCGCCGGCCAGCATAAGGTTGCCGCCGCCGAGTTTGGTCAGGCCGTTGGTTCCGCTGATTGCTCCCCAAAGCGTAAGGCCCTGATCGCCATTCATACCGGCGGTGCTGGTGGAGATGACAACGCCTTCAGTATTTTCAAATCGGATTGGATTGAAGACCGCATTGCTTCGCGTGGTGTTGAGGATTGCGCCGCTGGTCACGGTGATCGTGCCGCCGGTGAGCGTGCTGGGCACGCCACCGTCGGCGTTGGTGGGGCTGGCCAGCAGCACCGCGTTAATACGCTTGCCCGCTGCGGCGACGACCTGAGTTGCGGTAACCCGAACGTTCTCTGTCGCGGTTGCGGCGGCGAACGACGGGGCGTACTCCGTTGCGAAGTCGAGCGGGCGAATGCCCGTCGGTCCGTAGGTGACCAGTGAACCTCTTCCCGCGCCGTTGCTCGCAGTCCCGGCGTTGCCGTGATAGGCCCACGCCCATGGAATGACGCTCTGCCGCGTCGTGCCGGCACCATCGTTGGCGCCACTGAGCAGCGATGCGCCGTTGCCGAACGTCAATGTATTGCCGCCGCCGCCGATGTTTGCGCCATCGATAAACAGCCCGCCGCGATCTGCCCGATGAAGCGCCAACGCATGAAGCGACATCGGCCCGGTCGTTCCCGAGAACCGTAGCGCGCTGATCGCGCCGGCGATCGTCAGCGTGCCGACGTTTTCGAAGGTGGGAGATGATTCGGCTGTTGTTATCGCCAGCATTCCGCCGTGCAGCGTCACCGGCGCCCCGTCGCCAAGTCGATCGCGGTTTGAAGCGCCCGCCACGCGCGAAAGCAGAATGATCCCACTCGACTCGAGGGCCGACGATTGCGCGATCGATCCTTCAACAAGCATCGTACGCCCGGCAAAGTATGTCGCGCCGCGGTAGGTGTTCACAGCCGAGAGGCAAATCGAATCGTTCTCCACCCGCAGCGCGCCGGTTCCGGCAATGCCGCCGCGGAAATCTGCCGGCGTTGATGCGGCGATCGCGAATGTCGCGCCGCTGCCGGTGATCACAAATGTGCGGTTCAACACAGCCGGTGCGCCGGCTGTCGAACCGAAGTGCGTCAGCCGCAACGTGGACGATTCTAACCGCACCGGCATGGCCGACACGCCGAACCGCGCATCGTAGTTCGCATTGCCGGTTCGATTGGTTATCGCCAAGATGCCATCTTGCACCGCCAGCCCGCCAAGGAAAGTGTTGTCGCGGCCCAGGGTTACCGGGGCGGTTCCGGTAACCATCAATGTTCCGGCACCGGCCAGCGGAACTTCAAGATTATTTACCACCTGCGCATAGGTTGCGCGGCTTGGCGCATCGGGCGGCGCGTATCCGCCGCGCAACACCAAGCCCTGCGCTGCTGCGACGAGCCGCGCGTTAAGCGCGGGCTGCGTATCGGTAATGTCAACGCCGCCGGGGTTGGAGAAGGTTAACTCGCGCAGCACCACGTCGGCATCGAGCGTGATGATCAGCCGCGATTGACGGTCGACGGGGTCCAGCATCCCCGGCCGCCCGATCGCCGCGGCACCGTTTACGCCGGGGAAAGGCGAGGCGCTCCAATTGGGTTCGTCCGTCCAGTTGTAACCCTGGTTGAGTACAGTCACCGGCCCGGGAAGAGCGGAGTAAATCGGCTCATTCACGAAAACCGAAGGACCGACCCAACTCGCATCGACTTGCGCGCGCACGAACGAAGGCGAGCTAGCCACACACGCGAGGGCAAGAACGGACTGTCTACGAATCGCACGAACGCAACGAACCATTCGAAATGTTGCTCCACGTTGTGCCCCGCTTCAAACTCAAGTGTCATCGGGATTGTACACGGTGGAGCAGGAAAATCAGTGGTCAAAACCGCAATCTTCGACGCTGAACCAGGCAACAGCCTGCCAGGATTGCCGCCAGCACCGATGGTTCGGGCACCGCCGAACTGCGCGGCAGGTCGGCGCCGAGCGACAGGCCGAAATTCGCCGCCAAAGCGGTAAAATCGTCGAGATTGACGGTTCCATCGTAGTTGCTGTCGCCCGACGACCACACTCCGGCGGCCCCAAAACCGGCGGCGAGGCGGGTGAAATCGTCCAGATTGACCCCACCATCTAAGTTATGATCACCACGCAGCGTGTAGCGCACAAGCACAGCGGTCCCATCGACACCGACGCCGGCAAAAGTGCCCCCGGTGGCGGATAGCACGTTCGATGCTTCGGCATAACCAACCCCCGTCGCCAACGAACCCGCCGCCGCCGACGAGTTAATGCCCGGCCCGTTCCATGCTCCGCCGGCAAAGCCGCTGATCACGTCAGCCTTAATCTGCGCGAAAGGCGAGTTGCCGGCGCCGGTGTAATCGAAGATGAATCGGCCACTGGCGTCGAAAGTCGCGGCTTTCGTGAACGTGCCCTGGAAATAGACCAAACCCCCATTGGTGGCCACGGCGGGGGCGTTGATGGTGTACGTGCCGTCGGACACGACCAGCAAACTGTTGGCGCCGTCGGAGCGAACTCGGCCGAGCAATCCGCCCGCGAGCGCCGTGGTGTTCGCGTTGAGGTTCAGACGCCCCGCGCCTGTGGCGAGCAGCGTGCCGGCGTTCGTCAGGTTCGCCGGATTCACGTTAAGAGCCTGCCCGGCGATGTTGGCGGCGATCGTGCCGTTGTTGATCAGGCCGCTTGGCCCACCTACGAAAAACACCTGACCGACGTTCCCGCTGCCCGCAATCCGACTCGTGCTTCCGACGGTTAACGTCGCCCCGCCTTCAACGGCGACTGTACCATTGGGCAGATTCAAAGTTTTGCCGGTCAGCGTCGTTGCGTACTCGAAACTGAGAATCGAGTTGGTGAGCGTGGCGGTGGCTCCAGTCCACGTCCCACCGGACTGCAGGCGAAGCGAGGCGTTGTTCAACGTGAGGTCGCCGATCAGCGTGGCGTTATTGGCCAACCGATTGCTGCCATTGTTGGCGAAGACGAGTGTTCCGCCGCCGGAAGAGGTGATGGTTCCGCCGCTGATCAATCCGCCGTTGAGGCGGTAGTCGCCGGTGGTGGCGTTGAGGGTGAGGGTTCCGCCGGAGTTGTCGAAGAATCCCAGGATGTCGATCGTCCCGCCGGTCCGGTTGATCGTGCCGATGCTGCCGCGGGTGAAGGTGCCGTCGAGGTTGAGCGTTCCTGCATTGAGCGTGACGATTCCCAGGTTGGACCAGTTCCCGCCGAACAGCGCCGCGGAGTTGGCGTCGGCGACGCGAATGCGCCCGGTGGCGGAGTTGACCCAGGTGTTGGACTGGAATCGCTCGATGTTGGCGAACCCACCGCCGCTGGCTTCGACGGTGCCGGCATTGGTAAACGAGCCGGCCGAGACGTAAAGCGTGGCGTTGGCGCCGACGGCGGTCATGGTGCCGTTGTTAGTGAGGTTGACCGGATTGACGTTCAGTTGTCCGCCGGCGTTGGCGGTGATGGTGCCGTTGTTGACCACGCCGTTGGTCCCGCCGACGAAGAAGGCCTGGCCGAAGTTGCCGGTTCCCGCAACTCTGCTGTTGGCGGCGACGGTGAGCGTACTGCCGCCGTCGACGGCAAAGGTGCTGCCGGACATCGTGACATTCTTGCCGGTCAATGTGGCCGTCTGCTCGATTGAAAAAACGCTGTTGGTGAGCGTGGCATTAGCGCCTGTCCACGTCCCGCCGGATTGCAGGCGAAGTGTCGCATCGGTCAGCGTGGGGCTTCCGATGTAGTTGGTGTTGTTGGTAAATATGTTGTTGCTGCTATTTCCGAAGATGAACGTTCCGCTCCCGGAGATGCTGATGTTGGCGCCGCTAATCGGCCCGCCATTGAGGCTGTACGTGCCGGCGGAAACATTGATCGTAGATGCCGACAGCGTGCCGCTGGAGTGGCTGAACGTGGTATTGGCCGAATTGATCGCCAGCGTGTTGACATTCTGATTCGTGTTCAGCGTGACGGTGTAAGTGCCGGCGATGGAGATCGTCGCGTTCTCCGCCGCACCGTTTGGAATGGTGGCGGGGGACCAGTTGGGGGCGCTGTTCCAGATACCGCTTGCGGCGGCGGCCCAGCTCGCGCTTCCCGCCGACGCCGCGTTTGCCGCGATCGCCACAGTTGCCAATTGAACGACCGCAAACGCTCGCCGGCGCGTAAGCCGATGGGTTTTACGAAAATTCAAACGCATAATGATTCTCCCGAATGAATACCCTGCACGATTTGACCGACTGTCGAAATGAAACCCGGGGCAATATTGTCGCATCAGGCCGCTCGGATGTCACCAGAAATATGTCGATTTATTCAGGAGATTTTGCAGCAATCCATATCGCCCAAGGCAAGGCGCCTGCGACGTTCGAACCGACGGCCCCATTGCGGCTACTTCCCCCGGCTCCGACGCAGCGCACAAATTAACACGATCCCGATACCGCCGAGGGTCGTTGGCTCCGGCACGGCCGATCGAGGGAGATCGGCGTTGAGGCCGAAATTGGCGGCCAGCGACGTGAAATCGTCGAGGTTGACCACTCCGTTGTAATCAAAATCGCCCTGCGACCAGACACCGTTGTTGCCAAACGCCGCAGCCAATGCTGTGAAGTCGTCCAGATTCACATTCAGGTCGAGGTTGGCATCGCCCTTGAAAACCTTGCGAAGCAGGATGGCGGTGCCGTCGACCGAAGTTACGGTGGAACTACTGGTGTCGAGCTGCGTGAGGCCGATGGCCGAGGCTTCGGCATACCCGATGGCCTTCCGCGGATCGGTGTCAATGCTGTCGATGATCTTGCCGCCGGCTACATACCCGCGCAGGGTCTGAAGCGGCGAAGCGCCGGTGTAATCAACGAGCAGTTTCGTGCTCACGCCGGTCACCGATGATCCGATGTCGAGCGTTCCACCGCCCACACTCAGGGCCGTGAACACGCTGGTGCCGACGAACGTCCCGCCGGCGGTGAGCTGCAGCGTGCCGCCGTCGACGGTGACATTGCTGCCGCGTATCTCGCGGACGCGCATCAACCCGCCGCCGGTTTTAGTAATGGCCCGGCCGGCGGTCAGAAATTTCTGCGTGAAACGGACGGTGGAGCCGGTTGCAACGTCGAACCCGCCATCTTTATCGACAAAAACATCGGTGTTTAACTCGTGCGAACCGGCGCTGACCATCAACGCGGTCGGCGAAGCGCCGGCAAACCGAAGCGTCCACGGGTTGGTCGAAACAATTCCGCTAAGCGTGTAGCCAACGAGGCTGGTGATCTGCAGTTGATCGATCGAGACCGTGCCGCCGCTTAACGAGATGCTGCGCGGCGTGGTGATGACGGTGTCCAGTTTGGCGATGGCGGTGACGCTGTTGGGCGAAACGCCGCCGATCCAGTCGCTGTCGGTGCTCCAGCTTCCGCCCAGTGGGTTGCCCCATTCGATCGGCGCGGGGGCGGGAGCGGCGACGGTGATGGAGTAA
>ENA-ORBV01007540-ORBV01007540.1-microbial-mat-metagenome-genome-assembly--contig:-NODE-7540-length-18664-cov-4.445903_pt1 | contig 18664 bp, 17 predicted proteins | sample MGYA00237777_ERZ505514 | MGnify/ENA primary metagenome ERZ505514 (study PRJEB26160, sample SAMN06269048) | microbial mat metagenome | isolation source: Oligotrophic lake microbial mat | place... | reverse complement strand
CCGCGGTGTCGTCGGTCAGCACATCGGGGGTGTTCGTGACCGGCACCCCGGCAGCGCGCGCGGCGGCCAGATCAATGTGATTCACCCCCACGCCGAAGTTCGCCACGATCCGCGCGCGGCGGCCCGGCTGCGCAAAGCACTCCGCCGCAATCCGGTCTGTCACCGTGGGCAGGACCGCATCGGCCTCCCGAAACGCACGGCGCAATCCCTCTGCATCGAGCGGACGATCGCCCGCGTCCTGCCGCACCTCGAATCGCTCGGCGAGCACTTGCTCCACCGCGTGCGGAAGTCGTCGCGTCACCCAGACGACGGGACGCGCGCCATCGTGCGGCGCACTCACGTGCGGCGCACTCACGTGCGGCGCACTCACGCGGACTCGCGGTACCACCGCTGCGCCGCGGCCACCCCGGCGCCGAGCGGCACCGCGATGCCCGCATCGTGCAACGCCATCTCGGCGAGCCCGATCGCACCGATCAGCATCCCCGCATTGCAATCCCCAAGGTGTCCGATCCGGAACACCTTCCCGTTCAGACGCCCGAGTCCGGAGCCCAACGCCATGTCCCAGCGCTTGGAGGCGTGATCGATCACCTGCCGCGCATCCTTGCCCTCTGGCACCACGATGGCCGTCACGGTGTTCGAGCGCGCTTCGGGGTCCCGCGCGCAGATCTTGAGCTCCCACGCCGACACGGCACGGCGTACCCCCTCGGCAAGCCGCGCATGCCGCGCATGGATGTTCGCGAGCCCTTCCTCGGCCATCATGTCGAGCGCTTCGCGCAGCCCGAACAGATGGGCGAGCGCCGGCGTGTAGGGGAAATACCCCTGATCATTGTGCAGCACCTGCGGGCGGAGATCGAAGTAGTGTCGGGCGAACCCGGCGGTGTCGAGCCGGTCCATCGCGCGCGCGGAGAGCGAGACCATGCCGAGTCCGGCGGGCATCATGAAGCCCTTCTGGGAGCCAGTGATGGCCACGTCGACGCCCCACGCATCCTGCTGGAATTCGAGTGACCCGATGGAACTCACGCCGTCGACCAAGAGCAGCGCCGGATGCTTCGCCGCATCCATCGCCTCACGCAGGCCCGCGATGTCGGTCGTGACGCCCGTCGCCGTCTCGTTATGCACCACGAGGACCGCCTTGAAGCTGTGCGCTGTATCGGCCTCCAGCTTCTCCCCGATCGCGGCGGGATCGAACGCTTCACCCCACTCGAGATCCATCACGTCGACCTTGAGCCCGAGCTTCTCGGCCGTGTCGATGAATAGATGCGAGAACTGCCCGAGGCGCACGGCGAGCACGCGGTCGCCGGGTGACAGCGTGTTCGTGATGGCCGCCTCCCACATACCGGTCCCGGTGGCCGCAAATAGGAAAGGGCGGGCCTCGACAGCGCCGAAGACGGGCTTGATGTCCCGCAGCAGCCCATGCGTCAGCTCCGGGAAGGCACTCGAGCGATGATCCTCCTGCGCCCGATGCATGGCGCGGAGCACACGGTCGGGGACATTCGACGGTCCGGGGACGAAGAGATGGTGACGGCCAGGCATCGGAGACGGATTCGAGGATGTGTTCGGGCCCTGGACGAATGTAGCTTGCCCCTATGACCCTGCCCACCGTACTCCCGTCGTCGGGTCGCCGTATTGCCCGCGCGCTGGCGCTGCAGTGTCCGGAGTGCGGGTCGGGACGCCTCTTTCGACGGTGGCTGTTCCTCGAGCCCCGTTGCCCGCACTGCGCGCTACGTACCGACCGCGGCAACAAGGATCACTTCGTGGGGGCGTACCTCGTGAACCTGATCATCGCGGAGGTGCTCTTTGCCGTCGGCTTTGGTGTTTGGCTGCTGGCGGTGTGGCCCGACGTGCCGTGGGATCGCATTGAGGTGGTCGCCGTGATCGCGATGATCCTCTCGCCGCTCGTGACGTATCCCTTCACGCGCACCGTCTGGCTCGCCGCCGATCTCATCTTCGATCCGCCGAAACCCAGCGATCGCTGAGCCCGCGCGTCACGGTCCCGACGCGGCGCCCGTCACGGTGTTCAGGTTGTAGCGCATGATGCGACCATGGCGCCCGTCGCGGTCGCGCTCGAGCGCGTAGACATCGCCCTCCGGCGTGCCGTAATCCTCAAGGAAGGCCGCGATCTCCGCGCGATCTCTCGCGCTGAACGCGAGCCGAGCAGCGGCGAGGGTTTCGTCGAGATGCGTCGCATTGCGCGCCCCCGCGATCACTCCCGCCACCCCGGGTTGATCGAGCACCCACCGAATGGCGACCGTGCCGATGCCAACGCCGTGTCGACGCGCGATCGCATCGAGCAGGAGAAGCAACTCTTGGAATCGCGACCAGCCACCGCAGTCATCGATGATCAGCTTGTACTTCACCAACGACCGGTTCTCCAGGTTCACTGCCGGTGGGTGCGGCTCCGCGACTCCCAGCCAGCGCCGGTGCAAGAAGCCGCCCGCGAGCGCGCCGTACGAGAGCAGTCCGACGCCATGCGCGGCACAGAGCGCCGCCATCGCTCGTGCGGGTCGGCGATCGAGCAGGGAGTACTGCAGCTGATGGCTCAGCACGGGGAGCCCTGCGTCGAGCATGCGCTGCAGGTGGGGCGTGCCGAAGTTGGTGACGCCGAGGTGCCGCACCGCGCCGCGTGCCCGCTCGTCCGCGAGCATCGAGAGGGCGCCGAACCAATCGCCGAGGGTGTAGTCCCACCAGTGGAGCTGCACCAGATCGAGTGCGTCCACACCGAGGCGCGCGCGCGAGCGATCGACCAGAGCGGCAATCTCGTCGCGCGTGAGTTCGGACAGCCGATCAAGGTCCGGCACGCACTTGGTGTGCACTTGGATCGTGCCCGGCGGGCGCGTCGCAATAAAGGCGCCGATAAGTTCCTCGACGCCGGTGTAGATGTCCGCGCAATCGAAGCTCGTGATGCCGGCGTCGGCGAAGGCCGCCATGTCGACCAGCGCCTGCGCACGCGCCACCCTCCCATGGCCACCGGCCAACTGCCAGCCGCCCTTCAGGATGCGCGAGATCGTGTAGTTGGGCGCAAGCGCGGTCCGCGGCACGGCCGTCGACATCAGGCCGTCGGCATGGGCACCACGGTGACATCCCCGTGGCGAAAGGTGCGCGTCCCGGTGCGCGTAATGCGGAAGCGCGCGCCGCAGTGCGGATCGGGGCAGGCGATCTCGGCGTCCGTCGTCATCCAGTCCGCTGGGGCGGTCATCCGCTGCTTGGCCGGAAGGATCGGCAACAACGCGGCCAGCGCGTAGAGCGAGAACCCCTGCCCCGTCGTGAAGTGCAACATCTCGCCTTGCACGGTGAACGAATCCCCCACCTGATGGCCACAGACCATGGGGCGATCCGTCGCGACGACTGCGACGCGCAGGTCATACAATGAGAAGCGGTCTGAGTCCGTCACGAGGTACGCCTCTGGTCTGAAGTGGAACGATGGTATCATAACCCGATGCCGAACCCGCTCAACAACCGGCCCGACATCCGGCCCGCCAACCACCTCCATTTCCGCGGCGGTCTCGCGGGGGCGCTCGCGCCCTTCGCGCTCTTCCTCTCTGGCGTGACCTGGCTCGCGCTCTCCGGTGCCCCCGACGAACGCGGCTTCTGGCCCATTCTGCTGGCGGCACTCGCGTTGGGCATGCTCCTCGCCAAGGACCGCGACGCGTGGTCCGATGCGGTCATCGGCGCAATCGCCCAGCCAATTGTCGCGGTGATGATCCTCGCGTGGATGCTCGCGGGCGTACTCGGCAAGATCCTCGGAGATGCGGGGCTCGTGGATGGCATGGTCTGGCTCGCCATACGCGCGGACCTCGGGCCGGTAGCGTTCGTGGGGGCGGCATTCTTGGCGTGCGTTGCGGTGTCGACCGCGACCGGGACCTCCTTCGGCACCATTCTCGTGGCTGGTCCGGTCCTCTACGCCGCCGGCGGAGCGCTCGGCTCACCCCTCGCCGTGCTGATGGGTGCCGTGCTCGCCGGCGCGACCTGGGGCGATTCCATCTCGCCGATCTCCGATACGACCATCGCCAGTGCGGGATCACAAGCCACGGATGTCGCGGGCACGGTTCGCTCGCGGCTCCGGTATGCGGTGCCGGCCGGACTTGTGGCGCTCGCCGTCAGCCTCGCGCTCGCCGCCAGCGGTCAGCCGTCTGCGTTGGCCGCAAGCGCGGCTGGCACCGGATCCGCCGCGCCGCTCCCGCTGCTGGTCGTGCCGGTCGTCGTGATCGCGCTGCTCGTGCGCCGACGTACCCTGCTCGAAGGTCTCTTCGTCGGCATCCTCCTCGCCCTCGTGTTGGCGCTGGTGCTCGGCCTGCTTGAGCCCGCGCAAGTGCTGCGCATCGATCGCGAGCGCTTCGGTGCGACGGGCATCATCGTAGAGGGTGTGAACCGGAGCCTCGGCGTTACCGTCTTCACGATTCTCCTCATGGGGCTGGTCGGCACGTTGCAGGCGTCCGGGGTGCTCGAACAGCTGATTAATCGCGTCGCGCCCGCGAGCAGCGCGCGCACGCTGTCCAAGCCCCGCGCGGAATGGCTGAGTGTCGGGCTCGTCTCCGCCGCCGTGATGCTCACCACGCACAGCGTCGTCGCGCTACTCACCGTCGGCCCACTCGTACGTGATCTCGGGGAACGCGCCGGGCTGAGCGCTTACCGACGTGCGAACCTGCTTGATCTCACCGTGTGCGTTTGGCCATTCCTGCTCCCGTGGTTCCTCCCGACGATTCTCGCCTCAGGGGTCACGGACTTCGGCGCGGACGCCGTACTCCCTCGACTCTCACCGCTGACGATCGGACTCCACAACACCTATGCGTGGGCTCTCCTCGTCATGGTCCCCGCGGCGATCGTGACTGGTTACGGGCGGAACACGCGCTAGGAACGGGACCGCCGAACGGACGCCCTTCACCACGGGTATGCTCCCAGAACGCTGAACGGCCACCCTTCGCGACGAAGGGCGGCCGTTCAGCTCACGCGGTGCATCCGAATTGCAGTTCTCCCATTACCCCACTTGACCACGTGCCCGGAGTGGGAATCGAACCCACAAGAGGTTGCCCTCGGGGGATTTTGAGTCCCCTGCGTCTGCCGGTTCCGCCATCCGGGCGACAACGCTGGGAAAGATAACAACAGGGACGAGTCGAACGCACCGCCTTCCGAGACTACATTATCCCTCGCGGTCCCCTCGGGCCGCCATCCCTCGCAATCGCCCATGCGCGCCAGCCTCTTCGGCTTCGTCAGCCTCCTGCATCGGACCACGCGACTCGCCGGCCTTTCCGTGCTCGGGCTCCTCGCGGCGTGCGCACCACAGGATCCGCCCGTCGTGCGCATCGGGCTGCTCGGCGTCTTTTCCGGCCCGCTGGCCATGTCGTCCGGATTTCCGGCGCGGCACGGTGCGCAGCTCGCCGTCGATGAGATCAATGCCGCTGGCGGTGTGAAGATCGCGGGCGTGCTGCATCGGATCGTGCTGGTCGAGCGGGAGATAGCGGACCGACCCGATGCCGCCGCCGGTGGGGCTCGCGCGCTCGTCAATCTCGACTCGATCGATGTGCTGATCGGCCCGCAGACGAGCACGTTGGCCATTGCGGCGGCACCGGTGGCTGAGGAGTCCGCACTGCTGATGATCGCGCCGATGGCGTCGCACCCCTCGGTCACTGCAGGCCGACGCTACGTCTTCCGCCTCGCCTTCCTCGCTCCATTTCAAGGCGAGGTGCTCGCCCGGTTCGCGTATGATTCGTTGCGGGTGCGCCGAGTCGGCGTCCTGCGCGATGCCGCGAGCCCGTATGGGCGCATGATCACGGAGGTCTTCTCTCGCGTGTTCATCGAACTCGGCGGAACACTCGTCGGTCACGAGACCCACGATGCCGACGGCCCGCGTGATTTTTCTGGGCAACTCGGCCGACTACTTGCCGCGCGCCCGGAGGCCCTCCTGATGCCGAACTTCATCACTTCAGACTCGTCGCAGTTGCAGCAGGCGCGCGACCTCGGCTTCACTGGGGTCTTCCTCGGCACCGATAGCTGGGACGTCCGCGGCCTGACTCCGAATACGGCGGCGCAGGGCGCGATTGTCGTGGCGAACTGGGACCGAGAAACAGAGCGTCCTGCGGCGCGCAAGTTTTTGGAGGCATGGAATGCTCGGTATTCAGAGTCTCCGGGCGCCGCGGCCGCCGCCACGTACGATGCCATCCACCTCGCGGCGCAGGCCCTGACGCGCGCCGGATCGCGCAGTGGAATGGCCGTGGCCGATGCCATGCGAGCGACGGGACGCTATGAGGGCGCCGCAACAGACTACGATTTCCGCGGCGGCAACGATCCGGTACGCGGTGCGGTCATTCTCGAGGTGCGGCCTACCGAGCTGGCGATTCGCGCTACCATCCCGCCACCCGCGCCGTGATCGGAACGTCGTGGCGCCAGGCCCTCGTCGTACGACTCAGCGCCGCCTTCCTCATTCTGAGCATTGGCGCGCTGGGCATCGCGGCGCTGGTGTCGTATCGCTCCGCCGAATCGGCACTCCGCGAGCGGCACCTCGAGTTACTGCTGGCGTTCGCCGAGGAGGATGCGAGCGAACTGACGGCTTGGCTCGATCGACACCGGAACTTTGTGCGGTTCCTCGCCGCCACTCGGTCGTCGGACGAAGCGGCTCGCGGCGATACAGCTCGACTCGGTGTCGTGATTCGTGGGCTCGATGTCTCGGTCTTCTCGGCGGACGAAGTCGAAGTGCTCTCGGTGCCGGGAGGCCGTGTGATCTTCTCGACGCTTCCGGGACGCGTTGGCGAGTATCGCGTGTCGCAGTTGTACTATCTCGAAGGGCGCGCGCGGACCTTCACCCAACCGATCTATCCGAGTGCGCACGATGGCCGACCGTCGTTGACCGTGTCGACGCCGATCGTCGGCGCGGACAGTACGGTCCGCGCGGTGCTCGCCGCCCACCTCGACCTTCAAGAGATGGAGCGCGTGATCCGGAAGCGTCCGTCCGAAGTGCCGGTCGATGCCTACCTGATCAGCCCCTTCGCCGAGTTTGTCTCCGCCGAACGATTCGGTCGCGCCGACCGGAATCGCGGGGTCCACAGTGTCGCGATCGACAGTGTGCTCACGCGCACGAATGGCGCGGGCCTGTATCGTGATCACGCCGGGCAGGCTGTCGTCGGCGCGTGGCGTTGGCTTCCCGATCATCAGCTCGGCCTCGTCATCGAGTCGCCACGCGATCTCGCCCTCGCGCCGGCGCGGGCGCTCTTGCTGCGTTCGATGTTGGTCGGGTTGCTCGCCTCGCTCCTGCTCCTACTGGGCGTCCTCTCGATCACGCGGCGACTGACGCGCCCGCTGACGGCGATGGCGCGCGCCGCCGATCGCGTGGCGGCGGGAGATTTTACCGCGATTGTCTCGGTCCAGCGCGAGGACGAGGTCGGCTTGCTGGCGGCGGCGTTCAATACGATGACGGGAAATCTCCGCACGGCGTATGGGGAACTGGCAGATCAGGTCGTGGCGACGCGACTGGCCCTGCGCGAAGCGCAGACTTCGCGCGCTTTGCTCCAGGACGTGGTGGACAACACGCCCACGCTTGTGCTCGCCGTCGATGACAATGGGGGAATCCGCCTCGCGAACGCACGACTCGCCGTGGTGTTAGGCCTGCCGCCAGAGCGCATTGCAGGCGCCCTCCTCAGCGAACTCCCTGGGACACTGCCGGCCGCACTCGCCTCGCTCATTCGCGAGGCGCGCGCGCGCGATGCGGCGATTGGTCGCGAAATCGAGGTGGGGACGGAGGGGGCGCTGCACACCTGGCAGAGCGTCGCCTTCCCCCTCCGCGATCCTTCCGGGGGCCGCTACGCCATGGGCGTCGTGGCCACCGATCTCACGGAGCGCGCCCGGCTCGAGGAAGATCGCCGCACCCGCGATGCGAGCGTACAACAGGCGCAGAAGCTCGAGAGCCTTGGTATCATGGCCGGGGGCATCGCCCACGATTTCAATAACCTCCTCGGCGCGATTCAGGGCAACGTGGATCTCGCCCAGAGCGCGCCGGACGATCCGGAGGAAGTGCGAGGCGCACTGGAGCAGATCGCGACCGCCACGAAGCGTGCCTCAGAACTCGCGCGGCAGATGCTCGCCTATGCCGGCCGCGCGAGCTTGCGACGGGAGGTGCTGGACATCCGGGGGGTCCTTCGCGACATCCTGCCGCTGGTCCGCGCCTCACAGCCCAAGCGCGTCGAGTTCGTCGTGGACGCGATGGATCAACCGCTCTGGGTCGAGGCGGACCCCGCACAGATCTCGCAGGTCGCCCTCAACCTGCTGACGAATGCGGCGGAGGCCATTGGTGATGCGCCCGGGCGCGTGCGGCTGCATGCGGCGCTCGTGGCGACCGCACCGATTGAGGCGCATGAATCCGAGTCGGCGCACCTTGGCCCCTGGATTCGCATCTCGGTCGAGGATTCCGGCGCCGGCGTGAGCCCAGAAGTGCAAGCGCGGATGTTTGATCCCTTCTTCACCACGAAGAGTGCCGGGCGTGGGCTCGGCCTGAGCGCCGTTCGCGGTATCATCGGCTCGACCGGCGGCGTGCTTCGATTGACATCGACGCCGGGCCAGGGCGCGCGCTTCGACGTCTACCTTCCGGCAGCTCCCGCGCCGCACGGCGCCCCGCGCTCACCTCGCCCCACATCGGTCGAATTCGTGCGCAACAGCATCCTCGTTGTGGACGATGAGGATATGTTACGCCGCGTGATGTGCCGGACGCTCGAGAGCGCCGGATTCACGATCATCTCGGCCGCCGATGGCGACGAGGGACTGCGACGGTACAAAGACCACCGGGCCTCGATCGCGCTGCTCGTGCTCGACATCACGATGCCGGGGCTCAATGGGATCGAACTCCTGGCCGAGATCCGCCGCCTCACCCCAGGCATTCCGGCAATCATCGCCAGTGGGTACGATCGTCCGGACGAACTTGCGAGCACACTCAACGTGCCGCATACGCGCTTTCTGCAGAAGCCCTTCAACCTGCAGGCGCTTCGTGATGCGGCGTCCGAACTCTTGGCCGAGGTGACGCCCTAGCGGAGCGGGCTGCTCAGCCCAGAGGAGGGCGACGCGCGCCCGCGGCACCGGGTCGTCCGTCAGGTCGTCCGTCAGGTCGTCCGTCAGGTCGCCTGGGCCGGGTCTCCATGCGATCGCCCGGCGGTCCGCCGCGCATCGCGTCCATGCGTCGGCGCATCTGTTCCTCAATGCCATACAGGCGCGCCCGCTGCGCCGGATTCAGGAAGGTGGAGAGTTCGCGCTGCTCCGTCTCCTGGAGATCGAGGCGCTGCCGCTGAAACTGGAGCGTGCGATCGAGTAGCGTGCCGATGCGCGCGTACTGCGTGGTGTCGCCATCCTCGATCAGCTGACGCAGTTCCGCTCGCACTTCGCGCTCCTGACCGAACAGCGAAGCGCGCTGCAGTTCGAACCGTCGGTTCGTCTGCTGGAACCGACGGACTTGCTCGTCGCTCATTCCGAGTTGGGTGCGGAGCATCTGAGCCATCCGCGCCCGCACGCGCCGTTCAAGCGAGTCCCGTTCCCCCTCGCTTGGCGGCGGGAGCGGACGGTCCTGCGCGCCGATTGCTCGCGGCGTGAGCGGCGTGAGCGGCGTGAGCGGCGCAACGGCGAGGAACGCGACGAGGGAAAGACCGGCATACCGGCACCACTGATTCATGCGCGTCACATGCCCTCCCCGCCTGCAGAGATTGGTTCGCGCAGGCTCCGTGGTTCGGCGGAGACGTTCGCTTCGATCTGATCGAGCTCGTTCAACAGTTGCGTCAACTCAGCCACGCCAAGGTCCTTGAGTTCGGTCCCGCCGACAATCTCCACACTCGCGCGCGCGACACTCGCGCTCGCCGCACCGGCGCTTGCTGCACTCGAGCCGGCACCAGTTGGGCTCACGGGCGCGCTATCCACCGCACCGGAATCGACCGACGCGGTGTCCACGGTGGCGGCCGATCCAAAGAAGATCGGCCGAAGGACCGTAACCGAGAGTGTGACCATCAGGAGCAACGATGCGGCGGCGGCCAACGCGTAGCGCGGCAGGCGGAACGCCGTACGCGGTGCCGAACGCGGTGCCGAACGCGGTGCCGAATGCGCGGCTACACTCAGCGGATGCACGGCCGGCTCAAGACGGAGCGCGCGGCGCGGTACCGGAAGCTTCGCCAGAATGGCCGCCGTGTTCACCGGCGGCGTCGCCGTCGCAAAAAGCGTAGCGGCGGCCGTGAGAACGCGAAGTTCGGCGGCGCACGCCCCGCACGAGGCGACATGGGCACGCAGCTGCGTCGCCTCGTCCCCATCGAGCGCGTCGTGCGCCAGCAACGGCAGAAGGTCGCGCATCGATTCGTTCAGGCATTCAGTCATCGTTCAGTTGCTCCTTGATCAGCCGGATCGCATTGTGGTAGTGCACTCGGCACGAACCCTCCGTGCTTCCCACCGCCACCGCGATCTCCGCGTAGGCCATCCCTTCGTTCACCCGCAGCGAGAACACCTCGCGTTGCAGCGGAGACAGTCGGTTCACCGCATCCCGCACCCGCTGCGCCATTTCATCCCCCACCATCGTATCGAGCGCGTCGTACTCGGTGGCCGCGTCGCGCTCGTCGATCTCCAGCACGTCCCGTCGCCGGCGTTCCGCCCGTTTCCGGTCCAGCAGCAGCCGTTTCAGAATCGTGAACAGCCACGTCCGCAACGCGCTGTCGGCGCGAAACGACTCGAGCGAGTTAAAGGCCCGCACGAAGGTGTCCTGCACCAGCTCGTCCACTTCCTCCCGGACGCCCAAGCTCGCCGCGAACCGGGCCAGCGGAGTGGCGTGCCGCTCCACGAGCAAGGCCGCGGCCCGTTGGTCCCCCGACTGCCATCGGGCGATCAACTCCGCGTCGGTCGCTGGGTGGCTGGGGGCGAGGGCGGTCATTCGGTATGCAGGTAGGACGTAGCGGCGGGCAAGGCGTTAAGATACCGCCGTGACCCGTCCCGAGATCATCGCCCACCGCGGCGCCTCCCGCGAGCGCCCCGAGAATACGCTCGCCGCCTTCGAGCGCGCCATCGAAGTCGGTGCGGGCGGGGTGGAGCTGGATGTCCATCTGCATCCGGACGGCGTCCTGCGGGTTCACCACGACCCGCTCCCGGCCCAAGAGGATGCCACTCACGGCGAGGCCACCCACCCCGCCCCGCCGACCCTCGAGGACACCCTGCGCGTGATCGCCGCGGGGGGCCTCACCGCCTATTGTGAGTTGAAGAGTGCGGGCACTGCCCAAGGGACCCTTGAAGCCATTCAGGCGCGCGGCGGCAATGCCGCGGTCCATTCCTTCGATCATCGCCTGATCGCCGAGGCGCGGCGCATCGCGCCCGGAATCGCGCGCGGCGTCCTGGAGGTGAGCTATCCGGTCGATCCGCTCCACGCGCTGGAGATGGTCGGCGGGCGCGATCTCTGGCGCCAGTGGCCCTTTGTGGACGCCGCACTGGTGCGAGCCGCGCACGCCACGGGGGCACGGGTGATTGCTTGGACCGTGAACGACCCCGCCCTGATGAAGCGCTTCGCCGCCATGGGGGTCGATGCCCTCTGTACGGACGATCCCGCGCTCGCGCGACGGGTCTTGGGGACATAGGTTCCCGATTCGTCCCATGGTTGTTCGCCGCGACCCGTCGCGGCCCTCCACACACGCTGAGGCACACCGCTTGATGTCCTCGACCCGCTACCTGCTCGCCCTCGTCCTCGCGGGGTGCTCAGGCGCTCCCGCGGCGCAGGCGCCCGCTCCCGCCGCGACCACTCCGCCCGCCTCGGCTGGCGCGACCTCGCGGCCGAATGCCGATCCCTTCCCCAGCACGTACCAGCGCTGGGCCTCGCGCCCGACGGTCATTCGCAACGTCAACATCTTCACCGGCGCCGGGCCGCTGATCCGGAACGGCGCCGTGCTCATGCAGGACGGCAAGATCGTCGCGGTCGGGCAGAGCGTGACCGCGCCCGAGGGCGCCGTCATCGTCGATGGACAGGGCAAATACGTCACCCCCGGACTCATCGACACGCACTCGCACCTCGGTGTGTATCCCGCGCCGGGCACGGCCGCGCACAGCGACGGCAACGAAGCCACGTCCCCGGTCACGGCCCATGTGTGGGTCGAACACTCGGTGTGGCCGCAGGATCCACAGTTCCCCCGCGTCCTCGCCGGTGGCACGACGACCATTCAGGTCCTTCCCGGCTCGGCCAACTTGATCGGCGGCCGCAGCGTGACGTTGAAGGTCGTGCCGGGCCGCTCGGTGCAGGCCATGAAGTTCCCGGGCGCGCCCTACGGCCTCAAGATGGCCTGCGGGGAGAACCCGAAGCGCGTTTACGCGCAGCGCGGCCCCGCGACCCGCATGGCGAATGTCGCCGGCTATCGCACGGCGTGGATCGGTGCCGAAGCGTACCGCCGTCGCTGGGATCGCTACACCGCGAACCCCTCCGGTGAGCCCCCCGCGCGCGACTTGAACAACGAGACGCTCGCCGAAGTCCTCCGCGGCAACATCCTCGTGCACAACCACTGCTATCAGGCCGACGAAATGCTGGTGATGATCGACATCGCCCGCGAGTTCGGCTATCACATCCGCTCGTTCCACCACGGGGTCGAGACGTACAAGATCGCCGACGTCCTCGCCCGGGACTCGATCTCGGCGAGCATCTGGTCCGACTGGGGCGGCTTCAAAATGGAAGCGCTCGATGCCGTGAAGGCCAACGTGGGTCTCACTCACGTGGCGGGCGCGCGCACGATCGTGCACTCGGACGATCCCTCGTACTCACAGCGCCTCAACCAAGAAGCAGCGAAGTCGCTCGCCGCTGGACGACTCGCTGGACTGACGCTCACCGAAGAAGATGCGATCAGCTGGATCACGATCAATCCGGCGTGGGCGTTGGGCGTGCAGCAGCAGACGGGCTCGCTCGAAGTCGGCAAGAACGCCGACCTCGTGCTCTGGAGCGGCCACCCGCTGAGCGTCTACACACGCGCTGAACGCGTGTGGATCGATGGGGCCTTGCTGTACGACCGGAACGATCCGGCCCAGCAGTGGCGCACGGACTTTGAATTGGGCTACGTGCCCGGCCCGCGGGGGACCCGCTGATGCGCGCCTCACTGATGTGGCGCCTCGCGGCGCTCGCTTCGCTCACCACGATCCCCTCTTTTGTTGAAGCACAGACCATCGCCATCACCGGCGGCACGGTCTATCCGGTGAGCGGTCCCAAAATTGAAAACGGGACGGTGCTCATTTCAAATGGCCGCATCACGGCGGTCGGGCGTGATGTGCAGATTCCCGACGGCGCCACGCGGGTGGATGCGCGCGGCAAGTGGGTCACGCCGGGGTTCATCAACAGCGCGACCACGCTCGGACTCGCCGAAGCCGGCGGCCCGCAGTTCTCCGGGGGCTACAACGACCAGAGCGCGCGCGGCGAGCATGGCATCAGCGCGTCGTTCGAGGCGTGGCGTGGTCTTAACCCGGCGAGCACCTTCTTCGCGCCAGCGCGTGATGAAGGGGTCACCTCGGTAGTGGTGGCCGGTGGCAACGGCATGGTCGCCGGCAAGATCGCGTTGATCGATCTTGTGGAAGGACGCGTCGTCAGCGACCTGTTGCGGAAGGGGCCGGCCGCGATGTCCGGTTCGTTCGGCAACCCCGGCGCTGGCGAGACGAACTCGCGTGGGGAGTTCTGGGCCAAGTGGCGTTCACTGATGAATGACGTGCGGTCGTACCAGGTGCGCCGCGCCGAGTTCGAACGCGGGGGCACGCGCGACTTCCTCGCCCGTCAGGTCGATCTCGAGGCGCTGGTGCCGGTGCTCGCCGGCCAGCTCCCGTTGTTGCTCACCGCAGACCGCGCGTCGGACATCCTCGAAGCAATCGCCTTCGCGAAGGAGTATGACATCAAGCTCTGGTTGGGTGGCGCCGCCGAGGGGTGGATGGTAGCGCGCGAGATTGCCACGGCGAATGTGCCGGTCTTCACCGGGGCGATGAACAACATCCCCGGCGATTTCAGCTCGCTTGGACAGCGTCAGGAGAACGCCGCCCTGCTGCGTGCCGCTGGCGTCACAGTGATTCTCATTGGCAACGGCCCCGGTGACCCGGACGCCTACAACGTCCGCAACATCCGTCAGGAAGCGGGCAATGCGGTCGCCTACGGCATGACCTGGGACGACGCGATGCGCTCGATAACGCTGATTCCTGCTGAAGTGATGGGTGTCTCGGACCGCATTGGGTCGATTGCGACGGGGCGTGATGCCAATCTGGTGATCTGGAGCGGCGATCCGTTCGAGTTCGCGTCTGTCGCGGAGCGCGTCTGGGTGCGTGGGCTGGAGTACACCGCGCCCTCGCGGCAGGAGCAGTTGATCGAGCGGTACAAGACGCTGCCGGGGCGGCCGTATCGGCCCTGAGGTCGCGGGTGGTGGATCGGCGTTGAGGCCGGAGAATGCGAACGACTGCGTCAAGATCCGGCCCGCCGAGTTCGCTCGGCGGGCCGAGTCTTTTTTGTGACCTCGAGTCCCCGGCATAAGACTCACAGAAACCTTCTGCGCGGGCACGGCGTAGAGCGAATCAGAGGAGGTCCTCATGGGACTCTGGGACAAGTTGCAAACGGAGTTGGACCGCGCTGGCACTGCCGCGAAGGACGCGCTCGACGAAGGCAAGCTGCGCATTGAGCTCTTTCGCGTGCGACAGCAAGCGGACAAGGCCGCGCAGGCGCTCGGCTACGCGGTGCATCGCGCCAAGCGCGACGGGCTCGAGCTGGAGGCTGAGCTACAGACGTCGCTGCTCAGTAGCCTGACGAAGCACGAGGCCGAGGCCAAGACGCTTGAGGAGCAATTGGCAGCGTCCCGCCAGAAGCCGGCCTGACGAGCGCGCGGCGGGTGCATCACCCGAGCGGAGTAGTCCTCGCGGGTGAGCCCTTCCCCCCACTCTGACCTCACGGACCTACCCACTTTTTCGTCCTCACGGGCGATAGTGACCGCCTGTAAGCCAGCGCACCTTCCTCCTCACGAGGTGTCCGCTGCAAGGTGCAGTGGACCCGGTCACCACGGATGCGGCGGACTGCATGGACGCTCACACGGCAACATTTCAATTCGCAGAGCACGGAAGCCCGCGCCGGACCATCCGTGCGGCGTTCCTCGCTCCAACCGCATCGCTCGCGTCCGACTGGTACGCCACGGTTCGCACCATCGGCGGCCGCTCGATCACCACTCTCGTAGTCTCCGGGGCGACCGTACGAGTTTGGAGCGCCGAGGATCTTGTGATGCTCAACCGCCTCGCGGGCGCATCGGCCCGCCCCATCGAGCGAGGCGTCAGTCTCCCCCCTACATCACCCAGGAGTTCTTCATGAAGGACAGCAAGCGCAATCAAGTCGCCGGCAAACTACACGAGGCGAAAGGCAAGCTTACCGAAGAAGTGGGACGCGCCACGGGCAATCACGAACTGCAGGCGAAGGGTATCGGCGAGAAGGTGGGAGGCAAGCTCCAACACGCGGTCGGCAATGTTGAGTCGGTCCTTGAGGACGCGGTGAAGGACGCCAAGGCCGCGGCCAAGCGGGCGGACGACAAGTGAAACCCGCCGCCATTGTGGGTATGGTGCTGATTGTTCTGGGTGCCGTCGCCCTCTCACAGCCCATGTGGTATCCGTCGACTCGCGATGTCATGAAGATCGGGGACTTGAAAGTGACGGCGGAGACGCGCCGCGCTGTGCCACCATGGGTGTCCTACGCGGGCATCGCGGCCGGAGTCGTGCTGGTCGGCGTCGGCTTGCAAGGCCGAAAACAGTCGTAACTCGCGCGGGGGAAGCGCGATCAGCGCTCGTGCGATAACTTTGCGGCTCGGGCAGGACGAAGTCTGACGATTCGCATCGGGCCGCAACATTGGATGCCTCCAGTCGACTCGGCGCCGCACTCGCCGACCGCTACCGTATTGAACGAGAGCTCGGCGCCGGCGGTATGGCGACGGTCTACCTTGCGCACGATCTCAAGCACGCGCGCGATGTCGCCATCAAGGTGCTGCACCCCGATCTCGGTGCGGCACTGGGCGGCGAGCGCTTTCTGTCGGAGATCCGCACCACCGCACGGCTGCAGCACCCGCACATCCTTCCGCTCCTGGATTCCGGTGAGGCGGAGGGCTTGCTGTACTACGTGATGCCGCTGGTCACGGGCGAGACGCTTCGGGCGCGACTCGACCGCGAACGGCAGCTCCCCGTGGACGATGCCGTCCTCATTGCCCGCGAAGTCGCGGACGCACTGGGCCACGCGCACGCCCTCGGCGTCATTCATCGCGACATCAAGCCCGAGAACATCCTGCTACAGGGCGGTCACGCCCTCGTCGCCGACTTTGGCATCGCGCTTGCCGTTCAGCAAGCCGGTGGTGCTCGGATGACGCAGACCGGTCTCTCGCTCGGCACGCCGCAGTATATGAGTCCCGAGCAGACGATGGGTGAGCGGGTGATCGACGCGCGCAGTGATGTCTATTCGCTCGGCGTCGTGACCTACGAGATGCTCGCGGGCGAAGCCCCCTTCACGGGGCCGAGTGTGCAGGCGATCGTCGCGCGCTTGCTGACGGAGGAGCCACGCGCCCTCGCCGCGCAGCGCAAGGCCGTCCCGGAGCATATCGAAGCCGCGGTGTTCCGTGCGCTCGAGAAGTTGCCCGCGGATCGCTTCGCGACGGTGACGGAGTTTGCCGCGGCGCTCAGCACGTCGAGCGGCACGACCGCCTCGACGGCACGCGCACACAGCGTGTCCTCCGCGACGCGTACGAATCGCCCGAATGTGCTGTTGGTCGGTGTGACGGTGCTGGCGATGGCGGCCGCCGCGGCGGCGTGGTTGCGCGCTCCTCACGAGCAGGCACCGCAGTGGCAGACGATTGTACTGAGCGACAGCATCGAAATGGACGGGCCTGGCTCGCTGATCGCGCTCTCACCGGATGGCCGGAACATCCTGTTTCGGAAGAGCATGCAGAACAGCCCCCTGTGGCTCAAGCGGGCAGATCAACTCGACGCCATTCCGATTCCCGGTACGGAGCGGGGGGTGGGGCCTGCGTTTTCTCCGGACGGCGAGTGGGTCGCGTTCACGGCCGATCGCAAACTGAGGAAGGTCCGTCTCGATGGGGGCGCCGCGACAACGCTTGTGGACTCGACGGGCTCGCAGGAATACAGCATCGCCTGGCTCGACGACAACACGATCGTCTATGTCGCGCCGTCGGGATCGGAGCTGCGCCGAGTGAGTGCGAGCGGGGGGGCCTACACGGTTGCGCTCGCAGACTCGGTCCTTCGCACCTTCGGATTGGTCAACGTCCAGCCCTTGCCGGACTCGCGCGGGGTGCTGGTGTCGGTCTGCTCCTCGAACTGCGCCACCGCGGTGCTCAGCGTGGTGAACCTGGCGACCGGGACGATCACGGAGCTCCTGCCGGACGTCTTGAGCGCGTGGTACCTCCCGGGCGGTTCTTTGCTGTACGTGCGCGCTGATTTCACGGCACTGGTCGCACCGTTCGACCTCGACGCGCAGCGCATCACTGGCCCGGCCATCACGGTACTGGACGGTGCCACCGTCCACGCGTTGTTCAGGGCGGTTCCGCTGCTGGCGGTGTCGCGCACCGGCACGCTGCTCTTCGCACGCGGCACGGCCGGCTCGGGGAATACTGAGCTCGTGTGGGTGGATCAGGAGGGGCGCGACGCGCGCATTGATAGCAGCTGGACCGGCCTGTTCAACTCGTTCGCCGTTGCCCCCGAGGGACGTCGACTGGCGGTTGGTATGCGCACAAGCAACGGTGCCCTTGCGCTGTACCTCAAGCAACTCAGCGGCGGGGTATTCTCGCGACTGACCTTTGGCGGACAGGATCGCCGCCCGATCTGGTCTCCCGACGGACAAACCGTGGCCTTCATTCGCGACTCGTTGGGCAGCAGCGGCGGCGGGGTGCGTGAGCTTGTCTTTGCGAATGATCTTGATGGCGACATCGCGGCCCATGCGGTTGTCGTGCGCCTTGTAAACGCGGCCCATGCCGCCTTCGCCGAGAAGATCTTGAAGGCTGTACCGATCGAGGGTCAGGTCGCGATGGCGGCCCTTGAAGATTTCCTTGATTTGGTAGGCGGTGAGCCAGCCGCGACTATTGATCTCACGGGCGAGGGTCTGAGGATCGGGCCGGGATGCGGCGACCCACGCCCACAACTCCTGGAGCTGTTCCTGCCGAAGCAGACCGCTCCCACGGAGGTTGGCGAAGAATGTGGCCGTCGGGTCGGCGCTCATCGGGCGGCGGCTTGGTGATGAGGGAGGCGAACTTGGGTCTCATCTGTTGTACCAATTATGGGCATGGGAAGGAAGTTGTCGCGACGCCGAAACGAGTCGGCCTGATATCATTTCCTCTCCTGCGGAGGCTTCAACGTGAACCTCTGCCGGGCAGTGTTCTCTGTAACAGCGGGGTTCAGACCAAGAACTTCGCACAGGAGTTTGAGATGCCGACGAAGATCGACATGGCCAAGTTCGCCAAGTTCTGCAAGGACATGGGCTTCATCTTCCAGTCCTCGGAAATCTATGGCGGAATCAACGGGTTCTGGGACTACGGCCCGCTGGGTGTGGAACTGAAACGGAACATCAAAGAGGCGTGGTGGCAGGACATGGTCCGCAATCCGCCGCCGGGTCCGGACGGCCAGGAAATCCGCATGGTGGGTCTGGATTGCTCGATCATCCTGAACCCGAAGGTGTGGGTCGCCAGCG
>ENA-ORBV01007538-ORBV01007538.1-microbial-mat-metagenome-genome-assembly--contig:-NODE-7538-length-18668-cov-6.724168_pt1 | contig 18668 bp, 15 predicted proteins | sample MGYA00237777_ERZ505514 | MGnify/ENA primary metagenome ERZ505514 (study PRJEB26160, sample SAMN06269048) | microbial mat metagenome | isolation source: Oligotrophic lake microbial mat | place... | reverse complement strand
CTCCAGCCGTTTCCCTCTCTGTTGGGGGCGAGTCTCTTGTTTTGTGTCGGCGAGGCCGTTCCTTTCCCGCCGCGCCGGCGGGGAGCCCACACGGGAGTCGGGCTTCCCGGGAGCAGGGCGCGTCGGGAGCATGGCGCGTCGGGAGCATGGCGCGTCGGGAGCATGGCGCGTCGGGAGCCGCGCCCTCCAGGCCTTTCCCCTCTGTTGGGGGCGAGTCTCTTGTTTTGGGCGTTGGTGGTGGGGAACGGTATGGCCGACCACACGGCACGCCCCCCCGGCTCCAACAGAAGCCGGGCTGTTGTGTCTTCCGGAAGCCGCCCCTTGCGCGGGGATCAACGGTTCGAGAGACCCTTGTTCGAGAGACCCTTTGCGCGCCGTGGCGGCCTGTGCCAGAATCACCTGTTCATTTCCCATGCATCCACGGCTGATTCCCAAGGAACTACGTCCGATCCTCGACAAAGTGGAGTCGGGCTTGCGCATTTCCGATGACGATGCCCTGATGCTCTACGCCTCGCCTCATCTGAACGCGGTGGGAGCCATTGCGGATCAGGTCCGGGCCCGGAAGAACGGCGACGTGGCGACGTATGTCCTGAATCGGTACGTCAATTATTCGAACGTTTGCGTCCTGGCCTGCCAGTTTTGTGCGTTCGGCGCGCGCAAACGCGAGGCCCACGCGTTCGAGCGTTCGATTGATGAGATGACCGCGGTGGTTCGGGGCGCGATCGATCAGGGGATCACCGAGATCCACATGGTCGGCGGGCTGCACCCGTCGCTCCCGGGCGAGTGGTATCTCGACCTGCTGCGTGCCCTCCGGGCGCTGGACCCGACGCTTCACCTGAAATGCTTCACCGCCATCGAGATCCGGCATCTCGCGGAGCGGGTGTTCAAGCGTTCCATCGCCGACACGCTGGTTCTGTTGCGGGAGAACGGCTTGGGGTCGCTGACGGGAGGCGGTGCGGAAATCTTCGATCCCGCGATCCGTGATCGAATCTGCCGGGGGAAAGAAACCGCCGACGAATGGATCGAGGTGCACCGGACCTGGCACGGGATGGGGGGACGCAGCACCTGCACGATGCTTTACGGCCACAACGAAACGCCGTCGCACCGAATCGATCATCTGCGGCGGCTCCGGGCGTTGCAGGATGAGACCGGCGGATTCACCGGGTTCATCCCCTTCGCGTTTGAGCCGGAGGGTGCGCGGCCGGAACTGCAGGGGATCCGGCGCGCCTCGGCCTGGGAGGAGATCCGGAATCTCGCCGTGGCCCGCATCTACCTCGACAACATCGATCACGTCACCGCGTATTGGATCAGCCTCGGGCTGCCGCTGGCGGCGGTGGCGTTGAACTACGGCGTTGACGACCTGCACGGCACCATCATGGAGGAGCACATCTTTCACATGGCGGGCGCCCGGACCCCGCAGGGACAGACCGTCGCCGCTCTGGAAAAGGCGATCCGGGAGGCGGGACGTGAACCGGTCCAACGCGACAGTCATTATGTCCGGATCGAGCGGAGTCCGCTCGTCGAGGCGGCGATGATCGGGGCGTGAGCAACGGTATGTCGCGCGTGTGCGTACCTCGAATGCGGCGTCGGGCCTCCGCCGTCGAAAGCGGTTGCCGCGCGACAGCCGGGCAAGCGCGCCAAGGGGATTGGCGCACGAAACGTCCGGCGCCCGAAGGCTTGAGTGCGCGAGGCGCTTTTGTGTGCAGGGTTGGGTGCGCGCCGTCACCGGAGCCTGCTTGCGAATGACCGAGCCAACGACCGGCACCAGACCCCTCCGGATCGGTTGCGTGGCGTATCTGAATGCGCGGACCCTCATCGAGGGGCTTGGCGATGAGATCGTGCTCGATCATCCCTCCGCGCTCGCCCCGGCCCTCTGGTCCGGCCAGCTCGATGCCGCGCTGCTGCCGGTCCGGGCAATTCTCGATCATCCGGGCTCCCTCGTCGTCGATGGGGCGGGCATCGCGAGCGAGGGAGCGGTCCACAGTGTCGTGCTCGCCCACCGTGGGCCGATCCAGGCGTTGGGGCAGGTCGGGCTCGACCCGGCATCGGTCACGTCCTCCCAACTTCTGAGGGTGGTGCTCGAACGTTTCAAGGGTCTGCAGCCCGTCTACGTCCCGGGCCCGGCCCCGGAAAACCTGGACCCCCCCGCGACGGGCGAGGGTCTGCTCAAGATTGGCGATCAGGCCATCGCGTTCCGGGCCCGGCATGGCGCCGAGATCGACTATCTCGATCTCGGTGAGGAATGGACGCAGGCGACAGGGCTGCCATTTATTTTCGCGCTCTGGTGTCTCCGGCCCGGGATTGCGGAGCCACAGGGCATCGCGAACGCTCTGCGCGATGCCATGGAACGCGGGATTGCGGCCCTCGATGTTCTGGTGGCCGGTCTTCCGGATCCGGTGTTTGCCAGGGATTACCTGACCCGCCACATCCGCCATCGGATCGGTGCTCGGGAACGGGCCGGACTTGCCCGATTCTCCAGGGAACTCGCAGCGATGGGCGCTTTGCCGGACGATGCGACCCCCGAGCGTTGGAAGTGGGTCTGAGCGGGCGTCAATCGCCCCGGAAGTCTCTGCGACTTCCGCTACGAGACGGGCGGATCGCGCGAGGGATTGCAGGGCTCGGTTCTTGTTTTGCTCGGCGGGATCGGGTGAGGTCCGCAACAGTCTGCGCTGAATGGCTATTTCACTGCGCGAATTCGCCGTGGCCACTTCGTTGGAATCGGGTAACTTGAAGGGATGTCGGCCCCCCGGTTTTTTCTGTTGCCCGCGCTTTTGATCTGCGGGTTTGTCTGCGCGGTGGACGCGCTCCCACCCCCCGCGTCCGGGCTTCAGGCTTGGTGGCCGATGGATGCGTCGGCAGGGACCGTGGCGGTCGATGCTTCGGGCAACGGACGGAACGCCACGACCAGCAACGTGACCTGGCAACCCGCGGGAGGAAAAGTCGGTGGCGCGGCCTCCTTTGACGGGAATGTGTCCGTGGCATCGTTCAGCGTTCCTGCGTGGACGACCCTCAGTTTCGCTGGGTGGCTCAATCCCACCGGCAACGGGGACAGCACTTACCCTCGCTTTATTGACATGGTGAATTTCCGGTTTGGTGCGGTGCGCGGTTCGCCCTCCGGGGAGCCGAACAACAGTTTCTTTGTCGGGGCCGAGCGGAGTGATGGCATCACCAATTTCCGGTCCGCGGCGAATGTGCTGCCGACGTCCGGGTGGGTGCATGTGGCGGTGGTGTATAACAGCGTCGTCGCATCCAATTACCCGATTGTTTACCTGAACGGGTCGCAGATTCCGGTCACGCCCTTTGGGGCCCAGCCCACGGGGGCGATGAATGGGACCGCTGCGACCGGTTATCTCGGGAGCCGTGCGGCTCTTGACAGATCGTTTGCGGGCTTGCTGGATGAAGTGGTGATCTATGATCGGGCGCTCACCCCAGCGGAGATCTCGCAACTGGCGGGGGGGACGGGTGTTGCGGCAGGGGCCGATTTTGAAACCGCCCGCGCGGCCCGCGTGCGGCCGCGTGACTTTGATCAGGACGGCATCCCCGACCTCGGTGAGCGGGCGCTGGGAACCCAGCTCACCGTGCCGGATGCCGGCAACGCCACCTTGACCCCGCAGCCCGGTGCCGGGGTTTTGGATGTGACCTACCTGCGCGCCGCCGATGTGTCGCGTTGGCAACCGCGCGTCGAGGCGGGCGCCGATCTGCAGGCTTGGTCTTCCGCCAACGTCACCCAGGAGCACCAGGTGGGTCCCGGGCCGGGCGGTCGCACGGAAGTTACCGCCCGTGTTTCGGGAACGGGCGACCGTCATTTTGCGCGAATTGTCGGGTCGGACGCCCAGGTGCTGCCCGAGCTCACCCTCAATGCGACGCGCGATCTCTGGACCCGCATCCTGCTCCGGTGGAAACTGTCGCTTAACACGGCGGGGACCGCCGGCACGGCGCCCTCCGCGCATGGCGCGGCCGATTTCGAGTGGGTGCTGCGCATGATGTGGCCGATGACGGGCTGGTTCTCGCAACCGGGTCGTCCCTCGACGTTGAGTTGGAATGGATCGAGCATCGATGTGGGGCAGGTGCTCACCCAGGCGCTCGTCAACGGCACCGATCCCGCCCACCCGAATCGCTGGCCGTATGCCGCGAACCAGGGCAGCCAAATCGTGGTCGAGGGTCCGCAGGTCGCCTGGACCGCCTGGAACCTGTATCAGGCGGATCAGAGCGGGGCCGCGGGGGGTGCGATCTGGGGGAGCCTCACCCCGGCCCATCGTTCGAACATCCAGGCGTTCCTCGCCGGCATGGGCAACGGCACGTACGCGAACAACTGGAACCTGTTCATCGTCGTCAATCACGAGGCGCGCAAACGTCTCAACCTCGCCGGGGTCCCCGAGTTCAACGGGTATTCGCAGGCGGTGATCAATGACCGGTTGAAGCTGATGCAGGACATGAATCGCGGCGGCGGCTGGTATGGGGACGGCACGACCGAGGAATCGTACGACGATTACAATCCGTGGGTGATCCTGCCGCATCACCTGCTTCATTTTATCATGGGCAACCTCGATTCGCAGGCCCAGACCGTGATTCCGAACACCGGCGGCCGCGGGCGTGCCGAGATGATGGCCGATGTCGCGAACTGGTTGAGGTATCAGGTGCGGACCTTCGATCCGTGGGGCGGCAATCCCGAGTATGGCCGCAGCAGCACCTACAAGTTCGCCCGGCTGACCACCCTCGCCCTCGCGTACTATATTGATCGCACTTACAACACGCCCGACCGTTGGAACCTCGGGTTCAAGGTTCTGCCCGAGGAGATCACGCCCGGCATGTTGCGCCGCCTGATCCGGCTCCATCTCAACCACTATCTCGCGAACGGGGCGATTGATCCGACGACCGCCGAGATCAAGCTCGGCCAATCGCCCGAGAGCGGTGCGGAAGTGCAGGAAGTCTACATCGGCCCGGGCTCCAACCTCTGGTCGATGTATCTGTTCGGCGCGCTGTTCCTGCTGCCCGACGCCGACCCGCTCTGGTCCGTGACGGAAGATCCGCTCCCCTCCGAGGAGTTCGCGTATGAGAGTTGGTTCGAGACGCCGGGCCAGATGATCCGCAATCTGCCGGGTCAGGGGCACCTGGAGATGATCAACGCCCGCACCTGGAAGGACGAAAGCCAGAGCTGGCAGCAGCAGAGCTACGGCAACAAGTACAGCAAGTTCACCTACTCGAGTCTGCTGGGGTATTGCACCCGCAGCGGAAGCCGGCTTGATCAGAACCTCATGATCGGCTCCAATTGGCGGGTCAAACCGCTCTTGGGAAGTTTGTTCCTGCGGTTCGACCGAACGCCCGACGAACCGGGCGTGGTCCGCACCGTTCACGAGCAACCCGGATCGAGCGGCAATGCGAGGATTCGCACCCTGATTTTCCTGAAGGACGGCGCCCAGTTGCGCGTGCACCGGATTACCGGCGCCAATGGGTTCAGCATCAAGGAAGGGGGCTACGCACTCGGGCACGGGGCGTCGGAGACGCCGCCCGCGGTCGTCACCGGGCCGGACTGGGTGTATTTGGAATCGTCGGTCGGGGCGGCGTTTGCCGCGCGCATCCTGGGGTATACCGCGGTGGGGACGGTTTCCGGAACCGGCAACCATTCCCGCAGTGCGAAATGGCGAATTCCGTTCGCGGAGATCCCCTCGAACGGTGCCGGTTCAGTGGACACAGCGATCCTCGTGCAAGGGAGCGCCGGTCAGTTTGATCCCGCCCAGATTCGGGCGCTGGTGCAATCGCTCACCCTGGATGGGAGCACGGCTCGTGTGACGTGGTCCGACGGGACCACGGCGGCGGCGGATTTCGAGCCTTGAGCTGCGTGGGTTCTGATGCCGTTTGAGGCGGGTGCCGCGAGCGAATCCGATCCAAAGCGGAGCTGCGCCAAAGGCTCACTCCGCACTCCAGGACGCGCACTTAGCTTTCGAGGATTCTTCGGATCACCTTGGCCGCGTCGAACACCTCCACCGCGCACCGGCGGGCCTCGCGCCCGAGTTGCGGGCCCTCGATCAGCAGGCGCCTCGCCTGTTCTTCGGCCTCCGCGGGATCGTTGAACCAAAGGAACCCGCACCGCTCTGGAAGATACGGAATCGCCCCAGTGTCCTGCGTCAGCACCGGTCGTCCGGTCGCAAGAAACCCGATCGCCCGGTCGCTGATCCATCCGGTCCGCCACAGGGTATCGACCCCCTTGGCCACCGTAAACTCGGCGGAGGCGGAGGCCAGGTAACGGTAATAGCGGGCGGGGGTGCCGGCCACGCGGTGCGGATCGGCGAGATGCCAGCCCAGCCCTGCCAACCGCGCGCGATCCGGATCGTCCGGGGGCATGTTCATGGCGAGTTCCCACCGGATGCCGGGGATCCGACGGGCGAGCGGGAGGTAGGGTTCGAACCCGTTGCGCTTGGAGAGATCGGGATACTCACCGTCCACTTCGATCACACCGTCCCAGTACCATTGCCCGATGGTGGTGACCTTGGGACGGCCGGGCGGGGGGAGGGGACAGACGAGGCGGGTATCGATCAGTGGGGGGAACGTTCTCCAGCGGATCCCGGGCGTTGCCGGACGCCGGCACCCCGTGGAATTCGTGTTCAGCCCGATGGTCCAGAACTCGGTGTGCGAGGATTGGCCCATCTCGAGCCGGGTCATCCAGTAACCGATCTCGCCGGGGTCGAGATCGCAAAACACGCGCCGCTCGAAGCGCAGGAGGAGCGGCGGGTGGATCGAGTAGCTGAGGTTGAGCAGCGTGGTCGGGCCGGCCAGGCGGGCATCGAGTTCGGCCCGGCTCAGGCCGATGCAACGGACCGCGTCGAGATCGTGGGTGTCGGGCACGCCCGGTGCGTGCAGGAGACAGTAGCGCCCGGCGAAGCCGAACTGCTGCATCCGGCGTTGGAAAATGCGGATGTTGGAAGCGTCGCGGGCGGGACTCTCCTTCGCCGAGGGCATCCATTCCAACCAGACCGCGTCGAGGCCGAGCCGGCGTAGCCCGAGCATCCATTGCAGGGCGATCCCAAAATTGCCGCCGCCTTCCGGATACTTGGCCACGAAACCGGAGCCGACGAAAACAGTGCCGTATGCGCGGGGGTTCATGGCAGGCGTGCGGCGATGCGTGTGGCGCGATGCGTAGGCTGAAGGCGATTCGCGGACAGCGGCACGCTGCCCCTCCCGGGAGGGGTGAGGCGAGTGATCCGCAAGTGGAACCGACCGTTCATTTTGCTGCGGCGGCGGACCGACCGGCGTGGAGTGCGCCGGCGAGTTGGGCCCGGGTCATGCCTTCCCGGAAGGTGTCGAAGCCATGCCCGACTGCGAGGGCCCAGCGCCCGGCCTCGGCGGCGGTGGCGGGCGCCTCGGGCCGGAACTCCCACGTCTCGATGACGCCGTGCAGCGCGAGCCACGAGGCGGCGGTGCAGGCCGGGTGACCGGGATCGAGATCGGTGAAGTGAATGAGCACCGCGCCGTGGTTCATCAGCCGATCCTGAAGGCGATCGACGGCGATGTCGCGCGGGGCGGTGCCCGATTCGAGGGCGAGCGCGGCGGCTTCGCCCGCGGCTTCGCCGAGCGCCATCCAGCACGGTTCCATGCGGAGCGTGCCGAACCCGAGATGTGAGGCCGAGACCGGAACCGGTGTCAGCAACCCCTCGACCTTGAGCGGCACGATCACTCCGTAGGGCACGGTGTAAGGCGTGTTGCGGATGCTGAGGAATCCGTCCAAATGAGCCCGGCCGGCCTCGCGTTTCCGGACCGCATGCGAATCGATGGCGTAATGGCTGGCAGTGATGCTGTCGCCGTGGACGGGCGGGCGTCCGCCGCGGGTTGTCGGCAACGCGTCATGCGCGGTGAACAGATACTCGCCCTCGATCCGCCGTCCTTCGCGGACGTAGACCTGTCGCGGGAAATGGCCGTTGTCGGTGTATTCGTCCGCGGCGAGTCCCCAGCGGGCGCATGGGTCGCGGAATTCCTGCGGGAGTTCCGGATCGTTCTGGGCAAACCAGAGCAGCCCGAGCGTGTAATCGCGCAGGCGTTGGGCAAACCGGTCGCGCCACGCCCAATCGGCGGTCGGCCACGGCCAGTTCTCCTCCGGCAGGTCGGTCGAGAGAAACGCGAGGTGCTGATTGTTGCTGTCGCTTTTCCCGTTCGGCGTGAGGACGATGTTCACCATGCGGCCGATCCCGTCCAACTCGAGCTCCCTGCCCGGCTGGCCCGCCCAGCGTCCCACGCGGACATCCTCGATCAGGGAAACGTAGTCGTCCCGTCGATAGTCCTGGGGCTTGGGGATCGGCACCCGGTTGTCCGGGCGATCGGTCAGGCAGAGCCGGTAATTGTAAGCCTGGATGGCATTGTCGCCGACGCCGGTGCTGCCTTCGGCGGGTTCGCCGCCCCAGGGTTTGTAGACCACCCCCGCACATGGCTCGTTGAATTCCTCGAACCCTTCGCGCCGGGTCCGGAACGGGGCGCCCGCGGCGGCCGCCAGATCCCCTTCGTAGGTGGCGTCGATGAACACCTCTCCGCGCCATTCCTCCACCTCACCCGAGTTGCGGACCGTCACCCGCAGCGCGGTGAGCCGGTTGCCCTCGAGCGTGACGTTGTCCGAAGTGGCGTCGAACTGGCGCCCGCGCAGCACCGTGAGGTTCGGCCCCGCATCGGCGACCATGGCTTCGAGCACGCGTTCGCCGACCGAGGGCTCGAAATGATAGCCGTCGCTGCAGAGTTTGACCGGTTCGGAATCCTCGCCATAGGCCGCCACGTAATGCGCGCGCACCCGGCGAATGAACTCGAGAAACAGCCCCTGGGTGCACCCCCGCGTCCCGATATCGGTCGCCCCGAGCCCGTTGGCGGGGAGTCCGCCGAGATGCGCGGTCCGTTCCAGCACTACGGTCGTCCGGCCATTGCGAGCCGCGGCGATGCCGGCCATCAGTCCGCCGGGCGTGCCGCCCACGATCACGAGTTCGCGCGAGTTCACCGTCGCAGATTGCACGGTCGCGTCGGATCGAGGCGAGCGGGAATTGGGAAGCCTGCGGTAGAACCGGAGCGCTTCGGCGGGGCTGCCGAATTCGCGGAGCGGATACGGCCCGCGCGGCGACGCCGGATCCAGCACGAGGTAGTCGAGCCCCCGTTTGCCCGTGATGACCAGGAAATGGGTGATCCCGTTCCGCATCCGGACCCGCACGATCACCGGGTTGCCGCGGAGCAGGTTCGTGTCGATCAGGCGATAGGAGGGGAGGTCTTCGTATTCAAACTCTGCAAGGTCCGGTTGATACCCGGCCGCGCTTTCCCACTTCAACCAGCCACTGTCGGTGAACCCGTCATGCGTGGTCAGAAAGCGGTTGAGCCGGCCGGGGTCGACCTCCGCGCCGTAGCTCCCGAGCACCATGGCCGCCGCCGCCACCGCGCATCCCTCCGCCGCCAGCGGGGCCGTGGTCGGTCCGAGCGGATCCCGGCCCCAGCGGGGATCGCCCTGAAGAAAGTGCGGCACTTCGATCCGGACTAGAAACGGCAGCCCCCCGTGCCCGGAGAGGGGTCCGCGATGATTCCAGGCGCGCCAGGCTCCGGGCACAAACGCCAGGAGGAGGGCCAGCATGCCGCCGGCAACGATCCAGCTCCGGAGAAACCGCCTCGGACGCGCCGGGTTCATCTTCGATTCAGCAGGAGCATCGCTTACGGATACCACGGATGACGCAGATGGAAACAGGGAGGAACGCTGGGGAGCGTGGGTGCACGCGTCCACTTCGCCCTGCAACGGGCATGATTCGAAGTGGGTGGTTGCAGCGGAATTCCGAAGAATTCCGTCTTCGCTCGAGGCGCCACCGAACCGCGACCGGTGTGAAGCGCGGGTCCCTCGCCCCCGAAGCCTCTGCCACTTCCGCTACCGGGGGGAGGCGCCACCGCGGGTCTCACCCGACCCGACCAGAATCATGCTCCGCCGCTCGACTTGCGCAGGGCGCGCCTGTAGGGTTCCGGGCTCGCATGTCCACAATTGCACGTCAGGTTCTGTATGAAGGCCGCGTCCAAGGGGTCGGTTTTCGATATTCCGTCAAGCAGGTTGCCACGGGATACGAAGTCACCGGCTCGGTGCGGAATCTGGCGGACGGACGCGTTGAACTCCTGGTTTCCGGCGAACCGGGCGAGGTCGAGGCGTTCCTGCGCGAAATTGCCGAAAGCCACCTGGCAGCCCATATCGGCCGGAGCGAGGAGCACGACCTGCCGGGAGACTTGCCGGACGCGCGGGGATTTCAGATTCTAAGTTGAGCCATGTCGGAGCCCTCCGCGGTATCGATCCGGTCGTTGACCAAGCTCTTCCCGATTCCCTTCCGGCGGGAGCGGTTGGTGGCGGTCCGGGATCTTTCCATTGAGGTGCAGCCCGGCGAGGTCTACGGGTTGCTGGGTCCCAACGGTTCCGGGAAAAGCACGACGCTGAAGGTGGTTCTGGGGCTGGTGCCGCCAACCTCGGGATCTGCCGCGATCTTCGGGCTGGACTCGGGAGAGGTGGCGAGTCGCGAGGCGGTCGGTTATCTGCCCGAGAATCCTTATTTCTACAAATACCTGACCGGCGAGGAGACGTTGATGTTCTTCGGGCGGTTGTGCGGGTTGCGTGGGGCGGAGTTGCGGGATCGTGCGCGTGAGTTATTGCGGATGGTCGGTTTGGAGGAGGCGAGAGACCGCCGCCTGGGGGGGTATTCCAAGGGGATGCTCCAACGGATCGGGCTGGCCCAGGCGTTGGTGCAACGTCCGCGCCTCGTCGTGCTGGACGAACCGACCGCGGGCGTGGATCCCGCCGGGTCGCGCGAGATTCGCGACTTGATCCTCGATCTGAAGGCCCGTGGCATCACGGTGCTGCTCTGCTCGCACCTGCTCGCCCAGGTGCAGGAGATCTGTGATCGGATCGGCATCATGGCGCGCGGACGGTTGGTGCGGGAAGGGGGGCTGGCGGAGCTGGTGGCCATCGAGAATCAGACCGAGTTCGTCGTCGAGAATGCCGACCCGGCGTTGCTGGCGGAGTTGGAGGAGCGGATCGGCAAGTCCGGTGCGCGCCTCGTCGGCATGCGGCAATCGCAGACCACCCTGGAACGGTTGTTCCTCGAAGTGACCGAGGGGCACGGGGTTTCGGAGCGGGAGGCGCGGCGATGAGCGTTCCCGCGTCGCACGTGGCGTTTTCCCCCCGGCGGGTGGGGGCGATTGCCCGAGTCACGTTTACGGAACTGGCCCGCCTCAAGACGTTCCATTTCCTGTTGATTTTCGGCCTGGTGTTGATTGGCAGTTCCGCGTTCTGGCTGCGGTTCACGTTTCAGGAGGAATTCCAGTTGTTGCGGGACGTTTCGCTGGGGGCGATGTCAGTGTTCACTTCGTTGCTGGCCATGGTTTCGACGGCGCATCTGCTGCCGAAAGATGTCGAGGACCGTACGCTTTACACGATTCTCGCGAAACCGGTGCCCCGGTTCGAGTACTTGACCGGCAAGTTGCTGGGCGTGCTGGCGGTGCTCGCCGTGGCCACCGCCGTCATGGGGGCGTTGTTCTGGGCGGTTCTGGCCTTCCGGGTCCAGTGGGTGTCGGCTGAGTTGGTCAGGGAAATGGCCGGGGCCGATCCCGGGCAGGTGGCGGAGGCATTGGCGAAGGTGCGTGCGTCGGCATTCACGCCCGGGCTTGCCGCGGGCGTGCTGGTGATCTTCACGAAGGCCGCATTGCTCTCGTCGCTCACGCTGTTCATCTCGACGTTTGCGACGTCGACCATTTTCACGATGGTGATCGCGGTGGCCGTGTACCTGATCGGGCACATGCAGGCGACGGCCCGCGAATATTGGTTGTCGGGGCAGGCTCCCTCGCCATTGGCCCGCATCTTTCTGGCACTGGTCGCCCTCGTGTTTCCCGACCTGCAATTGTTCAATCTCGTGGACGATTTGGTGGCCGGCAACGCCCTGCCCGCGGTCCTGCTTTGGAAAACCCTGGGGATGGGGGGGCTCTATACCGGGGTTTATCTCATGCTCGCAGCGTTCGTCTTTTCAAAAAAGGAGCTATGAATCCCCGGCTGGTCTGGGCGGCTGGCGCCCTGCTGCTCTTCGGCGCCGTCCGCCTCCCGGTCGAGCACGCCCTCCACCAGAACCATCGGGAGGCCCACTTCCGCAGCGCGAGTCTCAACCTCGACCTGCGCGAACAGATCGGTCAAATGGCGTTCCTCGCGGCGCTGAGCGGGTTCCGATCATTGGTCGCCGACGCCCTGTACCTCCAGGCGTTCACTGCGTGGGAACGGACCGAGTGGGGTCGGATGGCCCGCCTCTTCAACAACGTCACCGCCCTGCAACCCCGGGTGTTGTTGTTCTGGGAAATGGCGGGCTGGCACATGGCATGGAACGCCAGCGTCGCCGCCTACGAGAACCCGGCGGGCGGACGTGAGGCGATCCGCGCCCGGGCCCAGCGTCAATATTGGGATCTTGGGCGTGACTTCTTCGAGCGCGGCATCCGCAACAATCCCGACCGCTGGGAATTATACGGCCACCTCGCCCAGCTCCACCGCGACAAGTACCGCGATCCGTGCACCGCCTCGGAATACTTCGCGAAGGCGGCGGCCTTCCCAACCGCACCCCCCTACCACAAGCGATTCGCTGCGTATGAACTCTCGAAATGCCCGGGCCGTGAGCGCGAGGGATACGCGGCCCTGGTCGCCCTGTATCACATGGGGCGGGCGGAGCGGAAACCGACCCTGCTGACCCGACTGCGCGAGACGGAGGCGCTGCTCAACATTCCGGAGGAACAAAGGGTTGTCAAAGACGAGGAACCCTCCGCTATAGTCGACCCCGTCCCCTGATTCTCCCCTGGTAAGCCCCCTCATGCGATTCGCCATCTTCTCCGATGTCCATGCCAACCTCGAAGCGTTGCAGGCCGTGCTGGCGGATGCGGACAAGCAACGGTGCACGCATCATGTCTGCCTGGGGGACGTCGTTGGCTACAACGCCGATCCGCATGAGTGCGTTCGGCTGGTGCGCGACCTCGATTGCCCGGTGGTGAAGGGCAACCACGACGAGCAGGCCACCGTGACCGAGTCGCTCGACACGTTCAATTCTCTCGCCAGCAATGCCTTGAAATGGACGCGCGACAATCTGAACGACGAGGACAAGGAATGGCTTCGCGAGATGCGGATGGTCCGCCAGGTCCGGGATTTCTCAATCGTGCACGCCACCCTGGACACCCCGCATCGCTGGGGCTACGTGTTCAACCAACTCGATGCGGCCGCGAGTTTTAATTATCAGCACACCGCCCTCTGCTTCTTCGGGCATACCCACGCGCCCCGGGCCTATATCAAGGCGGATTCGGTCCTGAGCCTCCCGTTCGACGTCGTGCATGTCGAGATGGGCAAGAAATACTTCCTCAACGTCGGGAGCGTCGGGCAATCGCGCGACGGCGACTGGCGCGCCGCGTATGCGGTGTTCGATCCCTCCCACGCGTCGGTCGAGCTGCGGCGGGTGGATTACGACATCCAGACCGCCCAGCGCAAGATCATCGAGGCGGGTCTTCCCGAACGCCTGGCCGACCGGCTTGCCCTCGGGCGTTGAGGGCGTCCGCATGCCGGCACGCGCGATGGAACTGCGTGCGGAGTTCGCCGAAAAGCCGCCCGACTCGGTGCTGGTGGTCAAGCCGAGCTCGCTGGGCGATGTGGTGCATGCGCTCGCTCCCCTGGCCGCGCTTCGGGCGCATTGGCCCGGCACCCGGGTTTCGTGGGTGGTGAACCCCGCGTGGGCACCGGTGATCGAGGGGGGCGGGGTGGCGGACGAGGTCATCCCGTTTCCACGCGAACAATTCCGCGGATTCGGCGGCGCCCTCCGGTTCCTCTCGTGGTGCCGTGGGCTTCGCGGTCGGCGGCCCGATCTGGTTCTCGATCTCCAGGGATTGTTTCGAAGCTATTGGATCGGACGGTCCGCCCGGCCCGGGGCGATGGTCGGGCTCTCCGACGCACGCGAGGGAGCGCGTCTCCTCACTCCGTTCACGGCCGATGTCTCGAAGGCCACGCATGCCGTGGATCGATATTTTGCCGCCGTGCGGGAGTTGGGGGTGGGCATCCCCGAGCGCCCCCGGTTTCCGCTGCCACCCGGCGAACCTTACCCGCCTGCACCCTGCCCGTTTGTGGTGTTGCATCCCTTCGCCCGAGGCACCGGCAAATCGCTCGGCGATCAGGCGACGCTGGCGCTGATCCACGCGCTCGATCCGTTGCCCGTGGTGCTCGTGGGACGCGGCACATCACCGGCGCCGTTACCCGCCTCCGTCACCGACCTGGTGAACCGCACGACGCTCGCCCAGTTGATCGGCGTGCTGCGCCAGGCGGCGTTCACCGTGAGTGTCGACAGCGGTCCCATGCATCTTGCGGCAGCCTTGTCGCCCCGGGTGCTCGGGCTTCATGGCTGGAGCGATCCCCGGCGGGTAGGCCCCTACGACCGCGAAGCCGGGGTTTGGAAGGCCGGTCGACTGTGGAAGGTTGGCGACTATGACGGCACCACGGGCGATGCGTTGCCCGGCCCGTCCGATGTCCAGCCGATTGCGGACTGGGTGCGGGCGAGGGTGAGCGGCGGGCGATAGGCAGGGGCAGGACGGCTACGCCCCCCCGATGCCGAATCGTCCGAGCGCGGAGGCGAGTCGTTCCATCGGCAGTCCCACCACATTGGTGAACGATCCTTCCACGCAGTCCACGACGCTTTCGCGCGATTCCTGCGCGGCGTACGCCCCGGCTTTGTCGAGGGGTTCGGCAATCGCGAGATAGCGATCAATGTGGTCACGGGTCAGCGTGTGAAATCGCACGCGGCTCGTCTCGACAAATCCCGCTTCCATACGGTCGGATTCGCGGATGATCCAAACGCCGGTGTGGACTTCGTGGATGCGTCCGCTCAAGCGCCCCAGCATGCCGGCAGCCTCTTCGAGGTCGCGCGGTTTGCCGAGGCATTCCCCGTCGAGGGCCACCAGGGTGTCCGCCCCGAGCACCGTACGGTCGGGGTGGATCGAGGCAATCGCCCGGGCCTTGTTGCGGGCATGATGCAGGGTGAGATCGGGCGGCGTGAGGTGATCCTGCGGTTCCTCGGGGATGTGGGAGGGGACGATTTCGAAGTCGTACCCGTGCGTGCGCAGCAACTCCGCCCGGCGCGGCGAGGCGGAGGCCAGGATCAGGGGGATCAAGGTCGGAGGCATCACGTTCGGGGTGCGATTCCGGGCTGTCGTGTGCCAGTCCGGGCCGGGGCTCTCACCGCCCGGTTGCCTTCGGTGCCCTGCGCAGCGTTCCACCCCCGGCTCTCCACACCGGTTTACGGCTCGGCAGTTGCCGGGATGCCCATGGCGGGCATCTGGATCTCCTTGTAATCCCCGGGGATCGCATACTCCTCGGGCGGGATCGGTTTGCGATCAATGGCTTCGAAACGCACGATCACCTGGCCACCGCCGGGCTGGGTCATCTCGGTCCGCAGCGGAAGGCCGGGCAGGCGGGCGATGTCGTAATCCGCCTGCACCGTGCCCGCCAACTGCTTCGCCCACGCTCCCTGGCTCATTCGGGCGAGATCGAGCACGATCTCTTTCCAATCGGGATAATCCCGGGCGAGCCAGAGATGGAGTTTTCCCGAGGGGGTATCGACCACATATTCCTCGGTCGCATACCCGTTGATCGTTTCCTTCCTGCCGGTCGCCTTGGGCTCGGCGGAAGGCGCAGGCTTTACCGGACTGGCCGCCTTCACGGCATCGGCCATGTCCTTGAGTTGGGCTCCGGAGATCCGCATGATCATCTTTTGCGGATGAATCAGGTTGGTCATGTTGCCCGATTCCGTGTCGATAAACGCGGTCGAGAGCGGGGTGGAATCCACGCGGACCTGGGCGCCCTTGATCTTCATGGTCAGCCGCGTGGTCGAACCCTCGCTCACGATGCTCTGCACCAGGGTGAGATCGGCGCGGGCAAAGGTTGGAACAAAAAGCGTGATGGCCAGGGCGAAGGGGAGGAATCGCATTCGTGAAATCTACCCGGTACAGACGCGCACTGCAAGCGGTCAGGGTGCCCGCGGCGGAGGGCGCCCCCGCCGCGGCATGGCTCCCGTAACCCGACCTCAATCGGGCTGTGTTCTGCATGCCTCGCGCCGGGCTCGCCATGCGGGCTCGGGCGGCGGTATGTTCGCGGCACCTGTGAATCGCCAATTGATCGAGGAATTCGGACGCGGTCCGCGGATCCGCGTCGTGAAGTGGCTGAAGCGCAGCCGCGGGCTGTCGGTCCGCGAACTGGCCGCCCGGTTGCAGATGAGTTACATGGGGGTCAAACAGCACTGCATCGAGTTGCATGAGGCGGGGTATCTCGACACGTGGCGGCGTCCGCGCGCCGAGGGAAAACCGCGGGGCCGCCCCGAGCTGGTGTATCGCCCGACGCCCAAGGTCCAGGAGCTGTTTCCATCGGCCTCGAATCCGCTCCTGATCGAGGCGTTGCGGGAGGCGCAAACCTTGTTCGGCCCTGCCGCGGCCGAGAAGTTGTTGCTGGCGGTGTTCCGGCGCCGGGCCGGGGATCTCCGGGCCCGGGTCACGGGAGACAGCGTGCTCAAGCGGGCCCGCTGGCTCTGCCGTCAGCGGGAGAACGAAGGGTTCCTGAGCGATGTGGTGGGCGCGGAGGGACGATTGGCGGTCGAGGAGCACCATTCACCGCTTCAGGATCTGTTCGAGCGATTCCCGGCCATGGCGAAGTTCGAGGAGGATCTCTTCACCGAGGTGCTCGGCACCCCGGTCCGCAGGGAGCAGACCGTTCAAGGCGGGCTTTATTGTTGCCGCTTTCTGACCCGCGAACCGTTCGAGACCAAGGAAACGCTGTTTTGAGTCGGGGACTTCGCACGACGCCGCTCGCGATCGAACTGAAGCGCGACGAGCGGGAGCCGTCGCGGCGTCCAACGTGGCACTTTACCCGGCATCTCTCACACCCGAATCGGGCGGGAGAGATGCAGGGTAGCCGACCCCATCCCCAGGCGGGAGACGGAACTCCGCATCCAGGATGGCGTCCAACGCTTCCAAGCCACGGGCCAGTTCTTCCCGCTGTCCGACCCACTCCGGATGCGTGGTCATGTCAAATGGCTCTCCCAGCGCCGTCTCGCAGCGCTTGGATAAGGGACCTTTTCTTGGGCGTCCGTCGGCCCGCCGTGACAACTCCTCCAGCCGTTCCACTCGTCGTTGCACCTCGCGGATTCGTTCCCGCGCGGTTTCCTCAGTGATCTCGCCGCTGGCCACCCCTTTCAGTTGCCTGCACTCAAAAAGGCGGCATCGGACCGGGCGCTGCGGATAGATCGAACATTCCGTGGTGCAGAACGCCGGGCAGGGCTGAAGGAGATGATTCTCCCCACGCTTTCGTTTCAGCCGCAGCCCCAGTGCCGCCAGTTCACGGGGGGAATCGTCCGCCTGCAGCCGCACGGTGTGAAACAGGACCCCGTTGCAGCACAATCCGCAAGCCTGGCAAAGGGGCGATGCGACGGGGTTTGTCGAAGGCAGCGACAGCGGCCGCGATGCTGCAGGCTGCGTGTCCGCAACTTCATCCGGAATGAGCAGCGACTCCGCGTGCGGGAACGAGGGGTCTTTGAAACTCCGCACCGCCTCGCCGATGGATGCTTTTCCGAGATCGACGGACCGGATGGTTTTCATGGGGAACGGGCTGCTTTCCCGCCAAGCGGGTTGAATGCCAGGGGGAGTTTTGGTTGATTGTAAGGCGACGGCAGAGAATTACCAGAAATCCAATGGTCACCGACGGCTCGTCGATCGTCGGCCTGGACGGTGGGTGATTACAGGGTCCGCCCCGTCCCGGGTCGCCTCTCCATGGCGGGGCGCGTCCGGATTCGCACGGCCCGCTGCGCCATACCCAATCGCCAGATAACCAGATCGCCCAATCCGCTTTGCGGCTTGCCATGCCGCGTCTCCCTCCGTGTGATGGCGGGTCTTATGGCATCGGACAAAGCGACTGCGAACGCCCGGATGGAGCGGATTGTGAGCCTCTGCAAGCGGCGCGGATTCATTTTCCAATCGTCGGAGATCTACGGCGGATTCAATGGGTTCTGGGATTACGGTCCGCTCGGGACCGAGTTGAAGCGCAACGCCAAGGAGCAGTGGTGGCGCTGGATGGTGCGGATGCGGGAGGATGTGGTCGGGCTCGACGCGACCATCATCATGCACCCGGCGATCTGGCGGGCGTCGGGCCACGTCGACACGTTCAGCGACCCGATGATCGACTGCAAAACCTGCAAGGGCCGGTTTCGGGCGGATCAGACGAACGAGATTCCGTGTCCGGAAAAGCCGAGCAAATGCGTCGCCGAATGTCACGGGGAGAAGACCGAACCCCGTGCGTTCAACCTGATGTTCACCACGCATGTCGGTCCCGTGGTGGATGACAGTTCCGTGGCGTATCTCCGGCCCGAGACGGCGCAGGCGATCTTCGCGCAATTCAAGAACGTGCTCGAGACCTCGCGCCAGCGGTTGCCGTTTGGCATCGCGCAGATCGGCAAGGCGTTCCGCAATGAGGTGACCCCGCGCAACTTCACGTTCCGTTCCCGGGAGTTCGAGCAGATGGAGCTGGAATTTTTCATCCCGCCGGACGAGGCGGTGCGGCTCACGCACGGCACGGTCGCGGTGTGGAGCGAGGGCGCGGACCTGTCCACGCCGCAGCCGGATTGGGGTTGGGA
>ENA-ORBV01007537-ORBV01007537.1-microbial-mat-metagenome-genome-assembly--contig:-NODE-7537-length-18669-cov-8.314544_pt1 | contig 18669 bp, 21 predicted proteins | sample MGYA00237777_ERZ505514 | MGnify/ENA primary metagenome ERZ505514 (study PRJEB26160, sample SAMN06269048) | microbial mat metagenome | isolation source: Oligotrophic lake microbial mat | place... | reverse complement strand
TAATAAAATATTGAAACTAATAAGCATGTCATGGGGATATAAACTTTGTCTTGGTCCAACGATGTATGAAATTTTTGTGCAACAATAAAACAAGTCATAAGCTACTTGATTAAGTCCGCCTCTACAGCATGAAAGCATTACAACACAATCTTCTTTCATACACATAGAACTACAAAGTTCACAGCCAAAGTCGAACCACGAATAGTCAATTGTCCCTGCCTCATTGCCAAATCCTTGGTCGCTACCATGGGAACTTAAATAAATGTAATCGTAAGTGATCCCCTTATTAAGTATCTCGTCAAGTTCCGAATTTGTTTTAGGGCAATGGTCATGAACTTCTAAATCGTAAAGTTCGGATTGCAATTTAATGTTGTCGCACTCTTGTTTTTCGTCCTTAAGTCCGCAAGCTCTCAAAAGTAGTATTCGCTTTTTGTCCATTTTCAATTTGTTTTTTGTCTTTTCGTTACTTGCAATCAGTTTCAATTTACCACTGTCGTCATAGCCTGACCGCTAACTCTCTTATATGCGCAACATTTGTGTAACAAATATGCGCTAGTTTTAATAAAATCAGTATGTTTGCGTTACACACATATTGCAATGATTTTAGCGGTTAGATATAGATTTTCCGAATTTCCACACATTGTGGTGGATGTATTTGGCAGTTTTTATCAATTAGCTCATTGCGATAATAAATATACGAAAAAATTCAGGAAACTACCTCTCACCATAAATAATGGCGTTACTAGTGGTTATCGGATAAATAGAAAATTTGTTTCGTTAAAGCAATTGAGAAAACTAGCGTTTAAGGTAAATGAAAATATTCCACTGAGAACAGGAATTGATGGAGTCCCATTTTAATCATAACTAAAGCGGATTGTGAAAAAAGAAAAGTGCTGAAAAGTAAGAGGAGCAAAATGGTGGATAGTTACATGTGTTGTGCTTGATAATAAATGTACAAAATTTTCACAAAACAAAACGATCCATATTTCTAAGAAACGTTAAATGTCCTAATGAAGTTCATTTTCTGCATTCATTTCTTTTAATCTGTTTTTAATTTCTTCATATTCTTTTTTTTGAAGAACATAAGTGTTGCTCCATTTGTCGTGCCACCCGCGATTGCTATCGCTTAAGCAAGAGAGGGCTTCAAAAGGAACGAGTCTGATAATCGTTCTCGTTAAGGCTTCAGTAGCATTAAGCTTTTCTCCGTATTCATTTACAACAATTGTACTCGTTATCCATTTTCCTGGTGTTTTTTGGAATTTATATTCAAAGAAAAAATAATACGATGGATACATTAAAAGTCCGAAAATAGAACCGTAAAAATTATAAGTAAGTGCAGCAATCTCATTTTGTTCAGTAGTAATAATGAATAAACCCAATACAAATTGAAAGGGCAGAAAAAGAATTTGCAGGCAAATGATATCAATAAAAAGATGCCCAACTCTTCTCCAAGTATCTACACATTTTAGTTTTTTGTTGGCAATGTATTTTTCTCGGTCTCTTATTCTGTTTCCAAGAGCATCTTTTTTATGCACTGTTCGAAACATTTCAACAGGAATTTTATCTAGGAGTATTTTCATGAGTATAAAAAAAATGCTTCACTTTAGGTGAAGCATTTTTGATGTTGGTGTTTAAAATTATTCTACAGTAACCGATTTAGCCAAATTTCGTGGCTGATCCACATTGCAACCTCTCATTACAGCAATGTGATAAGAAAGTAATTGCAACGGAACAACAGAAATAAGTGGAACTAAAATCTCATCCGTCTCCGGAATTTCAATCGAGTAATCCGCCATCTCTTTCACTTGTGTATCGCCTTCAGTTATAATGGCAATAATTTTTCCTTTACGTGCTTTTACTTCTTGAATATTACTTACAACTTTTTCGTAGGAAGTTCCTTTTGTTGCAATAACAAAAACAGGCATCTCTTCATCAATCAATGCAATTGGACCGTGTTTCATTTCTGCTGCAGGATAACCTTCTGCATGTATGTAGGAAATTTCTTTTAATTTCAATGCGCCTTCTAAAGCAACAGGGAAACTGTAGCCGCGACCAAGATATAAGGCGTTGTTTACATTTTTATAAATGTCGGCAATGTATTTTATCTTATCGTTAGTTTGCAAAACGCGTTCTACTTTTGCAGGAATTGCTTCCAATTCACTTAACAATTGGTGAAAGCGGGAGGATGATATTGTTCCTTTGCGATGTGCAATTCTTAATGCCATCAAAGTAAGTACTGTAATTTGAGCCGTAAATGCTTTCGTAGAAGCAACACCAATTTCAGGTCCGGCATGTGTATACGAACCTGCATGAGTTGCACGTGCAATAGACGAACCTACTACATTGCAAATTCCAATAATGGTTGCACCTTTTGATTTTGCTAGTTCTATTGCCGCTAATGTATCTGCAGTTTCTCCTGATTGTGAAATGGCAATTACTACATCGTCTTCATAAACAATTGGATTGCGGTAACGGAATTCAGACGCATATTCTACTTCAACAGGAATGCGTGCTAAGTCTTCAAATAAATATTCAGCAACCAATCCCGCATGCCAAGACGTTCCACAAGCAATGATGATGATACGCTTAGCATTGATAAATTTTTGTTCGTATTCAGTAATTCCGCCCAAATTTACAACGCCTTCTATTGAACTCAATCGTCCACGCATACTATCTTTAATAGAACGCGGTTGCTCATAAATTTCTTTCAACATAAAGTGGTCGTAACCACCTTTTTCCAACGCTTCTAATTTTAATTCCAATTCCTGAACATAAGGAGTTTTCTCTCTGTTCTTTATTGTTTTAATTTTTAATTCTTTTCCTCTTTCAATAAAAGCAATTTCTTCATCTTCTAAATAAACAACATTTTTTGTGTATTCTACAATTGGTGTTGCATCGGATGCGATAAAAAATTCGTTTTCTCCGATTCCAATTACCATCGGGCTGCCTTTTTTGGCAGCGAACAATTCATCGGGATTGTTTTTTGAAAGAATAACGATTGCATAAGCACCAACCACTTGGTTTAACGCAACACGCACCGCTTCTCCTAAACGTAAATTTTCTTTTTGCTGAATGTCTTCAATTAAATGAATCAATACTTCTGTATCCGTATCACTTAAAAAAACATGTCCGCGTTTTATTAATTCTGCTTTTAACGGGCCATAATTTTCAATGATTCCATTGTGAATCATCACCATATTTTTAGATGCAGAATAATGTGGATGCGCATTTACATCGTTCGGAACACCGTGTGTTGCCCAGCGTGTGTGCCCAATTCCAATAGTGCCACTTTTGTTTTGTTCTCCAATGAAGTTGTGCAAGTCAACAACCTTTCCTTTACATTTATAAACGTTAAGTTCGTTCTTGTCTATCATTGCCACTCCGGCACTGTCGTAACCTCTGTATTCAAGTCGTTGTAATCCTTTAATTAAAAAAGGATACGCTTGTTTATCTCCGATATATGCAACTATTCCACACATCTGTTAATGTAGTTTTGTATAAGTAATATTTAATTTCATAGGTCGTGTTGTGCTGCTTGCTCCACCAATTACAACTCTGTTTGCAAATGCAGCACCATTGGATGCTAAAATGTATAAGCCATTATTATTTCTATCGCCATCTAAAACTTGTTGTAAGTAACGGGCAATATTAAAACGATATTGAACGGTTCCTGAATTGAGTGTGCCACCAAAATAGGTAGAGCCCTCAAATGCATCCGGAATAGCATAAGTAGTTCCATTGTCGTTTATTCCGAATAACACCAAGGCAGTTGGTGCTGCAAATGTATCTACTCTGTATAGGTCAAGAAGATTTGTATCCACACTTATCACCAATTCGGCTTTGTTTACTCCAATCAATCCATCTTTTACCCAATTCATTAAATAAGGAAATGTAATTTTTGTTTTTGCTCCTGACATCCCTTGTACAAAAATAGTTGAGTTTTGAGCTGTACCAGATGATCCAACTTGGGTTGCTAAATCAGTATTAACTCCAGCAACGGAATAATCATGCTTGAAATTATTGAAACGAGCAACACTTCCTAAACTCAAATCGTATTTTAAAGAAGTAGCTGTTCCTGAAGTGCTGTTGTGATAGTATAAAGTGATTTTTGATTCGCCCATTCTAAAATGAACAATATTTCCTTCTTCAGAAAGCAATCCACTTGTATTTTCTGTAGTGATGTAAAGTCCTTTAAAGAAACTCTGGAAAGTAGCGTTGTTTGCTAAATTCCCAATGGATGCATTGTTTAAAAGCAATTGTCCGAATGCTACATCTAAGCGAGCAAGTATTTGTGGTTTTAATTCCGGTTTTGATGGATTGTCAAATACCTGAACACTATCAAGCGGACGAGGTTTGAAAACAAAGCCATCATCTTCGGTTAAATCACCAGGTAATAAACTCAATGTTTTATTGGAGTAGTACACAGTAGAGGTAGACATACTCTCTCCGATTTGAAAAACATTTAAGGTTTGATTCTTTCTGTCTTTTTTCCCATAAACGGTTCCTTCATAAACAAGTGAAAGTACAATAGAATCACAAACGGGAGTCGTTCCAAATGTTGTTGTTGAAATATCACTTGGGAGTCGCACTTGTGTATACATGGACGCTGTTGCAGTTCCAAAAACAGGATCAACATATTTTCCAATCAATCCAATCCCTGAAGCGATAAGTGTTTCATCGGTAATGAGTGAATCTCCATTAAGTGTTCTTGTAAAAATGGTTGTGGAATCTTGATAACCAACATTTAATAAATCATTTTCGGGCTGAACATCTAATCCAACAACACTCGACTCATTACAAGATGTTAAACAAATACTTATACTTAAAGGGAGTATAAAAAAAAATTTTGTCCCGATTGCTCGAGACAAAATTTGAGGTATGCTGTTCTGTATTTTCATAAATTTTTTTTAGTCAACCATTTCAACCACTTCTTCTAGCACGGCATCATAAAATTCAGAATATGCATCAATGTATTCGTTGTTTTCACCGCCAACAAAATCCAAATATGGTTTGCCCGATTTTTTGATGTATTTTTCTACATCCGAATTAATTTTTGCACTTCCTTTAATGATACCATCAGATAAATCGATGGCAGCTTTACTTAAGTTTACAAAGGTAGGATTTTTATAATGCTCAATATCTCCTTTTTCAATTCCTTCGTGTAATACTTTTTTCGCGAAATCTTTATTTAGAGGAGTTGCAAACTCATCATCATAAACCGAATAAATGATTTTAGTTTCAGCAAACAAAGGGTTGTCTTTGAATGATTTTTTCAAATAAAGAGCTGTTAAACTTGTCATCCAGCCATGAAGGTGAACAACATCAGGCGACCAGCCTAATTTTTTAACAGTTTCGATAACTCCGCGACAAAAGAAAATAGCACGCTCATCGTTATCAGCAAAATCAGCCCCTTTTTTATCAGTTAAAGTGTGTTTTCGTTCAAAATACTCTTGATTATCAATGAAATAAACTTGCATTCTTGCTGCTTGAATGGAAGCAACTTTGATAATTAATGGGTGATCGTTATTATCAATAATCAGATTCATTCCTGATAAACGAATTACTTCGTGTAACTGATTTCTTCTTTCATTAATGATTCCGAATTTTGGCATGAATAATCTAATTTCTTTGCCTCGTTCTTGTATTCCTTGTGGTAATTTTCGTCCGATAACACTCATAGGTGTTTCATCTAAATACGGGGTAACTTCTTGAGATACAAAAAGAACTCTAGCTTTCTTCTTCATAAGATCGAATTAAGGTTAGGTTTTTAAAAAAGTATACAAAAGTAAGCAAAAATTTTCGATATTTCAAAGTATTAATATTAGATTTGGCCTGTTTTGTCGGAAAAACAATACGATTAATACTGATTTTGCTGGTTATTAACACTTTTTGGCCCAATGCTTATTTTTAATTCCATACAAGAACTTCAAAATCACCTAAATAGTATACGAAATCAAAAAAAAACAATTGGTTTTGTTCCGACTATGGGCGCACTTCATCTAGGCCATATTTCCCTTATAAGCCAAGCCAAAGCAGATTGTGATGTGGTTGTCTGCAGTATATTTGTAAATCCAACCCAGTTTAACGACCTATCCGATTTAGACAAATATCCAAGAACACTAGATGCTGACTGTCAACTACTTGAAAAAGTGGGCTGCGACATTTTGTTCTCCCCAGAAGTAACAGAAATCTACACTCCAGCCGAATTGGAACTCAAAAGGCTGAAAATTGAAGACAAAAGCTGGACGATGGGCAAATCGGTTGATTTTGGTAAACTCGAAAAAGTAATGGAAGGAGCTCAGCGTCCAGGTCACTTCAATGGTGTTGCTCAGGTAGTTAGCAAACTTTTCAGAATTGTTGAGCCCAACAAAGCGTATTTCGGACAAAAAGACTTTCAGCAATTGGCTATTATAAGGAGTATGACCAAGCAGTTAGAAATGCCCATCCAAATTATTGCTTGTGATATCTTGCGGGAACCCAATGGTTTGGCAATGAGTTCCCGAAACGAACGATTAACCAAAGAAGAAAGAGCATTGGCAAGTGTTATCTCTAAAACGCTTTTTAAGATAAAGGAAAATTACCTTTCTAAATCGGTGGCGGATATAAAACAGGAGGCAATGCAACAAATACAAACTGAACCTCTCATCACAATAGAATATATCGAAATTTCGGATGCCGATACTTTGCAAGCCATTATCGATTTAAAACAAAGTAAAAGTGCAGTTGTTTGTATTGCGGTTCAATTGGGTAGTGTGCGTTTGATTGATAATGTGGTTTTGTATTAAGAAATCTGCAATCCGTCTAAAAACCTACCTTTGTATTGAATTTATTTATTTAGTTTTGCCTCATTATGCAAATAGAAGTTTTAAAATCAAAAATACATCGTGTAAGCGTTACTCAAGCCGACTTAGATTACATCGGTTCAGTAACGATTGACGAAAACTTAATGGATGCTGTCAACTTTATCGAAAACGAAAAGGTCGACATCTTTAATTATAACAATGGCGAACGTTTTTCAACCTATGTAATAAAAGGGGAACGTGGTTCCGGAGTAATTTGCTTGAATGGCCCTGCTTCTTTAAAAGTAAAAGTTGGACACGAAGTTATTATTGTTTCTTATGCAATGATGGATTTTGAACTAGCTAAAAAACACCAGCCTACTGTTGTTTTTCCTGACCCCAAAACAAATTCTTTAAGATAGTATTTTGAAAAAACAAATGCTCAACATATTAAAAATCCTGTTCTTTTTAGGATTAGGAATTGTTTTGATATGGCTGGCATTGAGAAAAACGACTGACGAAGAATTTGCAAACATTAAAATCTCTTTATTGAATGCGAATTATTTTTGGATATCACTCTCAATAGTAATATCAGGATTGAGCCATTTTTTTAGAGCACTTCGCTGGAAATTGCTTTTAAATCCATTAGGATATAAACCCAAAACATCCAATACATTTTTTGCAGTGATGGTTGGGTACCTGGCCAACTTCGCTATTCACCGCATGGGAGAAGTAACACGTTGCGGATTATTAACAACGTATGAAAAAGTTCCATTTACAACTGGATTTGGATCAGTTATTTCCGAACGAGCATTGGATGTAGTTTGTTTACTCATTATCTTTTTTGTAGCATTAGGGATGGAATTCGACCGTATTTCTGGAATTGCAAATGATTTGGTTTTTAATACAGTTTCTGAAAAATTGCACGCGTTAATGCAACAACAAACAGCGGTTATTATAATAGTACTTACTCTTATACTTATAGCTGGGACGTTGTTTTATTTTCGAAAAAAAATTCAATCCCTGTTTTCCGAAAAAGCAAAAGGATTTATTGGCGGAATATGGAATGGCCTAATAAGCATAAAAAATGTTGATAAGCCAGTGTTGTTTATTATATACACCCTTCTTATATGGGCAATGTATATTTTGCAAGTCTATGTTTGCTTTTTTGCTTTCCCTGAAACGGCAGGCTTATCGATAATGGTTGCCGTTGTGATTGTTGTATTTGGTAGCTTAGGCGTAATGGCTACTCCTGGTGGAACAGGAGCTTATCAACTCATCGTTATACAAATTCTTACATCCATTTATTTGATTTCTTATACTTCTTCCTTTGCTTTTGCTTGGGCTGTTTGGACCTCTCAATTTGTATTTATTGTTTTTACAGGATTCCTTTCCTTAATTCTTTTAGCATTGCTAAATAAAGTAGCAAAGACTGAGGAATAATTTCTATAGCTTTGTAAGCATTCATAATCCATCATTTATAATTTATCAGTTTATCTATGGTTCCGTACAATCACAAACGTCCTGCATTAGAAATTATTCAGGAAAAAATATTTACGCTTGAAACGCTTTTAAAACCACTAATCGTTTGGCGATTCAAGGGAGATAAAATTGTTTTTACAAATGGATGTTTTGACATCATCCATCGTGGTCACATCGATTATCTGGCAAAAGCAAGTGATTTGGGCGGACAATTAATTGTTGGGATTAACAGCGATGCTTCTGTAAAACGATTAGGAAAAAGCAGCTCACGTCCTTTGCAAGATGAACAAACACGCGCACTAACTTTAGCGGCTCTTCATTTTGTAAGTGGAGTTATTATTTTTGATGAAGACACTCCATTGGATTTAATAAAATTTGTAAAGCCAGAAGTGTTAGTGAAAGGAGCTGATTATGATGCAAACGAAACAAACACGGCAAGTAAAAAATACATTGTTGGTTCCGATATTGTAAAAGCAAACGAAGGAGAAGTAAAAACGATAGAATTTTTGGACGGATTTTCAACAAGTAAAATTGAGGAAAAAATAAAAATGTCACTCTAAGGTTTCAATCTGAAACCTTAGAGATTACTTTGATAGCACAAATTGTGACATCAAAAAATAGAATTATGTAATTGATTATAAACGAAAATTAAATTAGAAGTCGACTCCCTCTCCTTTGGAGAGGGTCGGGCTGAGGTCATGGCTAAAACTAAAACATCTTTCTTCTGCCAAAACTGCGGAACTCAATCAGCAAAATGGATTGGAAAATGTCCTTCTTGTAATGAGTGGAACACCTATGTAGAAGAAGTTGTTTCAAAAGGCGATGATGCAAAAACTCCAGGAATTGCAAGTACAAGTAAGCAAAGGGCCTCAAAGCCACAGTTGGTTACTGAAATAAATTTAGAAGCGCATCATCGGATAGAACTTTATGATAAAGAACTTTCCAGAGTTTTAGGAGGAGGTTTGGTTCCTGGGTCTTTAACTCTGTTTGGTGGTGAACCGGGAATTGGAAAATCAACCTTGATGTTGCAAGTGGCAATTAACATGAAGGACTTAAAAGTACTTTATGTTTCGGGAGAAGAAAGCGAACAACAGATTCGAATGCGTGCTGAGCGAATCGGAATGCAAAATCCAAACTGTTACATCTTGACAGAAACATCCACTCAAAATATTTTCAAACAGATTGAACAATTGGAACCGAATTTTGTCATCATCGATTCCATTCAGACTTTACACTCTGCACACATTGAATCTTCCCCCGGTAGTGTTTCACAAATTCGTGAATGTACTGCAGAGTTACTTCGTTACGCAAAGGAAAGCGGAACACCTGTTTTTTTAATCGGACACATTACCAAAGATGGAAGTCTGGCTGGACCAAAAGTATTGGAACACATGGTGGATACAGTTCTTCAATTTGAAGGAGATAGAAATCATGTGTATCGTTTATTAAGAACAGCAAAAAATCGTTTTGGTTCTACCAACGAATTGGGGATTTATGAAATGCAGGGAAGTGGTTTGAGAGAAGTAAGTAACCCTTCCGAAATATTAATTACAGCGCGTGAAGAATTAGTAAGTGGGGTTGCCATTGCTGCGACCATGGAAGGCATGCGACCAATGTTGATTGAAACACAAGCTTTGGTTAGTTCTGCAGCATACGGAACACCGCAACGTTCGTCCACAGGTTTCGATTTAAGAAGATTGTCGATGTTACTAGCTGTATTAGAAAAACGTTGCGGATTTAGATTGGGTGTGAAAGATGTTTTCTTAAACATTGCAGGTGGAATAAAAGTGGAAGATCCGGGAATTGATTTGGCATTGGTTTGTGCTGTTCTTTCCAGCAACGAAGATATGCCCATCTCTCCGAAAGTTTGTTTTGCAGGCGAAGTCGGATTGAGCGGAGAAATTCGCCCCGTTAATAGAATCGACCAACGAATTTCAGAAGCAGAAAAATTGGGCTTCGAACATATTTTTATTTCCAAATACAACAAAAAAGGGCTTGATTTAAAAAGCTATCACATCAAAATTACCATGGTTGGTAAGATTGAAGAGGTGTTTAGTTTGCTGTTTGGATAATCTGTTTCAATTACAAAATAAAAATTGTAAATTTGTTTAACAGAATTTCTTTACGATGACAACTACAACAATTAAAAAAGAATTGCATGAAGCAATAGATACTATGGGCGACTCTGGCTTCTTGAAAGCTGTTTATGCCATGTTTAAAGAATATACTGTTCAGTATGATGGAGAGTATAAATTAAGTAGTTCTGAAAAATCAGAATTGGACGAACAAAAAAAAATGCATAAAGCAGGCAAAACAAAATCATATTCTCTTTCTGATGTGCGCAAATCAGCTACTGCTATACATAAAAAATGAAATTTGCAATAATTGTTAAACCATTAGCCTTAGAAAACATTCAAAAGGCTTATTCGTGGTATGATAATGAATTAATGGGATTGGGAGAGGCGTTTTTAGATGAGTGGGAGAGTCTTGCCAATCATATTTCTATTTATGCAGAGTCATACCCAAAAAAGTACAAATTCTTCAGACAAAAGGTTCTTAAGAGATTTCCTTACGTTGTTATTTATGAAATTGATGACAAACAATTAGTTGTCTAATAATGTCATAAATATGGAGAGAAGCACAAAGAAGCGTTTTGAAAAGCGTTAATCCCAATGTGTGAATTATACAACATATTTCCGATAATTGTATAAGAGTTTTAAAATTAAGATGTTCATCTTTGTTTGCTGTATTGAATGCTACTTCATTATTTTACATTTACACAATGTCATCATTAAACATTACATCCTGGTTTGATAAAAGCACTGTAAAACATTTACGGTTTCCTTTCTCCTATCATTTGATGCCGGTTTTTTTATTTGCATTGAGTCAAAGCACAAATTTTAACTGGACAAATACGGTTATTGCATTTCTCATTTTACATCTGCTCATTTATCCTTCCAGCAATGGTTATAATAGTTATCAGGACAAAGACGAAACAAGTATCGGAGGATTAAAACATCCACCAAAAGTTACTGAGAATTTATTTTACGCAACTTTACTTTTGGACGTGGTCGGAGTTTTGTGTGCATTGTTGGTTTCGGTATACTTTTCTCTTTTTGTTTTATTATATGTATTTATATCAAGAGCATACAGCTACAGGAACTTGCGGTTGAAAAAATATGCAGTGATCGGTTTTTTAACGGTGTTTTTGTTTCAGGGAGCTTTTACTTTTTTAATGGTTTCATCAGCAGTAACAGATTTTTCATTTGAAAACTATTTTACGCTCAATAACGTAGTTTGTATGAGTGTTGCGAGTTTGTTTATTGGAAGTGTTTACCCCCTCACTCAAATTTATCAGCACGATGCGGATAAAAAGGATGGAGTCACCACCATTAGCTATAAATTAGGGTACGCGGGGACCTTCATTTTTTCATCCGTTTTATTTGGATTGGCAACAGGATTGTTGTTTTACTATTTCGATAAAAGAGAGCAGCTTACCGCCTTGTTTTTATTTTTAACAGTAATGCTGCCGGTTGTCATTCGTTTATTCATTTGGTTTAACAAAGTGAGAAAAGATTCTGCTCATGCGAATTTTGAAAATACAATGAGCATGAATTTAATGGCTTCTACTTGTATGAATTGTTATTTTTTAATATTAATATTGAATACGAATTATAGTTGGTTTTAGTCTTCGACTAAGTTTATATAGAGCGAAGTCGAATTACTCTGATTGACAAGAAGGAAATAATGCAATGGGAAAAATTATTAGTATAGGAACGGCAACACCACAGCATCGTACAGCGCAACCTGCAATTTTGGAGTTTATGCAAGCCGCGTATGGGAATGATGTGGCATCTCGTAAATTAAATGTCTTGTTCAACAATAGCGGAATCAGTTCGCGCTATTCGGTAATTCCTGATTTTGATAAAAATAAAAATCAACACATTTTTTTTAATGGAACACCAAGTACAGCTAACGTAAAAAACAGATTGGATGTTTTTAAAGAACAGGCAATGCCTTTGGCCATAAAAGCAATAGAGGATGCGTTCGATAAAATTAATTCTGAGATAAATACTTTTGGAGTAACGCATTTGATTACTGTTACCTGCACAGGCTTGTCTGCTCCCGGACTATCTGCTGAGCTAATTGAAAAGCTAAAACTTCCCATAGATATTTTTCACACTTCTGTTAATTTTTTGGGATGCAATGCAGCGTTTCATGCTTTGAAAATTGCGGATCTGATTATAAAATCGGACGCAAAAGCAAAAGTATTAATCGTATGTGTTGAATTATGTACACTTCACTTTCAACCGAAAAACGATCACGATAATTTATTGTCGAATACTATCTTTGGTGATGGTGCAGCAGCAGTTATTATCACTTCGGATGATTCTGACAACAAAGGAATTTTCATGAAAGGGTTTTATTCTTTGCTTTTAAATAAAGGGAAAAATCTGATGGGCTGGAACATTACCCCAACCAATTTCGAAATGATTCTGGATGCTCAAATTCCTCAGGTAATAGGAGATGAAATAAATGATGTTTTACTCAAAGGTTGCCAGAAACTTAATATAGAAACCGATTCAATTACCAAGTGGGCAATTCATCCGGGAGGTAAAAAAATTGTAGACGTAATTAAAAATAAATTACAGTTGAGTGAATCAGATACAAAAGCATCCTACAAAGTTTTAAATGAATTTGGCAACATGTCTTCCCCGACAATTTTATTTGTGATGGACGAGTTAATTAAAGAATCGAAATCAGGAGACACCATTTTTTCAATCGGCTTTGGTCCGGGCTTAAGTATAGAAACCGCTTTTTTCAGCAATGAATAACTAAAACATATAAATATCATCTAGCACAAAATAAAAAATCATTCTTTATCATAACCATCATAAAAAATCTGCTTTCCCATTTTGCCAACCAAATTCTATCAACGCTCCTACGAACTTGAATTACTGGATGCTCCAAACATCCCCAAAGAATTGCTTTTCAAAAATCTTCGCGAATTAGATGTTGTTAATCGTCTGTTGGGCGGACATGCAATTACGCTTTCCGGCATTAAAAAACTCGTTACGGATAAAAACAAAATTTATCATATCATTGATATTGGTTGTGGAGGTGGAGATGCGATGAAACAAATTGCAAAATGGGCGAAGGCAAATAATTTTAAAGTAAAATTGATAGGCGTTGATATGAATGCCGATTGCATAGCGTATATGAAAAATGCCTGTGAAAATTTTTCTGAGATTGACGGAGTAATAATGGATTACCGCGATTATTTAAAAACAAATACGGATGTAGACATTGTTCACTGTTCCTTGTTTTGTCACCACTTAAAAGACGATGAGTTATTAGAATTATTTCAATACATGAATAAATATGCTCGCGTTGGATTTGTGATAAATGATTTGCAGCGACATTGGTTTGCATATTATAGCATCAAATTTTTAACACACTTACTAAATGGTTCATCGCTTGTAAAAAACGATGCACCACTTTCTGTTTTGAGAGGTTTTAGAAAAAATGAATTGGAAACATTGCTGGAAAGTTCCAAAATGAAAAATTTTAGTATAAAATGGAAATGGGCTTTCCGATATTTGATTGTCAAAAATTTCAACACAGAGGTCTCAGAGTAAAAAAGAGTTTCACAGAGTTAATAGAGGAAAAGAATTAACTCTGTGCAACTCAAAAAACTCAGTGTTCTCCGTGTTGAAAAAGTAGAGAACGAGAATTATATATGAATAACAACAATTACCAAGTTTCCATTATAGGTGGCGGTCTAGCCGGATTAACACTCGCTATACAATTAGCGGATGCTGGCTATTCTTGTGTGTTATTCGAAAAAAACAAATATCCTTTTCACAAAGTGTGTGGTGAATACATCTCGATGGAATCCTGGAATTTTTTGGAACGATTAGGATTGAATTTATCCGAATTGAATTTACCTAAAATTAATCGTTTACAAATTTCATCCCCCTCCGGAAAATTATTAAAACATAAATTGGATCTTGGAGGCTTCGGAATCAGCAGATATTTATTAGATTCTAAATTAGCCGATATTGCAAAGAAAAGAGGAGTTACTTTATTAGATGATTGCAGAGTGAATGATGTGAAGTTTGAACAACAGCAATTTACAATCGATTCATCAAAAGGAAGTTTTACTTCAGAAATTTGTGTCGGAGCCTGGGGCAAAAAAAGCAACCTCGATAATAAATTAAGGCGCGTGCCTGCTACAGTAAAGCCTGCCATGAGTTTGTCGAAAGCAGAAAGAGGAAGAAATTATGTTGGCATAAAATATCATGTATGCATTGATTTCCCCGCTGACCTGATCGAACTTCATAATTTTAAAAACGGCTATTGCGGCATTTCCAAGATAGAAGACAACAGATATTGTCTTTGCTATTTAACCGATTCGGAGAACCTTAAAAATTATAACGGAGACATTAAAAAAATGGAGCAGGAAGTGTTGTTTAAAAACCCATTTCTGAAAACGTATTTTACAAAAGCTAAATTTTTATTTGAAGAACCCTTGGCAATTTCACAGATTAAGATCGGTTTCAAAAGTGCAGTAGAAAATAATATTTTAATGGCAGGAGATACAGCTGGAAATATTGCACCATTGAGCGGAAACGGAATGAGTATGGCGATGAGAAGCTCTAACGAACTGAATAAACTACTTGGGAGTTATTTTAATGAGAAAATTACGCGAGTGCAATTAGAAAAGAAATACAATGATTTTTGGAAAAAACAATTCAAGAGCAGAGTAAATCTTTCCGAATCTCTGCAAAAGCTTTTAAAAAATACTTCCATGACAAATGTGGCGATCTCTATTTTAAAAGCAACACCGTTTTTAAGAAATGCGGTAGTAAAATCCACCCACGGAAAACCATTCTGATTTTTAACTGCAGAGCCCGCGGAGAAGGCGCAGATCTGCCAGTTGGTAGGCAGGGAAGAGCAAAGAAAAATTTAGTAACTTTACCCTATGAATTTAGATCTATCAGGAAAAACTGCCATGGTTTGCGGAAGCACACAAGGCATTGGAAAAGCAGCAGCAATCGAATTGGCCCTGCTTGGAGCAAATATTGTTTTGCTTGCTCGCAACGAAGAATCATTAAAAATAGCAATGAAAGATCTGGATGTTTCCAAAGGACAAAAACATAATTTCCTAGTTGCTGATTTTCAACAATCCAATCAGTTAAAAGAAAAGTTGGATAGTTTCGTTGCAACGCAAGGAGCAATTCACATATTGGTAAACAATACGGGTGGGCCTCCAAGCGGATTGATTCAAAACGCGAAAGTGGATGAATTTTTACAGGCTTTTAATAATCATTTGGTTTGCAATCATATTTTAGTTCAAGCTTTAATTGAAGGAATGAAAAAGGCACAATATGGCCGAATTATAAATATCATCAGTACCTCAGTGAAAGCGCCTTTGAAAAATTTAGGCGTATCAAATACCATTCGTGCAGCAGTTGCCAATTGGAGCAAAACATTGGCAAATGAAGTTGCATCTTATGGAATTACCGTAAACAATGTGCTTCCAGGAGCAACTTTAACCGGACGATTAAGTGCCATCATTGAAAACAAATCTAAAAATACAGGCGAATCATTAAACGAAATTAAAAACGAAATGGAAAGTGAAATTCCATTGGGTCGTTTTGCTGAACCTTCAGAAGTTGCTAATGCGGTTGCATTTTTAGCTTCACCTGCTGCTTCTTACATTACCGGAATTAATGTTCCTGTGGATGGTGGAAGGACGGGGTCGTTGTAGATTTTTCTCGCAGATTTCGCGGATGTGCGCAGATTTTAATTTTTTAACTCCAGGCCCTCAGCGATAATCTGCGAAATCTGCGTGAAAAATTTGCAAAGCCGAATGATTAAATAGAATCTTCGTAACCTTTGTCGTGTTTCAAATGCCCACCCAACGCTGCTTCCACAGCCAATTCATCACATCGGTTATTTTCCACATTGGATGCATGTCCTTTTACCCAAACAAATTTTATTTTGTGTTTACGGTATATTTTTAAAAAACGCATCCACAAATCAGGATTTTTTTTGTCTTTGAAGTTTTTCTTTTCCCAACCAAACACCCATTTTAATTCAACTGAATCCACCACATATTTTGAATCGGAATAAACAGTTGCTTCTGTCTCTTCTTTTTTTAATGACTCTAATGCAACAATTACACTCAACAATTCCATGCGGTTGTTGGTGGTTAATTTAAATCCTTCTGAAATTTCTTTGCGATGAGTGCCGGCAAGCATCACCACCCCAAATCCGCCAGGACCAGGGTTCCCACGAGAAGCGCCATCTGTGTATATTTTAATCATTGGATTGAATAATTGAAAATTGTAAGATTGGAAATTTGTTAGCATGCAAAATCAGCACATCAGAAATCGACACATCAGCACATCAAATACCAGCATGCGTTCGAAACAACTTCACCGCAATTGCCAAAAGGATAATCCCAAATACTTTTCTTAAAATATTTATTCCCCCAACACCCAATATTTTTTCTAAACGATGTGTGTTTTTAAGAACGATATAAACAACAATCAAGTTGATTAATATAGCAACAATGATGTTTTCTATATGAACGTATTCTGCACGCAATGAAAGCAAAGTTGTTAATGTTCCTGTTCCAGCAATCAATGGAAATGCAATAGGAACAACGGATGCTGTTGCTGCTGTTTCTTCTTTGTAGAACTTTATCCCCAAAATCATTTCCAGTGCCAAAAAGAAAATAATAAATGAACCCGCAATAGCAAATGAGCTCACATCAATTCCAATCAGGTTTAAAATTTGTTCTCCAACAAACATAAACACAATCATTATCACACCTGAAACTATTGTAGCTTTTTCAGATTGTATTTTTCCAACCTTACTTTGTAAATCGAGGAGTATTGGCAAGGAGCCAACTACATCTATCACTGCAAATAATATCATCGACAGTGTTGCTATTTCTTTAAAATTAAAATTCATGGGTTATATATTTTTTTATTTCTCTGTGAAACTCTTTTTTACTCAGTGCTCTCTGTGTTGAAAATTTCAGCACAACAATCTCTCAATAGTCTTCGCAAAATTCTGATGTTCCAAAATTTGAATTTTATCTGCTAAGGTCTCTGCAGTATCATTTTCTGAAACAACACATTTATGTTGTGAAATTATTTTTCCTTTATCGTATTCTTCATTCACAAAATGAATAGTAATTCCGCTTTCTTTTTCTTTCGATTCAACTACTGCTTTGTGAACATTCAACCCGTACATTCCTTTTCCACCAAACTTTGGTAATAACGAAGGATGGATATTTACAATCTTATTGGGAAATGCTTTTATTAAATTTTCCGGAATAATCCATAAAAATCCGGCAAGCAAAATTAAATCTATTTGAGCATTTTTGAGTAGCTCAATTACCTCATTTGTTTCAAAAAAAGTAGTCCGATCTAGAATCAATATTGGAATGTTGCTTTTTTTTGCACGAACTAAAACATTTGCTGTTGATTTATTAGAAACCACCAATGCAATTTTGATATTTTTTGATTCCTTAAAATAATCGATAATCGTTTGAGCATTGGTTCCTTCACCCGAAGCAAAAATGGCAACATTTTTAATCATGCTACAAAAGTACTACTTTTACAAAAAGCAATATTTAAAATGGAAAAAACATATCCTTATATAGCATACACAAAAGAATCTTATACCGATGTTGAAATGCTGCAGCGTAGCAAAGAGTTTTTTAATTGGTTGGATACGCGAAGAACGGTGAGGGATTTTTCCGATAAGCCCATTCCTAAAAAAGTGATTGAAAACATTCTTTTGGCTGCATCTACAGCCCCTTCAGGGGCACACAAGCAGCCTTGGACATTTTGTGTTGTCACCAATCCTGAGCTCAAAAAGCAAATTCGTGCAGCAGCAGAAAAGGAAGAATACGATAGTTATAATGGTAGAATGACAGATGAATGGCTGGAAGATTTAGCTCCTTTAGGAACAAATTGGGAAAAACCGTTTTTAGAGGAGGCTCCTGCATTAATAATTGTATTCAAAAGAGCCTATGAATTTGTAGATAATAAGAAGAAAAACAATTATTATGTAACGGAGTCGGTTGGGATTGCAACGGGCTTTTTATTAGCTGCAATTCACCATGCTGGTCTCGTAGCCCTTACTCACACGCCAAGCCCGATGAATTTCTTGACAAAAGTGCTTAACAGACCTGAAAATGAGCGCCCTTTTTTGCTTATACCCCTTGGATACCTTGCAAAAGACACGCAAGTACCTGATTTAAAGAGAAAAACGTTGAAACAAATAGAGGTTTTTTATGAATAATCACCATATTTTTTTGTAATTATGCATATAACTATATCTTTGCACCTGTCTCTTATACACATCTCCGAGCCCACGAGACTAA
>ENA-ORBV01007536-ORBV01007536.1-microbial-mat-metagenome-genome-assembly--contig:-NODE-7536-length-18670-cov-5.632926_pt1 | contig 18670 bp, 14 predicted proteins | sample MGYA00237777_ERZ505514 | MGnify/ENA primary metagenome ERZ505514 (study PRJEB26160, sample SAMN06269048) | microbial mat metagenome | isolation source: Oligotrophic lake microbial mat | place... | reverse complement strand
GTCGGCAGCGTCAGATGTGTATAAGAGACAGGTAGTAAATACAGGTGCGGTGAATTTGCCAGCTCCGTCGTTCCTTCCATTATGAGGTTGGTTTAGTACTCCAGTACCGGCACGGAAGTATACTGGCTCTTAGTCTCTTTAGCATTTATTCAGTAGAATGCCAGTAACTACACTGGCTCTCACAACAAGGAAGGTCAATGCGCAAAAGAACGGGTTCGGACTTCGGACTCTTTGCGTTCACAACCAACGAGTACCGCTAGCTAGGTACCTCACTGTACACAAAGCTGTACTGACGCCAACTCCAAGTTCTTCTTTTAGAATGCATAGAATAGCGGTATTGCTACAGTACGGTATTACCCTACCGGTACTAAAGTAGCACTAGTACCTGGTGAAAAACAATTTCCTTCGCATTGCGATGTCGCGCACCTGTTAATAAGTGAACTTGTTCATAAAATTCGCACTCCAGAGTAGCGGAAGAATGATTACTTATTATTAGCAGTGGTGGTAGTGGTGGAACTGCCTGTGGATAAATCGGTGCTCTGCATTTTCTCGCCTACCGCACAGTAGTAGCTAGCTAGCTACTAGGGTTAGTAGCCAGGCGGCTTAGTCCCTGGTGCGGTGCTGGCAGGCGCAGCATTAACAGGGTTAGCAAGTTTTTCTTCCTGGCAACTTTGGGTAAGCTTTGCTTTGCATGTGTCATGCATTGTCTTTCTTAATCGCTTCATTCAATGTTTTTCCCTGAAATGGATGAGTTGCAGTCTGAGAGAAAACACAGATGTGCACAGCCATCAGACGCCAACTGCTTGTTTGGCACACAGATGGATTTTGTCAATGCGTTTGAAGACGTGATCAACAAACATGTTCTGAGCAGTTGCATTGGAATGAGGATTAGATTCGTTCAGGTCAATCAACAGATTTCAATGCACATCAGCACAGTTAAATCTGCACACTCAAATGAACAAATTGAAATCATTTTGTGTCGAGGTGGTCAACAAGATTGCAACATCACCAATTTTGATAAAGCACCAATGCAGCATTCGTGCAGTTGGCCATTTGTCATCACCATTCATGTGATCATGGATGTCTGGTTGAGCTTTCATTGTGTTTTAATTTTGCAGAAATCAAGACAGGACACCATTTCTCACTTGATTGATGGTTCAAAGGAATGGATCACAAAAAATCAAAAGTTTGCTAAAAGACCTCATGATGATGATTCCATGCTTTTCTGGGGGTGAAAGGGGTGCTTGGAGTTGGCAATGTGGGTTGAGAATCAAGATGTCATTGACAGGAAAAGACACAAATGACAAACATCCCACTGTGGTTGTCAGTGATGTTACCTTGCTGCTTCAACAGTGCTCCCATTTTTGAATTCATGGTTTTCTAAAAAAAAGCATGTTCAGCACAGAGCCAATCATGTCTCATCTCAAACAATGCCAAACATGCTAACACAAAACAGCATGCAGTTGCAAGAAAAATGAAGTGTCAGACAAGCATTCACAGTTCTTCATTGCTGACAAGCACCAAACCAATCAAAATTGTGTCTGCACAGTTGATCCACGAGCAAAAGAAAAATGCAGATGCACATTTGCTCTCCAAACCTGCTAACGCCACTTTTGTTGACACTGTCACTCTCACAACCACTGTTGCAAACACGAGCAACACTGTCAGCACTGTTGTTGACACAGCTCCCAAAATGGACACATCAATTGTTGCTGGCATTGTTGCTGATGCTGCTGCAAATGTTGCTGACAATGGCAATGCTGACACCACCAGCAGCAGTCATTGCTCCAAATGTGACCATGATTCCAGCTCCTTTGGTCCAACATGCTGGACTGGTGACTGTGTGACACCGGCAGCACATTGGCTTGACCAAACTCAACGCTTGGTTCCACAAGAGCAGCGAATGTGACGCGAATCACGCCATCACAATTTTTCATTGACGTTCAGATGTGCCAGTGACATCTTGTGCCAAAAACCCTCCCTTTTTAACATTGTGGGTAAGATCATGGGATGTGGCCAACAAGAACAACAAGTTGCTCAACTGGTTTGGTTTGGTAAATCTCCTGCCGGTGCAGAGCAGAGGGCTGTTGTGGTTGGTGCTGTTGCTTTACCCTCCACACCCTCCACAGCTAAACATCCATAGGATGTCAGAGCCTGGCAACTGTTCAGTTAAGAAACAGTTGGGGTCAACCAACAGCAAGGGTTTGCCTGTGCTGTCCCAAGGGCTCCCACCAAGGAATTGCTCCTAAATAACTGTTACTTCTATGCTAAAGAGATGCCGTAGCCTCGACCCCGTCAGAGACATGTCACCATCATTGTCAGTCTTCTTGTAAGGGGAGCTACCCCTTGTCAATACCAATCGATTTGTTGTGTTGTAGGGGAGACCTCCATGGTTCCCTTTTGTGTTGTGAAGCGATTTGACACCTCGTCGGCCTCGTGACCCAGGAGTAGAAGAAACAACCAACCCTCACTTTGTCCTGTCCACCACTCTCCACACCACCACCACCACCGGCTCTTGCAACATCGCGTCGATGAAGGGTCGACACGGCCTTGAGATCCAACAAACTCACTCGTCAGTGAGTGCTTGGCCATCTCAAGAGGGGGAAGCCCACGGATCGTTTACCAAACCAAACAAACAAATACACTGACACTAGCGCGATCCAAGGACTTCAATAGGAGAGCGAAAGGGGGAGATGTGCAAGGCAGGGGGGGGGAGTTGCAGGGAGCGTCGACAGTCATTCAAGTTTGTTGTTGCTTGTTATCTTCATTCCTGTTGTCAACAGAGGTCCCACGGGTGGAAGACAGACGATCCTGGTAGCAGCCCTACACGATCGCGAACCCGAATTCTCGTATCATCATCAGTGCCACTCGACGCGAAACGCCATCTCCATCGAGCTAATAGCTCTCCTGTATACTTAGCATCCTTCTTCTTCTTGTTACAAATACACGACGCGTTATTCGGTAGCTATGACATGTTGGTCCCTTTAGATTCACGGTAGGTCACACCGTGATCAGGTTCACAATGTGTGATTAGCGACGTCAACGCTTCGTCCTTCGCATCCTCCATGCTGTCGTCGTCACTTTCGTCCTCTATCGAACGGCAAACTCTCTCCTTAACGCGTCGGCTCATCATGCCGCGCAGATGCCTGATGAACCGCACACGCTTAGAAAATCGAGGCATTTTACCGTTTCACCACGAATAACGTCGTGTTTTGATGCGAATAACTACGACAACCCACTACGAACACACTAACTTGACACCAGTAGGGCTAGTAGTCTAACGAACGATTAGATCGCAACGGTCGAATCGAAAGTACAGCACTGCTTATGCTATAGTAGAAGCTACTATTTCGACGCGAAGCTACTAGCTACTAGTGCGTCGTAGCAGTAGTGCTGCTTGCTATTATGTTGTCTTGTATTGTCTTTCGAAGAAAAAAAAGGTCGATGTATGTACCAGAATGCATGGCTGTTAGACCTGGCAAAATTGACTGGTTTGGGGTACTCAATATGTACTTTCGAATCGTGCAACCAGGAAGAGGTGCTTAATTCTGATTGGCCGAGCCATGTCACAGTAATTTCCTGGCAAAAACCCTGGTAAAGTTCCTGGCGACTTTTTGAGAACCCCTAATGTTTAGACATTGGCACACCCTACTGGTATGAGGGCGGGGGCTGACTCTGTTGGTTCCTTCAGTAGATTGGTCGCACAAATATTCCAACGGACGAAGATATAAATAATACCCTACTAGCCCTAACCAACTTGTTCCTGACACCACCAAAAATTCATTCGTGCATGCACTTCAGTCAGGCTGCGCCATCAACTCTTGGCACGAAATTATTTGGTGAGTAGACCCCAAGACTCATTCTTTCTCACTTTATGGATCGGATTCGTAATGCAGTATTATGGGGTATCTAAAAGCACCACCACAAGAACAGCCACCAATCATCTCCATAACTCGCCAGCTATCCAGATAGGTTGATATCGACAATATACCTTCCTTCAGATTTGGATCATGGCTAAAAATTTGCGAAAACGGGAGGCTTCTCCCAGTGGTAATGATGGCACTTCTTCTTCTTCTTCTCGAACAGGGGGTTATCGTCATGGATTCTTGCTGTTTTTGATTGGTTATTTGATAGGTAGCTTTACCCATGACAATGGTGGCAGTGGGGTTGGCAGTGGAGGCAGGCGAACCAGGGAGGAAGTCGCCGTCCAAACACACAACCTGACTTCTACTAAAGAAAGGAGTACGACTGCTCTCAGACAAAGTACCGAAACTTCGACTACTACAGAAGCAACTGCTGCTGCTGTTACTTCCGCAACTACTGATACTGCTATTAAGAAGAAAAATGCGTGGGACTCTTTGATGCCGTTGCAACACTCCAATGTCACGGATCGCAAACCCATGCCGCTCGTGGGTCAACCGAGTGATACCTACAATTATTTTCATCATTATTTGACGACCCTCCATCAAGGTTCTGGAATCACCGATTTTCCAGAACTACCGATGTGGCACACTTGGTGGCATTTCGCCGAGGCCTATCACAATCATTTTGCCCGATTTCGGGGTGCCGAGCGCGTGGTGTTCATGGAAGTGGGAGTCCAAAGTGGTGGAAAAATTGCCCTCCTCAGAGACTACTTTGGTCCCGGCTTTGAATATATTGGCATCGATATCAATCCGTCGACCCAAAAGTTTCAGCATCCGGCACATCCATGGGTCCATATAGAAATTGGAGATTCGGGGTCGCCGGACTTTTGGATTGGCATGAAACAAAAGTACCCGCATGTGGATATCTTTTTGGATGATGGAGGCCATTTCATGCAACAACAAATGTTGACCATGGAACACATGTTGCGGCACGTCCAAGCAGAAGGTGTCTATATTTGTGAAGATTTGAGTACTTCGTGGAGTCCTACATATGGTGGACGCCCCCAGGAAGATGCCCGGCATCCTGCCTTTCTAGAAACCACCATGGTAGGATTGATTCACAAGTCACTCGACTGGTTTCAATTCGGATATATGCCAGGAAAAATTAATTGGATGGCCGATGAGGTAGCGGATGGACATTGGCCCCAACAACAATCGTGGTGGAAAGTTATCCCCCTTCAAGTAAAGCACATACACTATTACAATCAAATGGTCGTGTACGAAAAGGGTTTGACGTTTACACCCAAAAATATCATGACTGTGGGGAGTGTCATTCCGATTGCACCATCTGGACAACACCCGCCGACGGACTGGACCATCGTTTTAGAAAAACTGCAAACGCACACAAACTCACCATGGAAGTGGTAGAGATATGGTGACAATAATGCATAAAGAATCATTCCGCAGATGAAACAAAACAGAGCGTATCGTTTGTGTTTAATAAATTCTCTATTTATTGTATGAATACTTTATCTATGTACTATGAGTTTTGCGGGTTGCAAACGGATGAACATGTTCGGCTTTTCTACAGGCAGGTTTGGGAGTTTCTGTATTTGCCTTTTGTGGTGCTTTTTCGGGCTGTGGATGCCTCTGTTTTTGCACGTCGATATGATCTAGGCTTCGATGCTGATGCTGCCGTAGTTCGTGTATTACTCTAGCCGTAGGCTTTCGATGACGCGTGCCGAAGCTGTTAGCGTTTCCTTTTCTTCTTCCTTCCCTGGAACAAACAATGGCGCTGCTGGAATGGTGGAGCTTCTCCGATCCCTGTTCAACTCGATGAGTTGTTTTTCCGAGTTTGCGTGACAGTGGCGCCATTGGAAAAGTTTGATTGTGAATTAGTGCCAAGCTGCTGCGCAATTTGTCGATTCGAATCCGTCGTGCCAGATTTAGCAATGCTTCGGCTCGCGTTGGGTCGCCCTTTTCCTTGTATACGGGTGCAAGCAAAACATAAATATCGGCCATGTATTGATGGTCCCTCCCAAAGATCGATTGTCGAATTTCCAAAGCTCGTTGAAGTAGGTCCTTGCTTTCGTCGAGAAGTTGCAACGATGAATTTTTGCGAAATTTCAGGATATGACGCGCTACGAAAATACAGGATTCAGCGACGAGCATATGCTTCTTTCCAAAAGTATGTTCGCGAATCATGAGTGCCTTTTTGTGCTCCATCAGTGCTCGATCGAAGCCATCGCGTGAGTTTCCTGAAAGTGCCTCTCCCAAGCTATGAAAGGAAACAGCCAGAGCCGGATGAACGGATCCAAGGACTCTTTGTTGGATTTCGATACATTTCATTATTCTTTCTTCTGCGGCGACATACTTCCCTTGTGCACACAAGACAGAGCCAATGCATCTGTGAATCAGCGAAGAGCGAAGAATAGCATCTACCAGACCTAGCTCCTCTGCTTTGAGAAGCTCCACAAGGGCCTTGTTGTATTCCCCGGTCTTTTGGAACAAAACTCCAATATCTATGTACGACTCTGCTGTGTCTCGGTGGTCCTTGCCAAGAACCTTTTCTCGAATGTCTGCCGCTTTTCTCAAAGCCAGCATGGCTCTATCTAAGTGACCCATTTCTTGCAAGGCTAACCCTATGTTTCGGTAGCTGCATGTTCAGGGTCGGAATACGTGATTGCACAGTGGCGAAGGAAGTGAGCAGTTGGTTGCGAGTTAGATTGGAAAGTTGCAAGACGAGTGTATATCTACGTACGAGGCTGCACTGTATGGGTGATCGTCGCCCAGAATGGATTCGATAATATCGTGACACTTTTCAAAATCCACCATCGCTTCAGCAAACAAACCTTTCTGGAGGAGGACTCCGGCAACGTCACTGTGAATGGAAGCATTCTCTAGCCGGTTCGTTCCCAGGACGCTTTGACAGGACTGCAGAGCCTTGTGAAGATTGATGAGTGCCTCATCGAAGTCACCAAGAGTTTGCAGAACGCCTGCAATCTTCCTCAGTGATTTTGCGGATTCAACCGCACTGTTCCCATCTGACATGCTGCGGCGTATATGAAGAGACCTTTGGTACTCCTCCAGTGCTTCATTGTATCGGGCCTGGCGAAATAGAACATCTCCGATATGGTCATAGGTTGAAGCTGTTTCCGAGTCCGATACTTTTTTTGTTGACTTGTCGATGGCAAGAGCTTTCCGGTAGAATTTCAACGCCAAATAAAAGTCATCCTGGATGACAAGGAGCGAACCGAACGAGGTGTATGCTGTAGCTGTTCGAGGATGATTTTTGCCAAGCGAAGTTTCAAAAATCAACAACGACTTTTCAAACTCAGAGGAAGCTAGGTTATACTGCAAAACAAATGCTAGGAGTTTTAGACCTTTGTCGACATGTAAGTGTCTTGGTCACCGCCCGAAGCCTGGTAAGCGTACCTTTCCCATTGACTGTAACACGGATCCAATGTTTTGGTGGGACTCCGCCGTAAGAGAGGCATTCTTTCCCAAGACAAGTTCCCGTGCAGCCAATGCCTTTTTTTGCATATCCAGTGCGGAAGCATGATCCCCATTGCGTTCTAATAAGAGGCCCATCTCACTACAGAATGACGAATATAAAAGTCGTTCGTTGCGTTGCTTGTCGCCTTGTCCGAGAACGGAATATATGACGTCCCGACGGCGCCCCTTGCCCACTTTCTTCCACTTCTCTACCGTTTCAGAAATGGCACTTCCCACCCACTCACGCATGAGCTCGTTCACCCGATGATTAATCTCAGAGTATCCTGCTTGCTTCTGGACCATTTCCAAGATTGCCGTCCGGTCATGCTCCACCGAAGCCTTGGCGTCCTGTACTCTGGTCTTACTCAGAACGTCATAGAATGCGTCAATGTTCTTTGCATCGTCACCAAAGAGAGCCTCCTCCAGCGCGGCTCTTTGCGATGGCGGCATAACTACTGAAACTTCGCATCCTTTAATGTGTGCAGTATATAGCTCGAAAATACACCAAATGCGTTCCAGGTATGTTGGTTGTTGCCAGGGTGTCATCATAGCTAAAATGTGCCCAATAGAAGCTACTCGATCGCCGAAAACTGTGAAGAAGTCAACTGATGATCTCAACATTCCCGATTTCTCTATCTGTGTTTGTTCCACAACACGCCACTGATTCACACAAAGGCAGCAAATCCAAACGTAGGTACGTTTTGTGTCTTTATGATTTGCCTTGCAAAAGGAGTCTAACGTGTCAATAATGTCGCCGATAGTATATCTACATGGGCAACAAAGACGATAAGTCTGTGTCCATGAACCGGTCAAGGCAATCCACAGCTAAAACGACTTACCTCCAAGAATAGCTCAGCATATAGTTTGCAGGACCAATCTGATCAGCATCGAGGCTGCTAAGCGCATGGACGTAAGAAGAACCACGTTTACCAGTTAAAGGGCAGATTGTGTCATGGCCTTTTTGTCGAATAAACCCAGGAGGGCCACTCAGGTTTTCAATATCGTACACAGTCGAGGACGGACTGTATCCTGCAGCATAAAGGCCCTCTGCGAACGTCGTCTTGAGGTGAAAGACACTCACTGCCATCATACTCAATTCTTTGACTCGTTCGGCTGTTTTCTCAATCAGGGCCCTTCCTTGGTGCACCAGCTCACCACCTACACCACCGGTACCATACGTATTCTCCCGAATCACGAGAGAATATAGCAGTTCTTTCATCTTGGGAAGAGACAATTCTACATTTTCGCTTTCAGCTTCTCCTGCGATACGAGCGAGAAGTAGATTTGTTTTCAGTAGCTCCACCAAGTTTAGCACACTCGAATGCTTTTTCACACAGCCGTCAATGGCCATCTTTTGTTGTTCGCGAATGAAAGGGGCCAGGCATTTCTTTCCAATATCCTTAAACTCTGATAAAGTCGTGTGTAAAGCTTGCACTATTTTGTGGGCTTCGGCCACCTGGATCTGAGCTTGGCCTCCTCCCATCAGAGCTGTTGGAGTACCACTAACACTGCTGTGCCAGTAAACGCTCTTTTCAAGACATTTTCGATATTCGTCCAGTAGCCAGAGATACTTCCTTGTGGAGTGGCTCACCCAGGGCGGAATGTGCCAAGCGACAGCCATATAAGCAAGGTGATCCTCGATACTATCTGCGCAGTCCAACATATCTTTGGCGGATTTTGTATACGGATGATGCTGTCCTAGCAAGCTTCTTTGGATTTCAAGAACACCTTGAAGATCTGCCCGAGCCGACAAGCTGGCTGAATTCAACAAGTAGAGGAGTGCAACCTGGGTCCAAATGATCGTTTTAACAACATCGTTGTGTACACCTGCAATTTGCAGATATGTTAGGCATTCCCTGTGATGGAGTATTGCATCATCGTAGGAACTATTGCATCCTGTTTCTAGAATTGTTTTCACACCCACCGCATATGCCTTATTAGCCTTGACCAGGGCCCTTGCTTTTTCGTTTTGTGTTATGTCGTGCCACCACTTGGCTTGTGTCATGGGGGTATAACAAGCTGCAGCTCTGTCAAATTCAGTGAAATTAAAAAGCCAACCAGCAGAAAGACTCTTCTTTTGAGTGGGGGCATTCTCGTTGAATACACCCCAGTCATCATCTATCCCGGCACTGTACTTCACAATGAGATTATGGAGGCGCCTTTGTTGATTATAACCCCTTTGTCTCTCTCTAGCACTTGGAGAGAATTCAGGGTGTTGAAAGCCGTTGGCTCGTTTCTGAGCCTTGTCATATACTTCCCAAGCTGTGGTATTGGCCTCTGCAATGGCTTCTAAATCACTAATATTCAGATGCTGTCGTCGTTGCTGGAGGAGCTTGTCTGTAAGAATACAGGTAAGCCTAGTACTCGCCAGGGCTACCACAAGATCCCTTAACAATAGACCCGTCAATTGCTTCTTTTTGCTAGATCTTGGACTTGTAGGTATATCCTGTTCCTCTCGCACTGGAACGAATCTTTCGCGTTGAAGTCCTAATATATGATTGCAGTAACACTTTTGTGCCTTTTGGAAACTATCACGTGTCACGCTCGCGGTTGTGCGGTGTAACATAGAAAAAAGCACTCCCCATTGAGTGGCTTTGCTTTCTGCTTGTTGGGCACAGTCATCACTGCAAACATAGAATTTGCAAGGAAGACAGCAAAAGCCAGCAGCTTGTTGCTCTTGTTGATTGTTGCGGTGATCATTTTGACTTTTGGGGCTGCGACTTCTTCCTTGTCTCTCGTTGATTTTTTTAGCGCCCTGTTTCTTCTTGTCTTCATTGTCGATGGCATTATTATTTCTTCGCATACACATCCAGCAAAAGTCGAAATTTGAGGCAAGACTGTCAAGGCCACAGCGTCGACGAGAGACGCTGCCACAAGGAATCAAAATGTGAGGACCCAGGGGGCACAGTCGACAATCAAAACCATGACTGCTACTGCCAGCTATGCCAGGAGCAGTTGTAGTAGCAGCGTCGGCGCATGCAATAGCAACCGCTGCATTGTCGACTGCGTCCGAGTCGTCTTTTGTCAGTGCAGTTGCTGCTGCTGCCGCCAGCAGTGTTGCTGCTGCTGCTGCTGTTGCATTAGTTGATTCGGTTCCAGCTGTTTCTGCTGATAGTGCTATGGGTGGTGGTGATGGAGAGGAGGCATTTCTACACTTATTACTTTGTCGGCCCATGCTTTGCTTTGTTGTTTTTATGGTGACCTTGGCACAAAAATCAAAAGCAATTAAAGCATCAATCGACATAATTGGCCGCACTTGTACCGAGCTATCGATCGAGTGGCGAAAATGAATGAGAATGACATTGCGGTTCGGTTCTCTTTTGATGAACGATGAGTCATCGACGCGAGACGTGTTTATCGTCTGTCTGTATCTCAGACTGACCAGTACCATGCCAACAATAGGGTTGGGGTTGTCAATTAGAATTTGGCGACGCACACTTTTCTTCTCTCTCTGACGTGCTTAGTTTTAAATGTACAGAGTACGAGTAACCTAGCTAGTTAGCTAGACTGTAACTACAGTAGTTTTGGCTAGATAGCTAGTAGTCTGGTAGTAGTTGGCTATCTAGCTAGCTACTAGTACTCGTAGTGCCTTCGGATAGTCTCCTACTACGAGCTGTAGGCAGCTATTATACTAGAAACTAGCTGCTACTTAACTACGATTTCCTACTATTCGTCTGATACTAGTTATAAGACTTTTGTTCATTCAAATATTTTCTTATGATATTATCTTCTTTTAAAAACTATGTAAAACGAATGCAACGAAAAATGATTTGGCACAGCAGGAGAGAAACAGAAACGGAAATCGAAACAGATTATTGGTGCTGTTGATGTTGCTTAGGCTTCGATGTCTGTTGGAACCCCGCTGCTATTGTTGGCAAGGACATATCCATCGTGAATGGGATCGGCTCCAAGGGTACCGACCAAGCTTTGCACGTAAGCATCGCTCTTGACATGCGTCAACTCCTTCTTGGCTTCTTCCAAACGGGCTGGAATGTCCAAACGCTGGGCCTCAATCTCATACCCAGGGCGAGCCAAGAAGGCTTCCAGGTATTCGACATTCTTGGTCCAGAAGGAAATCTCACGAGTTTGCTTCTTGATCAAACGAGCCTTGTACCACTTGCTGCCGATGACAGCATCACGAGTGAACATGGCGCGAATCTCGGGATCGTCAATCTTCTTGCCATTGTAGTGACCATAGGCCATGACGTGGAGGACGGCACGGAGTGGAGGACAAGCATCCTCGATAATACCATCCTCAAAGTACTTCAAGGCCGACACCTGCATGGCTTGACAGATATTCTCAATACCGTCCACAAAGGTTTCCATACACTGGGTCTCGGGCTGAAGCATTTCGTCAGTAAAGACACCCGAGGGGTTGTCAAAGACACGACAGAAAAAGTTGTGCACAAAGCGCTTCGTGATACGGTAACCCAAACGAGAGGCTGGGATCTCGCGACCCTCGTGAGTAAAGTCCTGGACGGGCTCAAGGAATCCCTCCTTGATCAAATACTCCGGATCACGCTCCTTGGGTGTCATGCGGCACCACAATTCTGGAATCAACAAAGAAATGTCGTGGTCGACCTTGTACTTGGGTCCTGCAAGAGTAAGACAAAAAAAAAGAATGGATCGAGTTAGTAAAAAAGTCGAAACGATGTGACCTCAGCAAAGAGCAATATGATGATGCTAATAAAAACGTACCAATCCAGCCAGCGGCACTGCTGTATCCACCGTACTGAGTCAAGATCATGGACACGAGCATGTTGTTGAGATCGGCAGTGGCTCCAATGGCATTGAAGGGCCCCTTGCTCAAAGCACCTTCCGAACCAGCACCGGTAGTGGAAGGACTCTTTCCAGTCACACAGCAAATGTAATCCATAAAGAGCTCTGGCAACTCTTGGAAGTGCAAGGGGTTGTAGACGCAAAGAGGACGGATCTTGGCTCCGTTCAATTCATCGGGAGGATTGTTACGACGTCCACTGAGTACACCAGCGACGGGGAAGACACATGGATCATTCACACTGAGGCCACGGTACAAGCGAGCTCCCAATTCAGCCAAGTAGCGTCCCTTGGGGAAGGTAACATCAGGACGGACTTGCAAGTAACGAGGATTCTTGGTGGGTTTGCCATCCACAAGACGAGGCTTGGCGGAGCAGACCGCATATTCGCCCTCGGAACCGGCGGCAGCCTTCAACATGTGCTGTTTCATGGGTTCGGTAAAGAGGTCGAAGAATCCAAGCTCTTCCGTCAATTCTTTCATTTCTGGTCCTTGCTCGATGGGCTGGAAGTTGGCGCTATAAAATGAAATCAAGAGCGTAACATTAGTGTCTTTATAAAGGAAGGCAGAGAGAGCAAGAACAAAGGACAACCAAGATAAACAAAGTACGTACGTCAAGATTCCTGGCTCGGCGAAATCAATTTCGGTTTGCTTATCAAATCCAGGATAAATGGCATCATCGGGACGCTGGAAGAGACGCCATTCGCAATTCTCCGAAATCTTCAAGGACGGGAAACGAGAATAATCGGCCTCGGGCAGTCCCTTGATTTGTTCGCGGGGGACAACAACAGACGCGGTGATATCGTCCTCCATTTGCACCTTGGCGGAGGGGATGAAATCTTGACGCATCTTGTAGTTGCGCCATGTACCATCCTTGCGTGTACCGACACGAAGGTAGGACCCGACCAATTGCCGACTTTGGAACTTCAGTTCGTGTCCTGGAACTCCGTTGGTAATATCGACAGTGAAGAAGGACTTCCAGTTGTCCCCCATTTCGGCCTTGTAATTGCTCTTGATGGCAAAGACGATGGCCAGAATGTGGTTGGGGATGCTCTCCAAGAAAGTATTGTGATCATCGGTAAAGACAGTATCGGGAGTCAAGAGCTTGATGACACTGCCAAGGGTACGGTCCATGCTCAAAATGGGTCGGGATGGATCGGAATGTGTTTCCTTGAATTCCGGCTTGAGACAGGCACTGTAGTCGCGATTGAAAATAGAGGCAACAAATTCCATGTCCTTTTCGTATTCTCCAATAAAGATGGGTCCATGAATGACGGCATCCGTCAAGGATTTGGAGATTTCGGACTTTCCGCCTCCACTCACAGTGGATGGCTTGTGGCAAAAGGTAGGTTCGGCCATGGTTCCCTCCAGACGCCACTTTGGGATGGTGGGATGTTTCTTGACAGCGATCTTGTAGCCCCCCGGATGGACATAGGTGTGGTTGGGCTTGAGTCGGATGGATTGGAGCTTGTTGGTCTTCTTGTTGGTAAAGACGGCGGACTGCTTTTGAATATTGAATTCAACATCCTCTGGAACAATGTGAATGTCGGGATACTTCTTGTCGGTGGCATATCCTTCGGGGTGCACTTCGACACTGTCGCCCAAGAGCTTGATGGCATCCTCGTACTTGTACTTGTTGGGTGGAGCCACCTTGGGTACAATGGTCTGCATGTAACGCGGGTTGGCCTTGAACTTTTCACCCAAGTTGGATGATTTGAAGGCCAGGGCACCGCCAGCGTGTTCCTCTTCGGCAAGACCGCAAACATTGGCCGTCAAACCAATCTGGGTCTTGACTTCCTTCTTACAGTAGCCTGAAAAAACCAAAAGATTGAAGTGTGAGAATTATGTTCAAAAATGCCACAAAGGCGACGAGAACAGTCAGCATATATAAACAATATGTATTTATACGTACCAAAATAGTTATCCGCCAAAATGGTCACCATAATACCACGTTCATCTCGGCAAGTGATCTTGAAAGGAGATCCACTATTGTACAATTCGGAAGGATCTTCCCAACACATGCCCGTCTTTTTCTGCATGTCGGTGGCATCCTTAATATTGGGCAATCCCAAATCCTTTTTCAAGCATTTTCGCAAATGGGGTGCCAAAATGACACACCCGGTGGTTCCGGTCCAATGAGCGGTATCCAATCCGGAATCGTTCTCGGGCAAGGATGGATCTCCCGAATTTCCAAAAATGGATTCGACGAAATCTAGATTGGCCGTACAGGATCCCGGCACAAAGAAGCGAACTTCCAAACGCTTTTCAGCGTTAATGCCGGGGACTTCGGGACAGGCCAAGGGACGGACCAAAAGAGACACCATGGTCTCGACGGGAGTCTCCCATTCCGAAGTATAGGGCAAGGTGTTCAAACCCGAAGGAGGCTTGAGCGCGGCCTTGAGCAAACGCTGGTAGGCAATGAGGGGAACCTTGATCTTGTCAGCAGGAATGGGCAAGCCAAAGTCGGCGACTGTAATTTTTTGAGTGTGTAAGTTGTTGGAACAAGTGTGAGTACAATTCCTAATGAAAAATAAATACAATAATAATAAAATAAAAAAGACTCACCATGAAAGACTCCCTTGGTGGTACGCTTGTCATTGACGGGATTGTGACAAATGCCATTGTTGCTCAAACGGTAACTGGAAATTTCTTCATTGAAAAAGGTTTCCTTTCCCTCGGGAAGAGAAAGTTCACGAGCAATCCCGTAACGATCCACGTTGAGCGTTTGCTGGGGCAACTGAGGAATCTCCTTGTCGCCCGTAGTACTCAAGGCGTCGTTCAAAAAGGCCTGAATGCGCTGATCAATGGGAGGACGATGTTCGCTCAACAAACGACTTTGTTCGCGGTAGACACGAAACAAGTCAGAAGCCACATCCAAGAGTTCATCGCCTTCATTGGCCGACTGGTTCACAAAGCCTTGAGCGGCCAACTTGACGGCAATCACACGACGCAAGGCTTCGGGGTCCACGTTGGTGGCTTGACCTCCTTCTTCGTTGAGACCAACATAGCGGCCGAGTTCCGGTTTCTTGCTTGTGGCGACCACCATTTTTGTTTAGTTATATTTGTTTCTGGGGGATTATTTTTTAATTTAGTTTTGTGTCAAGTAGTTGTGTTTTGTGAGATCAAACCTTGATCAAATATTTTATTTTTCGATGACTAGCTACTACTAGCTAGTAGACTTGGGGTTGATGGCTCTTTTCTGGGTCTTCCGAGCCACGAACGGAGGAAGCATTGGGAAAGCGCAACAAAATCGTATCTTGTTGGTTAGGGTTCCCATCGTGGTCGGATCTGTTACGCAAAAACTAGCTACCAATCAAAAGAGAGTTCGCGTTGCCAACAAGCGAAGCCACCCTGTACTCCTAATCATTTCCAAATATGTGTGTTAAACCTTATCAATGCCTCAACGGAGTGTAATGCGGAGGAGTGTGACCTTCCTCATTACCGGAATGAGGGTTCTCATCGTCAAGTGTCGCACGTGCTAATCTCAACTAGCATAGTAGTAGTTTTTGAATTTTGAATCCCATCCAACGAACCTGCGACATATCAAAGAACATGGGGAAGCAAATGTAGATTCGCAAAGGGGTAGTTTTCGGATTTGTGACAACACTTGAGTACCAGCAGAGTAGCCTCTCTGTTCGGGTTACTACTAGTAAAGCTACGGATACTTTCATGGCTATTGAAAGCTACCCGCAACGCTGCCTTTTCAACGCCACAGAGACAAACGAGAGAACAATCTGCCGAAATTCAAGTTCGCTTCCACTTCTTCTGCCCGTGTTGTTGTTTTAGCAGGCGTATTTGAGTTCATGGGTGATTGTGTGGTGCTGGTACTGACTGGTACTGGTACCATTCTTTGAGTTATTGCAGACTCATAACTCATTTTTCTTTGGCTTGGCTGAACTTTTAGTGGGACTTTGGTCGATCTTCCCAGGCGGTGTTTCAAGTACAATTTGTACCGACTGACTTCGCTTCCTACTCCTTCGTCGAACCTTCCTTTACGTTCGAACTGAAAGATCTACAAAGTCTTAGTTCGTCGCAGCTTCAGTTCGCTCCACCCCCATCGAAGCAGGCACTGGGACTGACTTGATATCGGTATAACTGAACTGAAGAATGAAGGATAGTGAGTTAGTCGGTGCCCCGGCAACTAACTTTCGCGCTCTACCAAAGTCAAATTACTAGATAGCTCTCTAGGCGGGCTACGAACTAGTAAGCGTCGAATCGACCTAACAGCTAGATACTACGCGGAACGCGCCCTGCCTTCAGTTGCTCGCTACAGTACGTCGGCGGTGTAGTGGTTCACTTGTGTCTTGAAACAGCCGCACCTCCATCGTCGTATCTTGTGGATCTTTCAGTTCAGTTGGATCTTTTGGATCTTTTGAAACGGCCCCGCACCTCTGTTATGGTTGTACTAGCTAGCTCCACCTGCCGCCACTGACAGCCACGCACAGAGTGAGCAACGGAAGCCACTGGCACATCAAAATCCAAACAAGACTAGAAAAAATTGAAACTGTCCTTGACAATGGCTCACTGCCTGCAAGGCGTTGTTGAGTAGAAAGCAAGCAGCGGGGAAAGTGGTAGCTCGCTAGCTACTAGCTACATTACTACTAGTACTGGCTAGCTATTCCAACAGCCGCTCACCTAGCTAGCCAGCTAGTAATCCAGTCATCATAATGACATGTAATCATTTAATTGCAAAAGAAAAGAAGTTGTGTGCGTCTGAAATCCACAAAAGCAAATGGAAAACATGTGCGCCTCATTTCAATTCTAAACGGTTAGACGCACATCTGTTTTATCGGTACACGGACGGACCAAAACTTTACTGGTTTACCGGATTACTCAAAACTGAAATCGAGCACCTCCATGCACGCACCATGCATGCCATGGAGCACGAAAGCAGCAGAAACAACGACACCAACAACAACTAGCCTCCTTTGCTGTTGCCGCTGCTGTTCATCATCTTCTCCTTGCGAAGGTACGTCGTCCTCTACCTGTATGTTTAGCTGTATCTCTTGACGACCATGGTCTTAGCGTCTGTTGTAGCTTGAGCTGTGTCGTTAGTTAGAGAGAAAGCTATTAGTGCCGTCGAACTTGCCTTCCTCACGCCTTTGTTTTCTCTCTCTTTCTTGCGTCAGACGATCATTTTAACTTTATTCGTCATTAAACAAAGACTACCTCACAATGGGAAAGCGTACCAAGAAGGTCGGAATCACAGGAAAGTACGGAACTCGTTACGGTTCCACACTCCGTAAATTGCTGCGCAAGATTGAAGTCAGCCAACACTCCGCGTACAGATGTGTGTTTTGTGGTAAAGACTGCGTCAAGCGTCAATGTGCGGGGATTTGGGAATGTCGATCCTGCAAAAAGGTCGTTGCTGGTGGATGTTACACTTTGTCAACTGCCAGTGCTGTGACAGTACGATCCAATATTGCACGTCTTCGTCGTCTTCAAGTGGAATCTGCTTAGAGAGATAACTACAAAATATGGAAATGGAATACTTGTGCAGTACTACTAGTAGTGGTTTGAGGAGGCAGGTGTACCAGTAACAGTCAGTACGCTACGGTATGACGACAACTACTTATCCACTACAACATACTAAGCAAGTATTTAAACAAAATCGCACAACTTCATCCACTTGGATCAGCATGGCAATCAGCCGGAATCTCTAGCTAGCAAGATCAGGTATTAGCACTGTTAGGAATCTGTAGTAGATAGCAGTCTTTTGTTAGTTAGCAACATGTACCCAGAGGTCAACTTTCGAGCCCCTGTATGTATTAGGTACATTAGCGTACCGGAATAAGGGTCTAAGAGTGTACTTTCTAACCTGTACTTTCTAACCTGCACCCAGGTTGGATGCACGGAGGTTCCAATCCTCTCATTCAGTTCCTTCCGCGTCTAGCTATCTACAATAGTACCCAGGTTGAAGTCGGGTTTCAAGAGATTGCGGTCCACAGTTGGCTACTTCAGCAGTACTAGTACGACGTAGCAGTAGAGAGCCCACAACTTTACTCACTCTAGCTAGTAGTCTCTCACTATGATGGAATTATCTTCAGAGAAGGCTATCTAAGCTCGACCTCATTAGCTGCCAATCCAACTAGCTATCACAACCGGGGTTCCTTCCAAGCTACTTCCTAGCTAGCTAGTTGCAACCTGGGGTACTAGTTGATTCTTGCTACTGCAGAAGTCTTGTGCATTGGCACATAACCTTTCCATTACTTTTTAGATGGTTTTTTTTCACAAACAATACTGTACCCAACGAACGGACGGATGAAAGTGGAGCTGACTGTGACTCAATCGAGTCCAATCCCCACGCCATCGTACGTCAAGGAACACTTCACAACGAGATGATACAGTGCTGAAAACCAATCGTGAGCACAACAACTCAGCAAATCTCACTGCCTTGAATACTCTAGGCAAGAACAAACGACATGACGCCCATGACAGCAGCTACCACAACGTGAAGCTTCTTGTGAAACACAGAAGCAGACACTGCCTCATCACCGGAGTCGTCCACAGCTTCAATGCCCTCCTCGTCCGGCGTATC
>ENA-ORBV01007533-ORBV01007533.1-microbial-mat-metagenome-genome-assembly--contig:-NODE-7533-length-18673-cov-11.784308_pt1 | contig 18673 bp, 16 predicted proteins | sample MGYA00237777_ERZ505514 | MGnify/ENA primary metagenome ERZ505514 (study PRJEB26160, sample SAMN06269048) | microbial mat metagenome | isolation source: Oligotrophic lake microbial mat | place... | reverse complement strand
CTCCTGCGGAGCCGGCCGTTCCTGGGGAGCGGGCCGTTCGGCGGGAGCCGGACGTTCCTGGGCGGGAGCCGGCCGGGTTTCGTCGCCGCGCTGGCCCAGGGCCGGTAGGGCGAGGGCTGCGGCGAGGATCAGGCCAATGGGGGCACGTGCATAGGGAGTCATGGTGTCCTCCGGTCGAGGGTCCCTTACATTGTGGCCAACGGCACGCCGAGGACAACCTGCCGGCCCATCTGCGGGCCCAAACGTCGGCCGTAGGGGAGCGCGCCAATAAAATCTGAAAAACTCCAGTATCCTGGCCCCGCTTGCGAGTTATGAGTAACTGCGGAAGCAAAAGGCGGTAATCCAAGCGCGAAGACCCTGCGCTGCCCCTGGCACGCTCGCCGCCCTCCCTCCCATGCACCTCCCCCGACTTTCCTTCGTGGTTGCCCTTCTGGTGGCGGGGACTCTTTTTGCGGCGGACGCCTACGTTGAACAGATGCGCCCACGCCCGCTGATGGCCGCGCAGTCCCTGTCCGTTGCCGCCTTCGAAGACCCCCGGGTGCTCTTTGCATCCCCTCGGGTGGTCGCCACCACCTCTTTCCACAGCACCGCTTTCCACAGCACCGCTGGCGGCGCTACCTGCTCGGGCAGTGCCTACCCGGATAGTGCCTACCCGGATAGTGCCTACCCGGATAGTGCCTACCCGGATAGTGCCTGCTCGGGCAGTGCCTGCTCGGACAGTGCCTACCCGGATAGTGCTTGCTCGGGCAGTGCCTACCCGGATAGTGCTTGCTCGGGCACCGGCACCGACACGGGAGCGAAGCAAGAGCCTTGCCCCGAGGTGGATTCGGCACCGCGCCCCGCCAGCGTTCCGTCGATCACACCCGCCGGAGCAGTCGGCGCCCTGCCGTCCCCGGCGGCCACGCCGTCGGGCAGCGAACCTGCGTTGGCGTCCCTCGACGGCCGTCTGCCCTGCGAATAGGATCCGGCGTCGGCGTGTGGGACGTACCCCAATGCGGCTCCCGATGCCAAAAAGTGGTCGATGGTGTCCTGCGCCCGGCCCTAAAGCACTTTCCGGAGCGCCCCCAGCGCGTCCCGGGCGACCCCGTCAAGCACGTCCTTTAGCCCGCGGCCCCCGCGGCGCGGCTCCGCGAAGCCGTGGTCCGCCATCGGCAGAGGCACGACCTGCCAGGGTGTCCGTGCGGCGTCTAACGCGGCCTTCAGCGCGTCCGGACCGCCGAAGGGATCCCTGCCCCCCTGGACAGCCACGAGCGGCAGCGCGAGATCCGCGAACGGCGGTGGCCTTTCCCGCCGCGCCTGCGGGGGCCGCAGCGGATACGCGAGCGCGAGCACCGCGGCGGCAGGGACAGGCAGCGGGGAACCGTCCGCGAGGTGCGCCGCGAGCCGCGCGCCGAGCGAACGCCCGCCGAGGATCCAGCGCCGCTCGCCGCCCGGATCGACGTGGCCGCGCAGCGCGTCGAGCGCATCGCGGGCCGCGGGCAGGAGGCGCGCCATAGACTCCGGAGGTTGGGGCCGGCCCAGCCGGACGGCGCGCTCGCGGAACGGCAGCCGCGGCCGCGCCACGGTGTGGCCCGCCCGCGCAAAACGCTCGGCGAGGCCCGTGAGCACGGGCTCGTCCGCATCGCTCCCCGCGCCGTGCCAGAGCACAAAAACCCAGCCCGCCCCGGTCGCTCCGTCGATGTGGCAACGGAGTTCGAGCGGCGCGCCATCCGCGCCGCGTATGCCAAGGCGCAACGCCGCGACCCCAGTGGTGCCGTGCTCTCCCATGGATCGCACGGGCCCGGTCAGGCCCGCGCAGCCCGCAGCGTATCCTCCGCCCATGAGTTCGAGCACGCCGGGCGGAGCGAAGCCCCAGACCACGACCCTGTGGCACCACCCGGGCCAACAGCATGATCCCGACGAGGTCCACGGCGACCCGCGCTACGCCGGCCGCACGCCGAGCTTCGTGTTGTGGAACCTGCTGGAGCGCTACACGCGCCCGGGGGACCGCGTGCTGGACGCGTTCGCGGGTGGCGGTACGACGCTCGACGTCGCGCGTTCGATGGGCCGCGAACCCATCGGCTTCGACCTCGCACCGCGCCGCGACGACATCCGTCGGGGCGACGCGCGCGAACTGCCGCTCGAATCCGGCTCGATCGATTTCCTGTTCATGGATCCGCCGTACTCGACGCACCTTGAATACTCCGAAGACCCGCGCTGCATCGGGAAGCTCGACGCCTTCGAAGACGAGTACTTCGACGCGATGGAAGCGGTGTTTGGCGAAGCCCACCGCGTGCTCGCCGACCGCCGCTACCTCGCGATCTACGTATCGGACAGCTTCAAGAAGGGGCGCGGATTTGTCGGGATTGGCGCACGGTTGTTTGCGCAGCTCGAGCGCCAGTTCCGCGCCGTCGACCACGTCGCGGTCGTGCGTGGCAACCGCAAGCTCGAAAAACCCAACTTCCACCGCTCCGCGCTCGAAGGGAACTACTTCCTGCGTGGCTTCAACCACCTTCTGATCTTCAAGAAGGAGCTGCCCGAGACGGCACGGCGGCGTTAGATCCCGCGCGGCGATCAGCGGCGCTCGAGTCGCTGGCTCAGGGCGAGTTCAAAATCCCCTTCGAACTCGAGTTCGCGGGATGCAACGGCGCCGTCCTCGCGGGCCTCGTTCTGCTCCTGGGACAAGGCGATGCGCAGTTCGCTGCGGAGCTCGACCCACACTTTTTGCTCCAAGTGGATCGAAAGGGTCGCATCGACCTCGATGCGCAGGCCGACCGCGTGCGCGAGCCGCGCGGCGTCGGGTGATTCCGCGGCCCCGTCGCGCGCGGCCGCGAGCACGCGTCCGGTGATCCGAACCACCGCCCGTCGATCGCCCGCGTCGCCGTCGACACGCACGAGTTCCGCGGTGAGCTTGCCCGTAGGCGCCGCGAAGGCCTCGCGCTGGAGCGCTTGCCACGGCCCACCGCCGGATTCGGCCAGCGTGCGCAGGTGGCCAAACGGCTGGAAGAACGCATGCACGGTTTCGGCTGGGACCGTCCAGCGGGCCCCCACCTCCACAGGCTCGGGGGGCAGCGCACGGTGGAAGTCGAGCTGCGCGGCAAGCCCGTCGAGCAGTTGTGGGTCGAGCGGACCTCCCTCTTCGGAGCCATCCACTACCGCCACACGCTGGCCCGCGGGCTCCGCGGCACCCATGTCGAACCGCACGGTGCGGCCCTCGAGCCGGGACACGCGCTCAAACGTCGACACATTGCCGAACTGTTCCACGCTGCCCGCGGTGCGTGCGCGTTCGAAGTGGCGCGTGAATACTGTGGAGCGTCCCGCGTCCGCGCTCTCCTGCTTCAGCGCCTCGATGCGGTCGCGGACGATCAGGTTCGCGGTCTCCAACTGATCGAGGGCAAATCCGGGCACTGCTGAGCGCGCGCCGTCCCGCACGAAGTGCGCGGCGACCGCGGACAAACTCAGTTTCGAGGTCCCCTGGATGTGGAGGACGTCACCCGCCGCCGCGCCGACACGAAGGTCGTAGCGCGCGGCGGCGGATTGCGTGACCGCGGTCGACGCTGAACCCGTCGACGCCCAACCGACAGACGAACCGAGGGCGACGGCGAGCGCGGCTCGAATCCATGCGCGGCGGCCCGTGCCACCCCGAACGGGTTTAGCGTTCACTCGGTCTCGACAGCCGTCGTGAGGCCGATGGTGATCGTTCCCTCGAACACACGCTTCTGCTTCACCTCGCGCTCGGTGTCCATGATCGTGAAGTTGCGGATCTCGTCGTGCTGGATCCCCAGCGTGCCCTCGAGGTCGAGGCTGTGGAAGTGGTTGCCCGTCGCGTTCCAGATCATCTTGCCCTTCATGTCGACGTCGAGCGTCGCGGTCAGGTCGAGCTGGATCTCGAGGGGGCCCATCGGCCCTTCCTCCTCTTGTGTGGTCTCGTCCTGAGCGCTGCCTTCGACGTCGATCACGACATCGAGTTCGATGAGGTCGAGTCCGCCTTCCTTGTAGCGCCGGACCCACGTGACCGTGAATTCACCGGTCGGGTCGAGCAGCGCGTCGTCCATCAGCTCGGCCCACGGGTTGTCTTCCTCGTCGTCGTCCGCCTGCTCAAGGTGCAGTTCGCCGACGGGATCGAAGATGCGGTGCACGAGGTCGAGAGATGGAGACCAGGTCTCACCCTCTTCCACATCGCCCGAGGGCATCAACTCAAGAAGATCGATGTCGCCGCGCAGGTCCTCCAGAAGGTCCGTGTCCTCGTCCCCTTCGGCGAATACCGCGGCGTACTCTTCGTCGTCCGCGTCCCAGGTGAAACGCACAGTGCGTCCCTCGAGTTCGCTCGTTCGTTCCGTCTCTTCCGTGCCCTGGGGGCCGCGGACAACGTTGCTCGACCCAAGTTCGCCGAACGTGCGCTCGAAGCGCGTGGGCCGCCCGTCCTCCGCCGCCAAATAGCGGTCACTCAAGCTTGCCTGCGCGCGCGCTTCGAGCTTGAATTCGGGCAGCTCCGGAATCTCCTGCTGCTCGCCGTTCACGCTCGCTTCGATCGCGGTGAGCGTCACCTCAGCTTCGAGGCGGAAGGACTTGGCGAGGACCAGGTCCTCGGCGGGAGCGAAGCGCATGGACTCGGCGGCGCCGAGGGCAAGGAAACACAGGGTGGGGGCGAGCAGCGACGTGGAAAGACGCATGGCGGTTCGGCCTCTGGCCGGGAGTGGATCGTGGACCGCGGGGGCCGCGGACGCGGGTGGCTGTCTACCGAGCATAGTCGGCCGCGGCTCCGTGTCGCGCGCCCTGCCGGCCTCCCGGCCCGCTCACTCGATCGCCTACGCCGACTGCGTGGAGAAAATCGGCGCTGCCGATGCGAAGGTGCCATCAGGTGACGTTTGGCCCACCGCCTGGCTGCGCTGGAGCGGCTGAGTGCGGGAAACCATCGGCCTGAAGCCGATGATTTCCCACACTCTGGGGCCTGTGGACGCCCTCGCTTACCTCTACCTCGCTTTTTTTGCCGCAGCTGCGCTCCTGATCCTGCGTTCCGACGCGCGCGCGGGGGCTCCGCCGTGGAAAGCGAGTGCCAGCGCGGTCGTGGGAGCGCTCGGCCTGGCGGGCATGTGGGTGCACCTAGGCGGCGATCCCGCGCCCTGGTTGCGTGATGTCTGGATTTTCGTGTTGCCCATCCTCGTGGCCGGGGCGGTGCTAGAGGTCGTCTGGTGGTTCCGGCGCGGTTTCGCCGCACACTGGGATTCCGCGGAGCGCCGCGACCCGCAGTTACGCTCCCTGCTGTGGACGTCGTCGTTGTTCGCGATGTTGGCGTTCCTGCCGATGCTGTGGATGAACGCAAACCTGGCGTTCGGTGCGCCGTGAAGCCCGGGTTTTTCGAGCGCCCCGCAGCCACCGTCGCGCGCGCGCTGCTCGGGCATGTCCTCGTGCGGGACATCCACGGTGTGCGCCGCGCGGGGCGGATCGTCGAAACCGAGGCGTACCTGTCGCACGGCGACCAGGCGAGCCACTCGCGCATGGGGCCCAGCGGCCGCGAGCCGAGTATTGCTCACACTCTGAGTGCGCACTGCCAATAGGGGGTTTCCGAGGGGTGGCGCGGGGCGATTCTATTCCCTTCAATACGCCGCGCCGCGCAGTCCGGTCGCGCATTCCCCCCGTCACGGCGCCCGTCACGGCGCCCGTCACGGCCCCCTGATCAACGGCCCCCCACCATGCTCACGCTGTTTTCGATCCTCGCCCCGACCGTCGCCGCCGCGGCCCTCGCCGTCGCACCGGCCGGCAACACGATCCCGGCGATTCCCCTCGCCGACGCCGCCTTGGAGGACGCAAAGCCGACGGGTTGGACGGGCTCCGTCTCGATTGGCGCGACATTTTCCTCCGGCAACACGAACAAGCGCACCGCGAACAGCACGGCGGATGCCGAGCTGCGCCGTGAGAAGGATCGCTGGAAGCTCGCCGCGTACTGGAACTATGCCGACCAGGAGGACGCGACCACGGGCGACGACGTGCTGACCGAACGCAAGCTCGGCGCGTCGGCCCAGTACGACTACTTCCTCTCGAAAAAGCTGTTCGCCTACGCGGCAGCGAGCGGTCAGTACGACGCGACCGCCGGCCTTGACCTGCGCCGCACCATCGGCGTCGGTCTGGGTTACCAGTTCAAGGAAGAAGAGGATTTGAAGTGGGCGCTCGAAGCCGGTTTGTCGCACGTCGACGAGAACTTCGAAGATGCGGACTCGGACGCTGAATACATCGCGGCGCGCGCGGCTTCCGACCTGTTCTGGCAGATCGCCAAGGACTGGACGTTCGCGCAGAAGGTCGAGGTTTTCCCCAGCCTCGAGGACAAGGACGACGTCTACCTGCGCGCCGACCAGCGGCTGCGCGCGACGTTGACGGCGAGCATGTTCGCCCAGCTCCAGTACGTGTTCGACTACGACAACACACCCTCCGCCGGGAAGGAGCGCGACGACCACCTGGTCGCCCTCACCGTCGGTTGGACGTTCTGAACCCGACGTGAGGCACGGCTCACCCACGCCCCCGATTCCTGCGGCAGGGGTCGCGTGGCGTTTGGTCGCGCCGGGTTTGGGCCGTCGCAGGGGAGCGGGCCAGAATGGGGGCCGATCCGTTTCGCCGGTGGCGGAACCGGATCGGCCCCAACGGCATCGATTCCGCTCGGGCCGCGCCCGCCCATGAACGCCGAAATCCTCCAGCTTGCGCTCCTGCTGTTTGCCTCCGTGGCGATCGGCGGGCTCCTGCCGTACACGCGGCGCTGGAGCGAGGAAGGCCTGCACAGCCTGGTGGCCCTGTCGGCGGGCATTTTTCTCGGGACGGTGTTCTTGCACCTCGTGCCCGAGCTCGCGGCGGCCGCGTCGGCGGCGGGCGACTACAACCCGGCCGACCACGTGGGCCACGGCCACGGTCCATTGTCCGGTGGCGTGGGCGGATGGGTTTGGGCGGCTTTTGCGGGCGGACTTGCGGGCCTGTGGTTGATCGAGCGCTTCGTCGTCCACCCGCACATCGCCGCGAAGGGCCACGGGAGCCAGCACCAGCTCGCATGGCGCGCGACGCTTTTTGGCCTTTCGGTGCACGCGCTGCTCACGGGCCTCGGGCTCGCCGGCCTCGCCGAACGACCGGGGCATTGGGCGCTGTGGAGCGCGATGCTGTTGCACAAACTGACCGAGGGTTTTTCCCTCGGCACGCTCCTGCGCCTCGCCCATCTGCGCGTGGGGATCGCGGCGGCGATCGTGATCGGCTTTTCGCTCGTCGCGCCGGGCGGGTTGGCCCTTGGGCGGCTGCTCGCGGTGGAACTGGGGCCGTTTGCCGACCTTTTGACCGCGTTCGCGGCAGGGACGTTCCTGTTCGTGGCGCTTTTCGAACTGATGCCCGAGGTCGTCCACGGGGGCGGCAGTTGGCTGCGGCGCGGACTGTTGGTCGCGGCGGGCGTCGCGCTCGCGGGATTTGTGCCCTGGATCGAAACGTCCGTGCTCGCGGCGACGGCCCAAGCGTCCCTCGACATCTTCGTGGAGCTCGCGCCCTACCTGCTCGTCGGTCTCGTGCTGGCGGGCATCCTGAACGCGTACATCGGACCCGCGCGTGTGCGGCGCGCCGTCGCGGGCGAGGGCGCGGGCGCGATCGTGCGTGCGGCGCTGATCGGCGCGCCCCTTCCGCTGTGCTCCTGCGGTGTCATGCCCCTTGCGGCGAGCCTGCGGCGCGCGGGTGCGGGACGCGGCCCCACGAGTGCGTTCCTTATCGCGACGCCGGAAACCGGGCCCGACTCCGTGCTGCTGACCGCGGCGCTGTTCGGGCCCGTGATGACCATCGCCCGCCCGCTCGCGGCGGTGACGTCGGCGATCGTCACGGGCGCGGCGGTGGCCGCCTGGGGGGAGGCATCCGGCCGCCCGGTCCAGGCCCGCGCGGCCGCCGCCGCGGTCGGGGATTGCACGGGTCACGGGGATTCGACGGGTCACGGGGATTGCACCCCTCACGGTGCCGACGGTCCCGCCGCGGCGTCACAGGACACCCCCCGATGGCGCCGGGCGCTCGACCACGCGCTCGTCGACGTCGTCGACGATGTCGCGTGGCCGCTGCTGCTCGGGGTGCTCGCAGCCGGCCTGCTCACCGCCGCGGTCCCCGACGCCGTGTGGAGCTCTGCGATCCTCGCGGGCCCCCTCGCGTATGGCGTGTTCCTCGTGCTTGGCTTCCCGCTCTACATTTGCGCCGCCGCCGCGACGCCGATCGCGGCGGCGATGGTGGCCCGCGGGGTCAGCCCGGGCGCGGCGCTCGTCTTCCTGCTCGCGGCGCCCGCATTGAACGTGGCTTCACTGGCGTTCCTGCGCAGGCTGATGGGGGGCAGGGCGGCGCTCATCCACGTCGGCGTGCTCGCCGCGGTGACGTTGGCGCTTGGCATCGCGCTCGACGTCCTGTTCCCCGCGCTTGCCACCGCGCAACCGCAGGGCGTACGCAGCGGCGTGTGGGCTCCGCCCCCAGCGATCGCCGCGGCCTGCGCGGCCGGATTGACCGCGATCCTCGCGGGATCGTTCGCGCGCACGCTCCACCGCACGGCCGCCGGCCGCCCGGTGCCCGTGGCAAACGCCGGTTAGACGCCCATGATGTGGTAGCCCGCATCGACATAGACCGTCGAGCCGGTGATGCCCCGTGAGAAGTCGCTCGCGAGGAACGCGCAGGTGTCGCCGACCTCGTCAGCGGTGACGTTGCGGCGCAGGGGAGCGCGCTCGGCGATGTGGTCGAGGATCGCGTTGAATCCGTGGATGCCGGCCGCCGAGAGCGTGCGGATCGGGCCGGCGCTGATTGCGTTGACGCGGATGCCCTTCGGACCGAGGTCGTGGGCGAGGTAACGCACGCTCGCTTCGAGGGCGGCCTTGGCGATGCCCATGACGTTGTAGTTTTCGATCACACGTTCGGAGCCCAGATAACTGAGCGTGACGATCGATGCCTTGCGCCCTTCCATCAACGGAAGCGCGCGGCGCGCCAGGGCCGTCAGGGAGTACGCGGACACCTCGTGCGCGATCATGTAACCGTCACGGGAGGTGTTGAAGAAGTTGCCTTCGAGTTCCTCGCGTTTGGCGTAGGCAACACCGTGGAGTGCGAAGTCGAGGCTGCCGAACTCGGCGCTGAGGCGCTCGAAGGCGGCGTCCATTTCCTCCGGCTTCGTCACGTCGCAGGGCAACACGAAAGAGCCGGGGAGCTCCTCCGCGAGTTGCTGGACGCTCTTTTCGAGGCGCTCCCCGACGTACGTCAAGGCGAGCCGCATGCCCTGGTTGGCCAGGGACTTCGCGCACGCCCACGCGATCGAGCGTTTGTTTGCGACACCTAGCACCACGCCGGTGCGCCCTTCGAGGAATCCAGCCACATCCACCTCTTCGTCTTTCGCGCTCCCTCCGCGCCGGGTCGTCCGGGCGGGTGCGCGGTCGGCGATCGTACCTGTGGGGCGGTTGGGAGCGCAGCCGCGCCGCGCCGCCCGTCGAACTGGGGAATCCGGGCGGCGAGCGGATCTGGGGAGCCGTTCAAAGCGTCGCGCGGGGCCCTGGGCGGTTCCCGTTTGGCGACGCCCACCCGTTCGGGCCGTGTTGCGCTAGCGTGGGGGCCTGGTGCCAACCCCTTCCCTGCGGCGCACGTCTTGCGTCCGCGGGCGACCCGGGGGCGCGCCACGCTCCGTTCGCGACCCCTTTCCAAGGCACGCACCATGGAATCGCCTCCGGTTCAGCCCAACTCCGCCCTTTCGGCGCCCCGGCGCCCGACCGCCGCGCTCGAATCCGCCCTCGCGCTGCTTGGCACCGGAACTCCGGCCGATGTGCTCGCGCGGCTCGCGACAGGCGACCCCCTCGGGTTCGAGCGGCGCGCCGCGGCACGCGCGCGCATCCGCTGCATCCTCGTCGATCCCGCCGGGGCAACGGCCCGCGCCCAGGCCGTCGCGGCGTTTCGTGCGACGTACTACCGCGGGCGGCCCGCGCTCGAGCAGTGGCTCGAAGCCTGCGTGGATGCGGCGCTCGATCAAATCATCGGCGAGCAGGAACCCAGTGCGATCGCCGGCCTCGACGGCGCGGCGCTCGTGCGTTTTCACCAGCTCCCCTTTGCGACGCGCGAGGTGTTTTGCCGCGTAATGCTTGACGGTGAAGACCTGGGTGAGCTCGCGCGCTCGCGGGGCTCCAGCGTCAGTGAGTTGGGCCGCCTCGCGCGGCGTGCGATCGACACGCTGGCGGACGATGATGGCGCCGCGCGCGCGGGAGGTGTGCGGTGAGCGGTGATTGGGAGGGCGGCAACGACGGCGCGCTGCGCCGGGCCGCGGTGGGCGCGTTGCTCGAAGGCCGCGTCGGTGCGCGCGCATGGTTGGCAACACGCCGCTTCACCGGCGCCGCAGCGGAAGGCTGTTCGGCGCTCACCCGCGAACTCGATCGGGTGGAAGCGCGCGAGCGCATCGCAGCGCTGCTTGCGCTTGCGGGAGCCGCACTCGCGGCGGACCCGCGCGCGGAGCTGTTCCTGGCGGTCGTGCGTCCCCTTGGGTGGCGGCCGTCGCCGGATGGGGGCGGATTGCGGTGGCGCCTCGCGCGGACGTTGGTGCTCGGGGCCGCCGGGGCGGTTGGGGCGGTTGTGGCGGGCGCCGACGTCGGCCCCGATGGGGACGAGCTCGACGTGTTCGCGCAGGCGCTCGATGCGGCGCCGGACGGGCCCGAGTGGAGCGGTGCGCTCGCACCCCTTGAGTGTGCCCGGCGCGCTCTCGCCATTGCCGAGTCCCGCGGATTGCCGCGCGCGCGCATCGACGCACTGTGCGCCATGGCAGCGCTGGTCGCGGGGGAACACGACGTGGCCGCCGCAGCGTTTGCGGCGCTCGCGGACCGAGCCAAGCGAACGGATCGGCGGGAGCGGGCGCTGCTCGGCCTGTCGTTCGCGCACGAGCTCGCCGGGCGGCCGCGCCTCGCGCTGGCGGCGCTTGCGGACAGCGGTGCGCGGGGCACACCGCTGCTCGCGTCGGAACTTGCGCTTTCGCTGGCCTTGTGCGATATCCGCCGCGCGCGGCGCGCGGCGCGAGCCTGCGCACACCAAGCCTCCGATCCGCGCCTCATCGCGCGCCTCGCACGCGCGCGCAGCGCCCTTTGGACACTCGCGCCCCGCGGCGCGGACCTCGCATACGGGGCCGCGCGCTTTGCCCTGCGCATCGGCCTCGGAGCGCAGTTCGGGGGTCAAGAGGCGACACGCGATGGGTCGTGACGACGAAATCGCGGAGCTGCTCTTGCCGGGGGCGGCTCTCGCGGCGCGCCGGGTGCAGTTGCTCGGGATGCTGGAACCGCTGCGCGCGCGCCGCGCATTTCTAAGTGCAGCGCAGCCCGCGCAAGCGGTCGAGGCCGCGCGCGCGCTGCAGCGCATCGAGCAGGACCAGCGCAGCGAGGTCCTTGAGCGGTTGCTCGCCTGTTACCTCGGAGCGGCCCTTCCGCCTGAAGCGTTTGCCGCCTGGCGCCGTGCGCCCCAGGACGCGCCCGCCGCCTGGGCCGCGCTCGGCGCTGCCGCCGCGGACAGCCGCCAGGGAACGCACGTGCCGCTGCCCGGCGAAGCGCCGCTCGCCGTGGCGCGCCGGTTGTTCGGCGCGTTGCAGCGGGTCCAACGCGGGGAGACTCCGCTGCGGTTGTGGCGCGTGCGGCTTGTGCACGCGGAGCAGGGCGCGGCGCAGGCGGAGCGTTTGCTCGCCGAGCTTCTTCCGACGGGTCAGGAGGCGCGCTCGAGCGCGGTCCTCGCCGCGTTCCTCGCAGAGCGCGTGGAACTTGCGCTCTCGCGCGGCGCGGTGGCGCGCGCCCGCGCGGAACTCGAGCGCGCCCAGGGTCTCGTCGCGCGAGTGCCCGCGTTGGCGCGCCTGTGGGGCCAGGCGCTCGCCGCCGCGGGGGAGTGGGAGGCCGCCCGCGACGTGGCACCCCTCGATTCCGCCGTGTCAGGCTTCCTGCCGGTGCCGCTCGCGCGCGTGCGCACCCACGCGCCGTTCAGCGCGCCGTTCCTGGCCGGACGCGCGCCGCCCTTCGCGTGCGCAGCACCGCGGCCCGAGCGCGGCTCGCGCGCCCGCGCCGGAGCCGCATTCCTCGCGCTGTTTGCACTGGATCGCGCGGACGACGCGCGCGCGCTGATGCTCGACGCCGCGCCGGCCCTACGCGCACGCGTGGACGGGTGGGCGGCCGAGCGCCGATTCGGTTGGAACACCGCCGGAGCGCCCGAGCGCGAACTCGCTCTCGATCCACGTCCGCGCCGCTGGCACCGGCCGCCGGGCGCGCGTGCCGAGGGTGTCTGGCGGACGTGCTTGGGCGGCGTGCGCATCCTTGCGCTCGCCTTGGAACCCGTTTTGGACGAACGCGGCGAGCTTGCGGGTTGGTTGTGGCTCGAATGTGAGCACCACCTCCTGCCCGCCGTCGAAACCCTCGGCGCGTGGGCACGCGCCGCGCGCGACGACGTCCTTGGCGCTGCGCGGCGGCCGCCCGGCGAGCCGACGGATCTGCCCGTCACCCCAGTGGCGTTGGCGGTGGCCGAAGCGGGTGCACCAGGCCGCGTTTCGATCCTCGCGGCGCCACCCGTCGCGCGGGATCCACGCGTGTTTTTTGCGCGCGCGTTCGGCGCGGCGCTCGAGTTCAAACTCACCCAGCGCCGGTGGTGGCTTTTTGCGCGCGAAGGTGCGGGTGCGCGTGTGCTCGCCGACGGCGGCGGTGCGTTCCAAGGGGCACCCTTGTGCGTGGTGGCAAGTGCGCTCGACCGCGTGCGGCGCACGGGCGCACCGCTCCTGTTTGCCGAGCCCGAGCCCGGCCTCGCACCCGTCGCGGCGGCGGCATCGGGGATCGTCCTTCCATTCGCGCTCGGCGGCGTTTTCCTCGGTTGGTTTGCCCTCGTTTCCGCGCGCCGGAGGGACTTCGGAGCCGCGGATTGCGAACGCCTCGGTGCGCGCGTGCGCAGCGCGGCGCCGCGCATGCTCTTTGCAACCCTCGCCGCACGGGACGGCAGCCTTGCACGCGGGCCGCTCGTCGCTCCCCAGGGCGAGCGCGCCGCCCAGAACATGGCCGCCGAGCTGTGCGCCGCCGCGTCGGCGTCGGGTCCGCTGGTCTTCATCGGGCCGCCGGGGGCGGGCACCACCACCCTCGCGCGTTGGACGCACGCCCTCGCCGGCGCGTCCGGCGACGAACCGCTGTTCGAGTGGGGGAGCGAAGGCCCCGACGGATCGGGCGCGGGAAATGCAGCAAAGGGGGCGGCGGTGCTGCTCGAGCGCCCCGATCGCTGGGACGCCGCGGTTCAATCGCGTGCCGCCGCGCTGCTGGGCCGCGCCGCGGCTCACAGTGGGGCGGAAGCGCGTCCCCTCCGCGCGACGCTCGCGGACACACCCCAGCGGCTCCTTTTGGCGGGAGCGCTGCGGCCCGAGCTCGCCGCGCGGCTGGTCGGCCATGAGGTGTTTGCCCCCGGGCTCGCCGCCGACCGCGCGGAGTTGGCCGCCCTGATCGAAGCGCGGATCGCGGCGGAGGCACTCGGGCGCGGTTGCCGCGCGCCGCTGCTCGACGACGACGCGCTCGCGCTCCTGTGGCGCCAACCGTTTGAGGGCAACCTCGCCGAGCTGGGGGCCCTCGCGCGCGCGCTCGTCGCGCGGTACTCGGGCGCCTCCGTCGACGAGGCCGCGGCGGCCGCGCTCGTGCGCGGGCGAGGGGGTGTGCTCGTGCAGCGATTTGCGACCCGCGGCCTGCCGCGCGAGTTGCTCGTCGCCGCACTCGAAGCCACGCGTACCAAAACCGGGCGGATCAACAAGTGCCGCGCCGCGCGCTTTCTCGGCTGGGATCCGGACACGCTTGTCCTGCGGATGAGCGGCGCGGGCCTGGATGGCGCGTGAGCGGTTTTTCGGCGCGTCCGCCGATCCGCTGCCACGCGCTTCTGCGCAATAGAGCTTCTGCGCAATAAAGCTTCTGCGCAATAAAGCTTCTGCGCAGTAAAGCTTCTGCGCAGTAAAAAGGAGCGCCAGCCGTGTCCCCGCTGGCGCTCCCGCGTATCCATCTCCTCGCGGAGATCGCGTTTCCGTCCGAGGCCCCCCCGGGCACGGTGCGGAAACGGGGAGCGCTTGCTCCGCAGGCTTCATAGGCCCTATTGCCGCAGCTCAAGAGGTTGCTCCGGGAATCCGGCCCGCGGTGGGAGCGCTCACCCTCGGTTAGGCTCCCGCCCGTGCAAATCTCCGACTTCGACTACACGCTGCCGAAATCCGCAATCGCCCAGGCGCCGGTCCCGGAACGCGACAGTGCGCGCCTCCTCGTCCACGAACTCAAGCTCGGCCGCACCCGCCACTTGCACGTGCGCGACCTGCCGTTTGTGCTCGCCCCCGGAGACCTGCTCGTCCTTAACGACACCAAAGTGCGCGCGGCGCGGCTTTTTGCGCGGCGCCCGCGCATGGCGGACGGCGGGGGTGGGCGGGTTGAGTTGCTCCTCGTCGAGTCCGTCCAGGGGGAAGAGGGAGCCGCGCCGCGCTGGAGGGCGCTGGTGCGGCCCGCGGGGGGAATTCGCGCTGGGGAAACCCTCGTTTCCGAGCGCGGCGGCCTGCGCATCGTCGCGCGCGAACGTCTTTGCGACGCCGCGGGCGCGCCGGGTCCCGAGTGGGTCGTGGAGTTTGACGGCGAGCGCACAGGTCCCGCGTTCGACGCTGCCCTGGAAGCCGCGGGGGACATGCCGCTGCCGCCCTACGTGCGGCGCGCGGCGGGGGCGGTGGACTCCGAGCGCTACCAGACCGTGTTCGCACGCGAACGCGGCGCCATCGCGGCGCCGACGGCGGGTTTGCACTTCACACCGCGGCTCTTCGAGGACCTCGACGCGCGGGGTGTGACACGTGTCGCGCTGACGCTGCACGTCGGGCTCGGCACCTTCCGACCGGTCACCGCGGACGATCCGCGCGAGCACACGATGCACGCGGAGCCCTTTTGCGTGCCCCCGCCCGTTGCCCAGGCGTGGGGTGCGGCGCGCGAGCGCGGCGCGCGCGTTGTCGCGGTCGGAACGACGGTGGTGCGCGCGCTCGAATCGTCCCTTGACGAACGCGGCCGTGTGCAAACCGCGCAAGGAGAAACACGCGCTTACTTCCTGCCCGGGCACCGCTTCCGCGCGGTGGATGGGTTGCTCACCAACTTCCACTTGCCGCGCAGCACACTGCTGATGCTGGTGTGCGCTTTCGCGGGCCGCGAGCGCACGCTCGAGCTCTATGGCGAAGCGATCGCACAGGGGTACCGCTTCTATTCCTACGGCGACGCGATGCTCCTTCTGCCCTGATGCGGCGGGGAGGTCACGCGGACATCAACGCTGCGCGTAGCGCGGCCACGGCGCCGATCGGATCCTTTGCCGACAGGATCGCGGAGCCCACCGCGATGCGCCCCACGGTCGCGAGCTCGCCCGCATTCGCAACATCGATCCCGCCGATCGCGAACACGGGCAGCGTGCTCGCCTCCGCGGCGATCCATGCCATCTCCGCACCCAGTCCACGCCCGTAACCCTTCGTGCCCGTCGCATGCACGGGCCCAAATCCCAGGTAGTCGACCGGGCGCTCGGACGCCGCCGCGATCGCCGCCAGGCCGTGGGTCGACAATCCGATCAGGGGTCGTTCGCCCAGGAGGGCACGCGCGGCCTCGGGGTCGAGGTCGGCCTCGCCCAGGTGCACGCCGGCCAGCCCCTCCTCAAGCAGGGCGAGCGCGACGTCGACCCGGTCGTCGACGAAGACGAGCGGCGGGCGCCCGAGGCCGCGCGCACTCTGGAGCGCCCGTCGGCACCAGCGCAGGCTATCGCGCGCGTCGCAGGGGCCGGGCGCTCCGCCGAGGGGCTTCACGCGGACCTGGACGCCATCAACGAGGGGCAAAAGCGCGTCGAGCAGGCCCTGTGGGTCCCCTCCACGGACAAGCTCGGGGGTAAAAAGCAAAAGCAGTTTCGTAAATCGGAGTTCGAGGCGCAGGTCGCGGCCGGCAGCGGTGCCCATCGCGCCGAGCCTACGCGGACAGCGCGAAGTTCCGGTGTGCCGAGGCGGTGGGCGAGCCTCCGGACGCGCCCAAAAGAGGCTCTGGGAGCCCCGCAAGGGCTCCTGTTGGCGCATCCGCAGGTGTCCCTTGCCGTGCGCGGACGCCCGGGGGGGGAACCAGCGAGTCGCGCCGTGCGTCTGGCGCGGGTCGGAAGTCGCCTCGACAGGCGTGCTTCCGCGATCCCCCGGGCCGCGTTGCCGACCCCGCCGGGATGGAATACGCTTTTCCGTCGTCGCCCTCCGCGACGGAGGCCACAGGCCCCGCCGCGCCCCCCTCGACACGCCCTGACCCCGAGAATGCCCGCTCCAGCTTGGAGAAGGCCTTTTCGTGGCGCGCGCCGCCAAACCCCGACCTCCAAAGTCCAAACGGAGTCCTTTCGAATGCGCTTCTTGCCCCTCCACCGACGCGCTCTCCTTCGCGTCGGCCCCGCTCTTGCCGTCCTCGCCTTCGCCGGCGCGGCCCAGGCCCAGCAGTTCCAACTGCAGCCCGGACTGATCCCCGGTCCGGCGGTCTGGACCGAAGGCCTTGAGTGCGCCGACGTCGAAAACGACGGCGACCTCGACATCTTCTTCGCCAACGGCGACGGCTTCGCCTCGGCCGGCGCCAAGCGCCAAAACGGCCTGATCATCAACAACTTCCCGATCTTCACCGACCAGAGCGTCGCGCGCCTTGGCGTGTCGGTGTCGAACGCGAAGATGGTGATCACGGGCGACATTCAGAACGACGGGTTCATTGATGCCCTCTTCTGCAACGCGTTCAACAACGACCTGCCGTTCCTGTTCGTCAACCAACCCGGCAACCCGGGTTTCTTCGATCAACAGAGCGTGGCACGGGGCTTCACCACGGTCCTCAGCAGCGCCAGCGGCCAGTTCGGCGACCTCGACAACGACGGCGACCTTGACCTGATCCTCAACCACGCCGGCGCATCGTTCCTCGGCGGCGCGGGCGCGGCGCCCCGCCTGTACCTGAACAACGGACTCGGATTCTTCACCGAGAACCCCGTCAAGATGAACGCGCCCAACAAGGTCGCGCAGATGGACGTCCAGCTCGTCGATATCGACAACGACTTCGACCTCGACTTCTACGGTGCGAACCGTGCGGCGAACGGCGGCCAGACCCACTACCTGATGCTGAACGACGGCAGCGCGTCGTTCACCAACGCGTCGAACCTCATCCCCGCCACCTCCGCCAACGTGTATGAGTCCGAGATGGCGGACCTCGACGGCGACGGCGACCTCGACAATTTCTTCGTCAGCCTTTCGGGCTTCGGCGAAGGTGTGCACCGCAACAACCTGATCCCGAGCGGGACGCTATCCTTCACCGCTGGCGCGCCCTTCGGCACCCATGACGACAACGAGATCGCGCTGCTCGACTTCGACAACGACGGCGACTACGACTCGATCGTCGGTTCCCTCAGCGGCCCGGCCGAGAAGCTCTACCGCAATGACGGCAGCTTGACTTTTGTGCAGGTCGCTGGCGCGTTCACGAACATCGGGGATTCGACCCTCGATACCGCCGTCGCCGACCTCAATAACGACGGCGCCTACGACGTCATCACCGCACAAGGGGAATCGAACCCGGCGCAGTTCGCCAACAAGGTGTACGCCAACGTCGGAGCGCCCGACACCCTCGCGCCGGTCATCGTGCGCGAGGAAACGCTGGTCAGCCCGAGCGCTTCCGGCCCGTGGGTCGTCCGCACGTTGGTGCGCGACCAAGTCATCGACGATGCCCGCAACTGGGTCACGGGTTCCGGCGACTACGTCGTGAACACCGCCCCCGCCAACGCTGGCATCTCGATCACGGGCTTCAGCTTCGTCCCGACCTCGGTCGTGGCGGGCACGACCGTCACCTGGACCAACAACTCCGGCGTGCCGCACAATGTCACCAGCACGACTGACGGTTATGGTTTCGCCTCCGGCAACTTCGGGCCGGGCGGCAGCTACGGCTACACCTTCGTGCGTCCGGGCACCTACACCTACACCTGCACGATCCACCCCGGCATGAACGGGGTGCTCACAGTGACCGGGAGCTCGAGCGCGTCGCAGGTGACGTACTCGTCGGGCAGCGTCTACCGCGCGGCGATGACCGACACCGCGGGCGGCGCGGGCATCGAACTCGTGTACGAAACCCGCTACGTTGACTGGGCCGGCAACTTGACTGTCTCCCCGTCGAAGCGTGTCCCGCTCCCTGTCGCCTGCGGCTTCGCAAGCTACGGCGTGGGAGCCTCCCCGGTGAACGACCTGATCCTCGCCGGGTCGGGCTCGGGCGCGGGTTCCAGGCCGCGCGCCTCTACCCGTCGCTGACCGTGCGCGAGAGTGTCATGGTCGCGCTCGAAGCGCGCGAACACTCGTGGCTCCTGCCGTCGATGACCGGGCTGCCGCCGTCGCCGGGGTCGGAGCGCCGGAAGCAGTCGGAGGCGCAGGAGCTCGTCGACTTCCTCGGGCTCGGTCGCTACGCCGACGAGTTCATCGCGAACCTCTCGACCGGGACCCGGCGCATCGTGGAGTTGGCCACGCTGCTCGCAGTCGACGCACGCGTGCTCCTGCTCGACGAACCGACCGGGGGCGTCGCGCAGCGCGAGGCCGAGGCATTCGGGCCGCTGATCAAGCGCATCCAACAAGAGCTGGGCGCGGCGATGCTCGTCATCGAGCACGACATGCCGCTGATCATGGGCATTTCTGATCGCGTGTACTGCCTCGAAG